>WOYI010730922.1_pt1 | contig 10691 bp, 9 predicted proteins | sample 6423411 | NCBI WGS metagenome assembly WOYI01 (sample SAMN13441803, study PRJNA592873) | oil field metagenome | biome: oil field; feature: oil-well bore; material: oil-contaminated soil; isolation source: oil-contaminated soil from oil-well borehole | place: Germany: Wietze | collected 2016-10-18 ... | reverse complement strand
ATTCAATCTGCTGAGCCTTACGGAGCAAGGTAACCAACTTCGTACCAGCCTTGGGCTTGATGATGAGGATTTTGTATTTGCCTATATTGCAAGAAAAACGCGCGATAAAGGAGCCATTGATATGTTGACTGCTTTTAGTTCAGTATCGGCGGTTTCAAAAAATGCCAGATTATTGTTTATTGGCCCTGACGAAGATGGAGAAATTGCGAGGTTACGCAAAACAAATCCTGAGTTTTTTGTAAATGTAATTGACGTGGGCCATGTAAACAATCATGAAGTGTATTTGGCAATAACCGATGTATTGTGTCTTCCAAGCTATCGGGAGGGCTTCGGTACGATTGTGATAGATGCAGCCGCAATGGGAGTTCCAACAATTGGTTCGCGAATTCCAGGATTGACGGATTCGGTTGTTGATGACAAAACCGGTATGCTATTTCCGGTGGGTGAAGTGAAAGACTTTGTAAGTCTGATGCTGGCCTTCATAAAGGATCCCCAAAGGTGCCAAGAAATGGGAGAGAGTGCGAAAGCAAGGGTGGAAACATTTTTTACGGCGGACCTGCTATATGCAGCTCTAAAGAAGTTCTATTTTGACTGTGTAGGGGATAAGTTGAATAGGAAGATCAAGCCAGGCGGTTTGCCATGAAGCTCCTGATTACGGGAGCTAGTGGCTTTGTAGGGACCGCAATGGCCGACAAGTCAATTCGCCGCGGCCTAGAGGTAAAGGCGGCAATGCGTTCTTCACGTCAATCAGTATCAGGTGCAGAGGTATGTGTCGTTAGCGAAATCGACGGGGAGTCGGATTGGACGCACGCTTTGAAAGATGTGAACACGGTGATTCATCTCGCAGCAAGGGTTCACGTGCTGCGAGAAACCGTTGCTGACCCACAGGCGGAATTTCTAAAAGTTAATTTATATGGGACAGAGAACTTGGCCCGGCAGGCTGCGCATGCTGGAGTTAAGCGCCTGGTTTACGTCAGTTCGATAGGGGTGAACGGTAATGCAACTTTTGGACTGCATGCCTATTCAGAGAGTGACAGCCCCCATCCGCATAATGCATACGCGGATTCTAAATGGCAGGCAGAGCAGGCGTTATGGAAAATTTCGCAACAAACCGGCTTGGAAATTGTCGTTGTGCGCCCACCTTTGGTCTATGGAGGCGGAGCGCCTGGCAACTTTTCACTAATGCTAAAGGCCTTAACGAAGAGTGTCCCTCTGCCGTTGGCTTCAGTCAGTAATCTGCGTAGTCTGGTCTATGTTGAGAATCTGGTGGATGCTTTGATTCTGTGCGCGACGCACCCGTTCGCCGCTGGTCAGACCTATCTGGTAAGTGATGGAGAGGATATCTCTACTCCCGGCTTGCTGCGTCAGCTTGGGGATGCAATAGAGTGTCCGGCGCGTTTGTTCCCTTGTCCTCCTGCATTGTTGAAATGGGCAGGGGCGCTGACAGGCAGATCCGCGCAAGTCGAACGGTTGATGGGTTCGTTACAGGTCGATAGTGGTAAAATCCGCCGCGAACTGAACTGGACACCACCCTACACCTTGCAGCAGGGGTTGCAAGCGACGGCGGAGTGGTATCGAAATGCCCATCTATGATTCATTACTCTCCTCTCGTTGCTTTTCTGGTGACCTTCGCATCAATCGCGACGATCCTTTCCAGCAGCTTTGGCAAGAAGTTTCAGGACATCCCTAACGAACGGTCTTTGCATACGGCGCCCACCCCGCGCATCGGTGGCGTGGGATTGATGGCCGGTGTGCTCGTTAGCTGGATGATGATGTACTCGCTGGTGTCCTGGTGGTTGCTGTTGCCGCTGATGGGTTTGATCGCAGTCTCATTGCTCGACGATATCCGCAATTTGCCGGTGCGACTGCGTTTGCTGGTGCAGCTTGTTGCGGCGGCTGTTCTGGTCGCGGGACTCGGCCTGTTTGAACGGGAAAGTGCACTGTTGGCATTGGCGGTGCTTTTGTTCACTGCTTGGCTGACCAATCTCTACAATTTCATGGATGGCTCCAACGGTCTGGCGGGCGGCATGGCGCTGTTTGGTTTCTCCAGTTACGGAATCGCAGCGCTGCTGGCAAATAACGAACCATTTGCGATGATGAACTTCTCTGTCAGTGCTGCAGCGCTGGCTTTCCTTTACTTCAATTTCCCTTCGGCCAAGATCTTCATGGGAGATGCTGGCTCTATTCCGCTTGGTTTTTTAGTTGCCGCTATGGGCTTGTGGGGTTGGCAGCAGGAATGCTGGCCTATGTGGTTTCCGTTGTTGGTGTTTTCACCTTTTATCGTGGATGCGAGTGTTACGCTGATCAAGCGCGCCCTGCGTGGTGCGAAAATAACCGAGGCACATCGTGAGCACTATTATCAGCGGGCTATCCAGATGGGATGGAGCCACCGCAAGCTGGCATTGGCCGAGTATGCGCTGATGGCGGCAGTGGGTGCGTCGGCGTTGCTGTTCAGGGAGCAGGCCCTTCCCTGGGTGCCGCTGTTGATTTGGGCGGGGGTATATGCCGGCGTCATGGCGGTTCTGGATCGCAACTGGGGGCAGTTTCAAAGGCGGGAGCAAGCATGATACGGTCGCGCATCAATACTGTTGTTGCAGTATCTCATGACTTGGTCGCGGCTGCGTTTGCCTGGTGGTTTGCCTATCTGCTGCGTTTCAACTTCGTGATGCCGCAGTCGTTCAGCGAGGAGGTGTGGCGCACGCTGGTTTGGGTGGTTCCGTTGCAGATGGCGATCTTCGTAAGCTTCAGTCTATACCGCGGGATTTGGCGTTATGCCAGCATCGCCGATCTGCGTCGCATTTTGTTGGCGATCCTTGTGGCTGCGGCACTGATTCCACTGGTGCATAGCCTTTTCCGTATCGACGCGGTGATTCCACGATCCATTCTGGTCATCGATCCGCTTTTGTTGCTGGTGATCATGGGCGGTGATCGTCTGCTATATCGTCTGTGGAAGGACAATCTGCTGTACGGCGATTTTCATCTGCGCGGTGAGCCGGTATTGATCATGGGCGCGGGCAGGGCGGGTGTGGGTTTGGTTAGAGAGCTGGCGAGCAGCCGGGACTGGCATCCGGTGGGTTTTCTGGATGACGATAAATCCAAGCACGGCAAGTCCTTGAACGGCATCAAGGTGTTGGGTGGGGTGGATGATCTAGAGCGCTGGGTGGAGAAGTTGCAGGTCTGCCAGATCATTGTGGCGATGCCGTCTGCTTCGCATCAGCAGCGCAAGCATGTGATCGATTTGGCCAATCAAATTGGGCTCAAAGCACTGACCGTGCCGACCTTCGACGATCTGCTTAGCGGGCGCGTCTCTGTCTCCCAGTTGCGCGAGATCGAGCTGGATGACCTGCTAGGGCGCGATCCGGTGCAATTAGATGATGCCGGCTTGCATAAACAGCTTACGGGTAAAGTGGTGTTGATCACGGGCGCGGGCGGTTCCATCGGTTCCGAACTGTGCCGCCAGGTTGCACGCTTTGCGCCCGGTAAGTTGGTGCTGTTCGAATCGAGCGAATTCGCGCTGTACAACATCGAGCAGGAGCTGCAATGCAAATTCCCGTATTTGGAAATTGAGTATCTTGCCGGGGATGTTCGCGATGCGCTGCGGGTCGATCAGGTATTTGCCCAATGCAAGCCGAGTGTGGTGTTCCATGCGGCGGCCTATAAGCACGTGCCGTTGATGGAGAAACACAATGCATGGCAGGCCGTGCGCAATAACGTGCTGGGAACCTGGCAGGTGGCGACATGTGCGCAAAAGCATGGCGCGGACAAGTTCGTGTTGATCTCGACAGATAAGGCAGTGAACCCGACCAACGTGATGGGCGCGACCAAGCGCATGGCCGAGATCGTGTGTCAGGGATTGGCCAAGCAGGAAGGCATGCGCTTTGTCATCGTGCGTTTTGGCAACGTGCTGGGCAGTAACGGCAGCGTGATCCCCAAATTCCGTGAGCAGATCGCCAAAGGCGGTCCGATCACGGTGACGCATCCCGAGATCAATCGTTTTTTCATGTCTATCCCCGAGGCGGCACAATTGGTGATGCAGGCCGGTTACATGGGGCAGGGCGGGGAGATATTCGTGCTGGATATGGGCGAGCCGGTCAAGATCGTTGATCTGGCCAAGGATCTGATTCGGCTGTCCGGCTTTAATGAAGACGATATTCGCATCGAGTTCACCGGGCTGCGTCCGGGCGAGAAGCTCTACGAGGAAGTACTGGCTGACGATGAGCAGACTTTGACGACGCCCCATCCGAAGTTGCGCATCGCCGCAGTTCGCTCAGCTGATGAGACAGCCTTGGCACAACTGAAAGCCTGGATATTCTCAGATGTGCAGGCTTCCGACGAAGAGGTGCGCCAGAAATTGCGGCAATGGGTGCCGGAATACGTGCCCACATCCAACGGGCATTGAGCGCGTTTTACTTTTCGCTGTCCTTTCACTAAGAACAGCGCCTAGCCCCCCCATGCCCGCCCTGAATAAACTTACGCAAAAAGAAATGATCCGCCTGTTCGGCCAGGGCACCTTCAACCGTGGCAAGGGATACCTGAGCCATGTGTTGTCAGTGGAAGTCGGTGAGGATGTGATTCGGGCATCGGTCATCGGGACGGCTGTGAAACCTTATACCCTCGACATCCGTTTTCGCGCGGGTCGTTTGGGGCGCGCCGGGATGCAGTCCCATTGCAGCTGCCCGATGGGCGGCCACTGCAAACATGTGGTGGCGGCGCTATTGGCGGCGCAGCGTGCACACGGCAAGCCGGTCACGGCGGCGGGTGAGTCGCCGTTGCAGGATTGGATCGCCGAATTGCAACACACACTGCAACCTGCGGCACCAGCAACGGCAAAGGCCAAGCCGTGCCTGTATTACCTGATGGCATATGACAGGCTGCGTAGCCAATGGCAGGTGCGTTTGTTCAAAGCTGTGCCGCCGTCGGCGGGCGGGGACGAGATCAAGCTGGAAGATGAATGGCGGGCGCTGGATCGCGCGCTGGTGAAACGCCCGCAGTTCGTGGAAGAGCAGGAGTTGCCGCTGCTGCGCATGTTGCATTTCTATGGGCGCAGCGCGGTCGGCGGAGACGGCTATGTATTGGAAGGCGCGACAGGTGCACAGTTGCTGCAGCAGTTGGTGGCGACTGGGCGCCTGGTGTTGGCAGGGCGTTTGCTGCACGCAGGGGCGGTGCGCAGTGGCGAAGTGCAGTGGCGCGTCAATCTGCAGGAGCGACTCTATCCGGTATTGCACTGCGAACCGGCGGCAAGCCATGTATTGCCGCTGCAACCGCCCTGGTATGCGGATGCGCAGAATGGTGAAGTGGGCGAGGTGGCGCTGGAACTGCCCGCAACGCTGCTGAAACAACTGCTCAGGATCCCCCCGCTGGCACGCACTGAAGTGGAGCGTGCGGCGACGGCGCTGGGCAAACTGGCGCCGCAAATCCCCTTGCCTCGCCGAGAACAACTGGACGCGTTGCGGCAGGTGACGGGCAAGCCGGTCGCCTGTTTGCGCTTCGACACGATAGACGATCCGGCGCATGACACCTTGCCTTATTACCTGCGCGCAAGCAGCGACCGTCAGTGGGATGTGGTGCGGCCGCAGCTGAGCTACGAGGATGTGCGCGTTTCGATCCGTCATACCGGCAATCTGGTCAGTCTGCCGAGCGGCGAAGTGGTCAAGGTGAAGCGCCACCTCGCAACGGAAAACAAACTCCGCCAGGCGCTGGAGGCGTTGCCTTTGAAGCGCGGGGGAGGCACTTATGGCATGCCCGTGCTGCCCGGCGAGGCCATGCCGCTGCAATTCTTCAACGGATGGGATGCGTTTCGCGACGAGATCCTGCCCCAACTGCAACAGGCAGGTTGGCAGGTCGAATACGCGCGCGGCTTCCGTCATCGCGAACTGGAAGTGGAAGCTTGGCAGACCGAGATTAGCGACGGCGGCGACGGCTGGTTCAACCTCGACATGGGCATCGTGGTGGAAGGCAGGCGACAACCGCTGGCACCGCTGCTGGCCGCGCTGTTCCGTCACGATGCGCGCTGGCTGGATGGCGCGGACATGCAGCGCATCGATGATCATGAAAAGATCACGTTGCTGACGGACGATGAACAAGTCATTCGCGTTGCCGCCGCCCGCCTTAAGCCCATCGCCGTTACCCTGATCGATCTGTTTACCGGCGGGTTCCAGCCCAACATCTTGCGCGTGCACCGCTACGATGCCAGCCGCCTGGAAGCGCTGGTGGAAGACCGCTCGCGCTGGCAATTTAAGGGAGACGAAGCAGTGCAAGCCATGGTGGCGCGCTTGCGGGGGGCGGGGACAGTGCAACCCGTGGCACCTCCCGCCGCATTTTGCGGCACCCTGCGCGACTACCAGCAACAAGGGCTTGCCTGGTTGCAGTATCTGCGGGCCAATGAACTTTCCGGCATTCTGGCGGACGACATGGGCTTGGGGAAAACCGCGCAGGCCATCGCCCATCTGCTCACGGAAAAGGCGCAGGGCCGTATGGATCGTCCCAGCCTGGTCGTGTTGCCCACCTCGCTGGTGTTTAACTGGAAAACCGAGCTGGCGCGTTTTGCGCCCAGTCTGTCCGTGCTGGTGCTGCACGGTAGCGAACGCAAGCAAGAGTTCGACACCATCCCGCAGCATGACCTGGTATTGACCACCTATCCCTTGCTGTGGCGCGATGCGGGGGCGCTCATGTCGTACGAGTACCACTACCTGCTGCTGGACGAGGCGCAATACGTCAAGAACGCGGGAAGTAAAAGCGCGCAAGCCATACGCCAGTTGCGCACACGGCACAGGCTGTGCCTGACCGGTACGCCGATGGAGAACCATCTGGGCGAATTGTGGGCGCAGTTCGATTTCCTCATGCCGGGGTTTTTGCAAGACAGCAAACATTTTGCCAAGTTGTGGCGCACGCCGATCGAAAAGAACGGTGATGCGGCACGCATGCAATTGCTCAATCAGCGCGTGCGCCCCTTCATCCTGCGCCGACGCAAAGAAGAAGTGGCGACAGAGTTGCCGCCCAAGACCGTCATCGTGCGCGCGGTGGCGCTGCAAAATGCACAGCGCGACCTGTATGAGACCGTGCGCAGTGCGATGGACAGCAAGGTGCGCGAAGCGATTACGGACAAAGGACTGAACCGCAGCCAGATCGTGATCCTCGACGCCCTGCTCAAATTGCGTCAGGTCTGCTGCGATCCGCGTTTGCTCAAGTCGGTCAGGATCGGCAAGAAGATGCCGTCCGCCAAGCTGGAACTGCTGCGCGAGATGCTGCCGGAAATGGTGGCCGAAGGGCGGCGCATCCTGCTGTTTTCGCAATTCACCGAAATGCTCGGTCTGATCGAAGATGAACTGGAGCAGGCCGCAATCCCCTATGTCAAACTCACGGGGCAGACGCGCGACCGTGCAACACCGGTCAAAAAATTTCAGCTGGGAGAAGTACCGGTATTTCTCATCAGCCTCAAGGCAGGCGGGGTCGGTCTGAACCTGACCACTGCCGACACGGTGATCCACTACGATCCGTGGTGGAACCCCGCTGCGGAGAACCAGGCCACCGACCGAGCCCATCGCATCGGCCAGCAAAATAGCGTGTTCGTCTATAAACTCGTTGTCGCGGGTAGCATCGAAGAAAAGATGCTTGCGCTGCAGGAACGCAAGGCCCAACTCGCAAGTGGCATGCTGGGTCGCGACGAAAACGTTGAACTGAAATTCGGCGAAGCAGAGATCGCAGCACTGCTCGCCCCCTTGCTGGAGAATTAGACTTGCCCATGCTTTCCGTCATCCTCATCACCAGGAACGAAGCCGCCAACATCCGTGCCTGCATGGAGTCCGTGGCCTGGGCGGACGAGCGCATCGTGGTCGATTCCGGCAGCACCGACGACACGGTCGCCATCGCGCGCAGCATGGGCGCGCAGGTGTATGAACACGACTGGCCCGGCTTCGGCCCGCAGAAGAACCGCGCGCTCGGTTATGCGAACGGCGACTGGGTGTTCTCCATCGATGCCGACGAGCGGGTGACGCCGGAACTGCGCGCCGAACTGGAGCAGGCCATGCGCGAGGGCGGGGCGGAGGGTTACTACTGCCCGCGTCTGTCGCAGTTCTGCGGCAGCTTCATCCGTCACAGCGGCTGGTATCCGGACTATGTGCTGCGCCTGTTCCAGCGCGGCAAGGGCAGGTTCTCCGACAGTCTGGTACACGAGAGCGTGCAACTGCAGGGGCGCAGCGCAAAGCTGAAATCACCGTTGTTGCATTACAGCTATCTGGATCGTGCGGACGTGGAACGCAAAGTGGCACACTACTCGGATGCCGCCGCACGGCAGATGCATGCCGCAGGTAAGCACACCACTTTGTTGCGCGCAGCACTCAGCGCCGGTTGGGCGTTCGTGCGCACCTGGGTGATCCGTCTGGGGATGCTGGATGGACGCGCGGGTTGGGGCATCGCCATGATGAATGCGCGCACCACTTGGCTCAAATACCGCAAGCTGGTGGCGCTGAATTCACAACGCCAATCTTTTTGACCTCGTCATTCCGGCGCAGGCCGGAATCCAGTGGGTTTGATTAAAAAAGCTGTTATGTCAGTGCGTCGCACTGAACTAATATTTTTACCGGACACCGGCCTTCGCCGGCGTGAAGACTGAATCAGAAACTCCCTGGAAATCCAAATTCCGCGAGGCGGACAAAACCAAGGTGAGGCCCGCTGCGCGGAAAATTTTTGACTATCTGGATTCCGGCCTACGCCGGAATGACGGAACTATCCCAGCGCACGTTTCGCGGTTGATTAGTTGTTCCAGGCCAATTCAAGCTCTGCGGCTATCGCCTGAAGGCGTTTGTCGCGAGTCCACAACCCGGCAGCCTGTGTGAGCTTAACAGCCGCTAACAAATGCGCGTCAACGTAGCCTATTCCCTTTCCATGCAGCCTGTTGTGTTCGATGAAAAGCATGACCTCGGTATGTGAAGGCAAGGAGGGCAGCTTAAGATTGGAGAGCGTTCCCAGGATCTGGGTGCGATTTTTCAGTGAACCGAGGGCGAGTTCGCCAATGACGAAGGGATGGACGAGAACCTGACCGGTCTGCAATAAGTCCGTCAGAACCGCATCACCGCGCCTCAAGTGATCGATCCAGACAGATGTATCAACGAGAATCATGCGATGCGGGTTCTGCGGCGAGGAATCTTCTTCAGTGCACTTTCGGTGCCGCCCAGCAAGGCAAGGCGTTTGGCACTTTCGCGCTGAATCAGCGCTTTGAGGGCTTCGCGTACCAACGCAGTCTTCTCCATCGAACCTGTTAGTGCTTGAGCCTGTTCAAGTAAATCATCGTCGAGTGCAAGCGTGGTGCGCATAGCGGTCTCCTTTAATGGATGCCTGTTTATAGCATCACATGATGCTTATTTCAATGCCTATCCCAGTGCGCGCTTGATGCGGCTGCGCAGCAACTGCCAGCGCAGCTGGCGCGTATCCTCCGGCTCTTCCAGTTTCAAACCCTGCGCCACCTGACCGCGCCGCAGGTAATAACGGTCGAACACCGACTGGCGCATGCCCCACTTATTGAGGAACTGCCGCCCGCCGTCGTTCTTCTTCACCTTGCCGGTGGATTTGCACTGGAAGTGATACACGAAGGAATCGCCCGCGCCGAGGAATATGCGGCAACCCGCATGCCACAGCTTCATCGAAAAATCGTTGTCGCTGCTCATGCCGGGCGAGAACTCGCTGCTGTAGCCGCCCACTTTGAACCACCAGCGTTTGCTGACCAGCGTGGGCGGCCAGGTCGCGCCCAGCCAGTCCGCCTTGCGCAGGTTCGGCAGGTCGGCCAGCAGGCGCGCCTCGTCGAAGGTGAGTGCCTCGGTGCCGTAGTCGCCCACCACCACGCAGGGATTGTTCGTCTCGCGCGGCTCTATCATCGTGCCGGACAGCATGAACAGATCGGTATCCAGTTGCTTGAGTTTGTTCACCAATGCCGTATCCCAGCCGGGGCAGCAATACATATCGTCATTCAGATACAGGATGTAGTCTTGCGTGGCATGCATCGCCGCCTCGTTCACCGCCAGACAAATGCCGATGTTGTCCGGTGACGCGGTATGTGTCAGGCCCTGTTCGCGCACCCAGTCCAGCGAGCCATCGCTGCCGTCGTTCACGTGCACGATGATCTGGTGCGGGAAGGCTGAATTGTCGCGGATGCTGCGCACGCACAGTTGCAGCAGGGCCAGGTTGTTCCAGGTGGGGATGAGGATGGAGAACATGCTTGATACCTTTGCATTTACTTGAGCACAGGAGGCAAGTGTAATGGGTGTGATGCTAGAATGCGCGCGGTTTATCGGGAAGTCGGCATACTTGACGGTATGTCGTGACAAAATGGAGCAATTATGGCAAGAGACTTTGGCGCGCGTGGCGCGGAGGATGTAGTTGAGGTTCATGGAAGAATCTTTCCAAGCTACTCCCGTTCCGAGATTCATCCCGCGATCTCGGCGGTGATGAAAGGCATGCCCAAAGGTCAGCTTCTGGATTTCCCGGCAGGCAGCGGGAGCCTGTCATGGCGTATGCAATGCGAAGGGTTCGCCGTGTCCGCTGCAGATATTGTCCCTGAGGCTTTCAAGAACCCGGAAATCGAGATACGCAAGGGAAATCTCAACGAAAAGTTTCCGTATGAGGATGCGCGATTCGACTACGCTTGCTTTGTGGAAGGGCCGGAACATGTTGAGAATGTATTCCACTGTTTACGAGAG
>WOYI010032171.1_pt1 | contig 10694 bp, 13 predicted proteins | sample 6423411 | NCBI WGS metagenome assembly WOYI01 (sample SAMN13441803, study PRJNA592873) | oil field metagenome | biome: oil field; feature: oil-well bore; material: oil-contaminated soil; isolation source: oil-contaminated soil from oil-well borehole | place: Germany: Wietze | collected 2016-10-18 ... | reverse complement strand
CTTAAATGACTATGACGCTGGCAAGACAAACCCCTTCTTTTTTTGGAGGGACGCAGACATTCGGGTCAAGTAGTGCGGCTGAGTATGTGCTCAAACAAGTCGCGGAAGGGTGGGCACAACTTCGCAATTCCAACTCATTGGGGGCAGGCGTAGCGGCTGCTTCTGAAAAGCTTCGTGGTGTGGCAGGCGAGTGCAGCTCTGCTGGTTGGGATGGTTACGAGGCGGCAGCCATTGAGCAAGAAACAATCGGGCAGGCAGAGCGTTTTTTGAACGCACTTCCGTTGGGAATGGTTGCACCATCGATAGGTGCAGAATCCGATGGGCATATTACATTTGAGTGGTATCAGTCGCCGCGCCGAATTGTGTCGGTTAGCATCAGCCCGGAGGGCGACTTACATTACGCCGCACTATTTGGCCACAGCAAGACTTACGGAACCGAGCCTTTCTTCGGCGAAATTCCGTCCGATGTACTAAAGCTCGCTCGTCGTGTCGTTGCCGAATGATCGGAGGAGGTGCGCCTTCAGCAGTCGCGGATGAAGAGTGTCTGGCTCGCTTTATTCTGTTCAGTCAATGGATACGCAGCTCTGACCAAACCGTAAGACCAGATGCATTTATTCCTCACCCCTATCCTGATCTTTCAGTTACTCGGCACATCAATCTTTCCGAAGAGGCGCTTTGGAAAATGGGGCAAGATGTGGCGGATGCAAGACCCGCTAAGCTTTACGGCCGCGCGGATATTTATGCATCCACCGCTCAGCAACAACATCTCAGGGTAGATTCCGCCCCGGTCCCAAATAATCCAAATCACGCCAACATAACCGGCTGGCCTACGGATAAACCAGCACAAAAAATGATTGCCTTACAACTTGCTGCTGATTCTGCTTATCGAGCAAAGCGATAGTCTGTTGTTCGCTGCTACTTCCTCTGAACGCAAAACCGTGCAGACCTTCACTCCGCAGTTAAAAATCGAAAAAGTCGGCGCTGGTGAGACGGCGAAAAGCGTCGAAACTGGCCGCAGGAGGCACAGATCTGCCTCTGGAAAGCCTTCTTGAGGGACGGTGCTAATCGATCAACCCGCCGTGCGCTACCACCGAATACCCGCATGACTAACACGTTGATGATCTGTTGCTACCCCAGAAACGACGGGGTTTTGTGATAAGTTGCTCTCACTTTTTATTCACTCATTTTCGTTTTGTCCAATCTCGCCATCCTCTTCTGGTTGCTCAACATTATTCTGGATACGGGCGGACATCTGGCGTTCAAATCCGCCGCAATCGCCGAGCATGAAACCGAATGGCAGCGCTGGAAAACCATGCTGGCCTCGCCTCCTTTATGGATAGGCATCAGCTGTTTCTGCCTGGAATTCATCGTCTGGCTGGCGCTGCTGTCCCTCGTGCCCTTGTCGATGGGCATGCTGGTCGGTTCCATCAACATTGTCATCGTCATGCTGGCGGGCAAGCTGCTGTTCGGTGAGCGCCTGAATCGCATGCGTGTCATCGGCATGTGGCTGGTCACTATCGGCGTTGCGCTGGCCGGCGGGTTTGTTTCATGAGCACCAGGATGAGCAAAAAACTGTTTTATGTGATTGGGTTCGGCGCATTGATACTGTTTGATACCTTCACGCAAGTTTGCTTCAAGCTTGCTTCCACCCATGCGGGTGAGTTTTCCTTAACCTCCCTTTGGTTGCGCGAAATAGTCTTCAGCCCGTGGATTTACGGTGCCGTGATCGGTTATTGCGGTGCCTTCATCACCTGGATGACGCTGCTCAAACACGCCCCGATTGGCCCTGCGTTTGCCGCTTCGCATTTGGAGGTGATTACCGTGCTGGCTATTTCGGTCATGTATTTCGGTGAGCACTTATCACTCATGCAAGTCTTCGGTGGCTTGTGCATTGTGGCGGGGATTATTTTCTTCAGCATGAGCGAGGCGGAGCAAGCGCATTGAGGGAAATCCCGCCCACTGCCGGGCTGCCGCTGACATGGCGCGATCTGTTCCCTGCGGGTGCATCCCTGGAACAGGGGCTGGCCGACTTTATCCACGTGCCTGCTGTCCAAATCACCTGTTCTGGCACAGCCGCACAAATCATTACCCTGACCACATTAAAGCGGCAAAGCCCTCGTCGCAAGGTCATCCTGCCCGCTTACACCTGCCCATTGGTCGCGCTGGCGGTTTTGCATTGTGGCTTGCAGCCGGTGTTGTGTGACTTGCAGCCCGACCATTTCGATCTCGATCACAAGCGGCTTGCGGCCTTGTGCGATGCGAATACGCTGGCGATCATCGCCACCCATCTTGGCGGGCGCGTAGCCAATCTGTCGCCGGTACTGGATATCGCTCGCACTCGCGGGGCTTATGTCATCGAGGATGCGGCGCAGTCGCTCGGTGCAACCTGGCAGGGGCAGCCTGTCGGCATGGCCGGCGATGCGGGGTTCTACAGTCTGGCTGTGGGCAAGGGGCTGACCCTCTATGAGGGCGGTGTCTTGATAACGCGCGATGCTTCCCTGCATCAGCAGTTTCAAGCCACTGCGGCTGAAATCGCACCATCGAAATGGCTATGGGAACTGCGCCGCCGTGTGGAACTGCTGGGCTACGCGGCACTGTATCAACCGTGGGGGCTGCCGTTTGCGTATGGCTTGCCCTTACGCCGCGCCTTGAAGCGAAGCCAATTGATCAAAGCCGTTGGCGATGATTTTTCCAATGACATCCCGCTGCACCGTGTAGGGCGTTGGCGCAAGGCTGTCGGGGCCAGCGCGCTAAAACGTTTGCCGGAATTTCTCGATGCGCTGCATTTGCAGGCCATGCAGCGATTGGAAAAACTTGCAGCCATTCCGGGTATCAAGATCATGCAAGATGTACCAGGGGGCAAAGGCACATGGCCATTCTTCATGGTCTTGATGCCCGCTCAGGCCGCGCGCGATGCGGCATTGAAGAAGCTGTGGGGTGCAGGCCTGGGCATCAGCCGCCTTTACATCCATGCGCTTGCCGATTATTCCTATTTGCTTGATCGGGTAGATAAAGCAGATATGCCCCATGCACGTGATTTTGCGGCACGCATGCTCACGATCAGCAACAGTTTGTGGCTGGGTGAAGCTGAATTCGAGCGGGTTTGCCAGGAAATTGCCGCGGCTATCTAGCCCGCATTGATTAGCCGGAAAGGCATTGCAACAGCTTAAGGTTGATCGCCTGTTGCTCGACCTGCCAACGCGCAAGGTCAGCTTCGGCAATCTCTGGTTGACCATCGATACCGCTAAGAAAGCGTTTGAAACGACTTTGATAAGAATAAACAGAGATGTCCCCGGTAACATCACAACCAATGAGGCGGTGCCTGATCAGGCCGATGGCCGCTTCCAGTTCGGAAAGACGCATTACACCCTGATCCCAGTTGGTATGGGCATCTGCGACGGACAGCACATCCTTGTCGATAGTGAGATAAATCGGGTCAGTGGATGATGCAAGATAGTCGGAAAAGGCATCGAGCATGGGGGCTATCGCAGCAAAGGACTGACTCTGCTTAATGCCTAGCAGTCGCATCCAGCCCAAATCCCGCCCCACACACCAGTAGCGGACTTTGCCGGAATATAAATTACGCAAATGATTTTCCCAGCCATGCGCTGCTTCTACATCTTTTGAGGTAATTCCCAGCACATGCACCTGGGATACAAAGGGGAGACGACTGACATGCCACACCCAGGAGCCGCAATGAATGCCGAATGGGTAACGCATGTTGTCCGGGTGATTATCAAACACGACCACCTGTATTGATCGGTTAAGGCGAGCATAGCGCTCAATCAGCAAGTAGCTGAGATGATGGAAGTCACCACTGCCAATAAAAGCCACATGGGGCTGATTCGGCTGATTCGGCTGATTGGGCTGATGGGCCAGCGCGTCACCGAAAGTATTTTTTAATCTGTCCAGCACGTTCATCCTGCAGCCGAAGCGAATGGCTTCCTGCCTGTCGTGCAAGTCGATGCGCTGCTCGCCGGTTAATGGCTTGACCGATCGGTCAAAATCAAGAACGAGTGGTTTCATGCCAACGACTGTCTGATTCGAAAAGGCGCTTGAACGGACGCAGTGCCTGTCGCAGCAACGTGTTGCGAATGTACACCGCATGACAAGTGAAGGTGAAGCTGGCGCCTAAATGCCGTTTGATTTCAGGGTCTGTCCAGCCTGCAACGTAATAACGCAAACCTTGCTCCAGCGCATAGCGCAGGTTGGTTATCCAGCTAACGAAATACAGATTGTGTTCGCGCGAGGCCGGATAGGAAAACCCGACATATTTATCCAGCAGCATGCCGTCGTGCACAAAGCACAGGTTGTAGCCGATTAACTTTCCCTCTGCCCGATAAGTAAACACGATGCCGCCGCAGGATGAATCCTGTAGCACCGCGCGGAAGAAACTGGGTGAGAGCAGGTCAAAGTGGGTTTCACTTTGATCATAAACCTGACGATACAGCGCGTAATACTCTGCCAGTAAAATCTCATCGTTGAATCTCGCATCGCCTGTGGGAATTTTATCGATTGCCAATGCTGAATCAGATCGGGTCTTGCGTTTAATATCCTTGCGCCGGGACTTGGGCATGCGCGCCAAAAACTCGTCGATCGAGGTGAAGTCAATGGGCACATAGGCCAGCGCTTGCCCTGCAATGATGAAAAACCCGTATTGCTGCGCCGTGGCAATGAAAGCTTGAGTGTAAGCATGGGCCGCTGCATCAACCAGCAGGGGTTCGGTGGGCAGGTCTTTGACGATCAGGAAAGAGTAACCGGCGGCAGCCCGTAACAGGCTGGCCAGAAAATCACCAGCCCCTGATGATTCAGGCAGTAGTCCATATTCCGAGACAGTGGTCCCGATAAAACAGGTTCTCGGCTGTAAAAACCTGCGCCACCAACGATACAACGGAAAGTTTTCAAACTTCCGACGATCACTTGGTGCCATCGTGGTGAGCAGATTGAAATGGGTTTCAAATGCGGGCACCCTGCTGATATTGAAACCCTGAAACCCCTCGGGCGGGTGGTGCAAAAAATGCCGAATTAACGCGGCGGGTTCAATCAGGTTATGTGGATTTCCCTGCATCGGACCCTAAGCTGGATTGGCGGTGCATTGTTTGAAAAATCCAGCCATGCGGTTGGCAACATCAGCCTTGCGCTTGTCCAAGGTCAGCACGTGATACGAGTCATCCACAAAATATTTCTCTATTTTTTTCGAGGCAATCCGTTTTGCCACATAGTGCGCATTGTTCATGCTGGCTGTATCGTCTTCGGTCGCATGCACTATCAAGGTTGGCGCTTGCACTTGATGCAGCACTTTTTTGGTGGCCTCGATCAGCCGGTTGCTTTCAAATATCGTCAGCGCTGACGTGCGGAATATGCCGACTTTTTCTGTCGCCTGCGCATCCCGTTTTTCCAGCACCGCATGCACCATCGCACGGGTCCGTTCGCATTTGATGCCATACGGTGGTTTCTCGTTCCAGTAGATGAAGTATTTGAGCGGGGTGTTGAGAATAATCGGCAACAGCAGCTTGCGGCGGATGTGCGGCATATTCCAGCCGTCGTAGAAAAATGTCGTGGACAGCAGGCAGAGCCCGCTTACCAGATCACCCTTCTCTTTGGCTAGCAGCAATGCCATCAGCGCGCCCATCGACAACCCGGAAACATACACGCGCGCATGCTTTTCCCGGAGCGCATCAAAAGACTCCCTGATGCCACCATACCAATCCTGCCAGTGGGATTTTTTGAGATTCGCCACACTGCCGCAATGCCCTGCCAAAACCGGACACATGACGCTGAATCCTTGTTTTGCCAGTCGCATGGCAATGGGCTTCATTTCCGCCGGCGTACCGGTCAAGCCGTGAATCAGCAGAACCGCATTGTCACCCGCCTGGTCGTAATAATAGCCAGTATTACCCAGGCAATTTTCGATAGTGAGGCTCATTCTGCGCCCTTATTCAGCACCGCAGCGCCGTAACAGCATTTCAAAGAGGTGAATGCCAAGGTCGATTTCTTCTTCGGTGATCAACAGCGAAGGGGCCAGGGTGATCACGTTCTTCTCGTAACCGCCAATATCCAGCACCAAACCATACTTCTTGTCATTGGCTAACAGGTCGCCCTTCAGGCCTTCGTTGAACATGCGATCAGCCAATGCACGGCTCGCGGTGAAACCGTCTTTCTCACATAGCTCGATACGCAGGGCAAGACCCAGACCACTCACATCACCAACCACCTTCCAGCGTGTTTTTAACTCCTGAATTTTCTTGAGGAAGTAGGCACCACGCGCGCGAACATGTGGTTCAAAATCTTCTGCCTGCGTCATCTTCAGGACTTCCAGTGCGACGGAAGTACCCAGTGGGTTGGATGCGAAGGTTGAGTGCGTAGAACCTGGCGGGAATTTCTCCGGAGAAATAAGCTCTTCACGCGCCCAGATACCTGACAGTGGATTAAGACCGTTGGTGATGGCTTTACCAAATACGAAAATATCTGGAACGATGCCGAAGTTTTCCCACGACCACAGCTTGCCTGTGCGGTAAACACCCATCTGGATTTCATCCGCCACTAGCAACACATTGCGCTTCTTGAGACTTGCCTGCAACTTGGCCATGTAACCTGCGGGCGGAATGATGTAGCCGCCGGTGCCTTGCATCGGCTCGATATAGAACGCACCAAACTCACACTGCTTGGCCTTTTCATCCCACACCGATTGATACTCGGTATCAAACAGCTTTTCGAATTCCTTATGGCAATAGGTGTCGCAGGTTTCCACCTTCATGTCATACGGGCAGCGAAAGCAATAGGGATAAGGCACGAAATGCGCGCGGTCGGCAAAGTTGCCGAAACGACGACGGTAGCGATAACTGGAAGTAATGGCAGAAGCGCCCAGTGTGCGGCCATGGTAACCACCCATGAAGGCAAACTGGTGAGTTTTCCCCGTATGGTTACGCACCACTTTGAGCGAATCCTCCACCGCCTGCGCACCGCCGACATTAAAGTGAACGCGGCCTTTTACGCCATGTTTTTCTTCCATGTACTTGCAAATAATCTCGGCCAGATCGACTTTTTCTTTATGTAGATATTGGCTGGCGAGCTGTGGCAATTTATCAATCTGTTTGTGCAGCACGTCGCTGAGACGTTTATTCTTGTACCCGAAGTTCACTGCCGAATACCACATCTGCCAATCCAGATACGGGGTATTGTTTTCGTCGAACAGAAAACTGCCTTCGCAGTCTTCAAAGACTTTCGGTGGGTCAGCGTAGTTGACCGTGTCACCATGCGAACAGTACTTGTCGTTTTTTTCAAGAATTTCGATAATCTTTTGATTCATGATTTATGTGATCTCGATGCAAATCCAGGGGTGAAGTGCGAGGTTGGGTGATCGGTTAAAAAGCCAGTCCGACACTGCGCGGCAGGGTTTCTTGCGGCCAAGTTTTGATCTCTGCCAACACATCGACAAAGGTTGTGAATTTAATGTGCGGTATCGCATTCTCTTCACAAAATTTAATCAGCGATCCCTTGGCAAACACCACATCGGCTGTTTTAGCCAGGCAAGCATCTGACTTTCCATCGCCGACAAGGATGATTTTTTGCTTGCTGCCGGAAATCTCCTTCGCTACCGCGCATTTGCAAACCCCGTTACCTGCTGTGCACTGCGGATTTCTATGTGGCCAGGAAATATCAATGCCATCCACCACAAAGTGCAGCTTGTTGGCATACACTGGTAGCTCCGGTAAAGCAGCGCTTTTCATGGCAACCCTGATCGCATGGCCAAGGCCATCGCTGACGACAACTACTTTAGAAAACTGGCTGACATGCTGGTAGAACGGTAAAAAACTGGCATCAAGCTGGATTCCCCGAAAAAATTTTTCTAGCGAAACATGGTCCGCCTTGACCATGTGCAATTGCTTTTGCATGCACTGTATGGCAGTAATGTGGCCATCAAGCCATTGCTGTTCCACGGTCTTCCATTCCGGATCGGCAAAACGCTCCAGCATGGCATCTACCGTGTCACGCAAGGATAAGGTGCCATCAAAATCGACTACAAAAAGCATACGTCGCTCCTTCTTTTTAAGAATCGGATGACAGATTAGCCTTGGTGTTCTTACAACCAGCTTACGCTCGCGCAAGGTAACTGTAAGCAAAGCGGCTTACACTGTATCCACTCACTCTCTATTCGCTTGCACGTCCATTGGAAACATGACCTTGATGACGCTTACATTCCTCTCCCTGCTGCTGTCAGTTACCGCAAGTCAATAGCGGAATATGCGACTCCTGCTTGTGGAAGATGACAGCATCCTTGGCGATGCCATGCAGCGCGTCCTGCAGCAGACAGGCTATGCCGTGGATTGGGTGCGCAATGGGAAGGACGCCGATCTTGCACTGGGAGACCAGATTTATGATCTTGTCCTGCTTGATCTTGGCTTACCTCAGCTTGATGGTTTCGAGGTTTTGCGTCGTTTGCGCGCCCGCCAGTCCAGTTTGCCGGTACTCATTGTTACTGCGCGCGATTCAGTTGATGATCGGGTCAAAGGATTGGATTTTGGCGCCGATGATTATGTCCTCAAGCCGTTTGACATGCCTGAGCTCCTCGCCAGGGTCCGCGCTCATATACGCCGTGCCCAATCGCTGCTAACGAACATCATTACCTATGGGCCACTTGTCTATGACATGTCCGAGCGTCTGATAATGGTCAATGGCAAGCCAATGATTTGTCCGGCACGGGAACTGGGCATTCTGGAAGCCATGCTGCTAAAAGTCGGGAAAATCGTTTCTAGCGAACAACTCATAGAAAAGCTCTGCAGCTGGGACGAAAATCTGAGCAGTAATGCAATTGAGGTCTATGTGCACCGCTTGCGCAAAAAACTACAGCCATTAGGTATAAATATCATTACTGTGCGCGGGTTAGGTTACATGCTGGAAAAACAAAGTGACTAGATCGCTACGCCAGACTTTGCTGATATGGCTGCTGATTCCGATGCTGATCTTGTTCAGCGTGGGAACGTTATTTGTCTATCACCGTGCGCTAAGCTATTCGGAGGATGCCTATGATCTGAGCCTGATGGAGTCGGCTAATGACATCGAGCAACTTGTACGTACATCACTCCATAACAATGGACGCATCGATATGCTCCACTCGATGAAAGAGATGCAAGATATCCTGCTGACAGACCAGTACGATAAAACCTTTTTCAGCCTGCTTGATGAGCAAGGTCATTTGATTGCAGGTGATGGCAAATTGCCACCACCACCAACAGATAGCAAGGCCACTGGCGAGAAAAAACCCCGTCTCTACAATACGACTATTGACAAGAAACCAGTTCGGGCACTTTTAAAAAAACTGACGATTACATCGGCTGGCACGTCTTACTCTTGGAATATCTTGCTTGGTGAGACAGGCAACAAACGGGAAATGCTTGCTAGAGATATTCTCACCGGCTTTGTTGCACCTCAAATCATTATTATTTTTCTTGCCATCTTGTTGCTGATCATGGGCATTCGACAAGGATTGGCTCCGCTAGAATCGCTACGCATTACTGTTGCCAGGAGACTTCACAACGATATGCAACCATTGGATGTGAGTGAAGTACCTACTGAAGTGCAGCCCCTTTTGCAAGAAATCAATCGTCTGCTAGCGCGATTGCAGGCAATGTTTGAAACTCAAAAACGCTTCACTGCAGATACCGCCCATCGACTGCGTACACCGCTGGCTGGATTATCGGCACAGATTGACCTTGCGCGAGTACAAGATAACCCGCCTCAAACGCGCCATGCACTTGGCCAGATTAAAAAGGTGTCAGCAAACCTCAACCATGCCATCAACCAGTTACTTTCGCTGGCCCGCAATGATCCCGATGCGTGGCAGTCATTGCAGATGGGAATACTTGATCTAACCAGACTTGCGCGGCAAATTACAATGGAATGGATTGAATCCGCCAACACCCAGGAAATCGACTTGGGATTTTCGGGTGACAATTCTCCTTGCGCCATCACGGGTGATCCGATGCGGATCAAGGAATTATTGGACAACCTGTTGGACAACGCATTGCGCTACTGCCCTTCTGGCAGCAAAGTAACGGTCAGTGTAGCGTCGGATGGCACATTGAGTGTTGAAGATAACGGGCCAGGGATATCTCCAGAGGAACGGGAACATGTTTTTGAACGGTTCCACCGAGGTGCTGACATCCGGGCAGAAGGCAGTGGTCTGGGGCTCGCAATCGTCAAAGAAATTGCCGAAATACACGGGGGAAGCGTCAGCGCAACCGAAGGCAGGGATGGGCGTGGGGTGCTATTCAGCGTGAATTTTCCTGTGGCAGATTCGATCCCTGACGTCAGAAACCCATTAATGTGATTGTGATCGAATACCCATGTACGAACACAAAACCCAGCCGTTGTTACCGCGCAAACAATTTCTGCAACGCGTGTTGCGACACGCGGCGGTTGCGCTTGCCCTGTTGATGCTCTCGCTCTTGCTTGGCATGGCGGGCTATGCGTATTTCGAGAATCTGCCCTGGCGGGATGCCTTCTTGAATTCCGCCATGCTCATGGGTGGCATGGGGCCTGTCGACGCGCCCCACACGAATGGCGGCAAGCTGTTTGCCGGCCTGTATGCGCTCTATGCGGGGCTGTTTTTCTTGATCAGTGCAGGCATTGTGCTCACGCCGATTGTGCATCGGATGATGCATCGGTTTCACTGGGAAGAGGATCAGTAGGCG
>WOYI011318143.1_pt1 | contig 10695 bp, 10 predicted proteins | sample 6423411 | NCBI WGS metagenome assembly WOYI01 (sample SAMN13441803, study PRJNA592873) | oil field metagenome | biome: oil field; feature: oil-well bore; material: oil-contaminated soil; isolation source: oil-contaminated soil from oil-well borehole | place: Germany: Wietze | collected 2016-10-18 ... | reverse complement strand
GCGGCATCCGTCGCCTCGACGGTCAGACCGTAGAGGGCTTCGAGTCCCGCCGCGAACTCGGCCGACCGCCCCTCGGCTGCCAGTGCCCGCGCTCGTACCGACGGGGTGTGGACGAGCACACCGGCGAGGTGGCGCAGGGCCTCCTCCGTCCGCTCGTCGCCGCCGCGTGCGCGTGCCCGGGCGAGTTCGTCGTCCAGGGCGGCGAACACGTGGCGGCGGAAGGCGACGATGGCCGGAGCGGCCTCGGACTCCGCCTCGAACTCCGCCGCCGCCGAGGCGACCAGCTCCTGCGCCCCCTCGCCCAATTCGGAGAGCGGCGCATGCAGGGCGAGCAGTTCGAGGTCGAGCAGCTCGACACCCGGGAGGTCTGCAACACGGGGCTCGACGTTGCGGGGCAGGCCCAAGTCGATGATCAGGCGGCGTCCGGCATCCGGGATGTCGGCGGTGGTCACGGTGTAACGGGCGGTGCAGGTCAGGATCACGTCGGCCCCGGCGATCGCGTCACGCAACTCGCGCTGGGCGCGGACCCCGTAGCGCGCGGCGAAGGCATCGGCGCGCCCGGTCGCGGAGAAGACGCGGATGTCGTCGGCGCCCCGGGCTCGCAAAGCGGCGATCGAGGTGGCCGCGTAGCTGCCGGTGCCCACGACGAGCACGCGTTGCGTCGCCCAGTCCGCGACCCGGGTCGAGGCCAGATCCAGCGCCAGGCGCACGATGGATCGGCCAGCGCCCCCGAGATCGGTGGCGTGCCGCACCCGCCGTGAGATGCGGGCGGCGCGTTGGAACGCCCGCTCGAGCGCGCTGCTGGTCGTGCCCTCGAGCCTCGCGGTCGCCAGCGCGCGCTGCACCTGGCCGCTGATCTCGTCCTCGCCGACGACGACCGACTCGAGCCCAGAGCTCACGGCGAAGAGGTGGCGGACGGCCGCCTCACCGAGCAGGACCTCCGACGACGCCCGCAGCACCGCGGCATCCTCCCCCACGGACTCCGACAACGTCGCGAAGACCAACTCGATGGCCTTGAGGGGGTGGGACGCGAGCGGTGTCTCGACATCCAGATACGCCTCGAAGCGGTTGCAGGTGGCGAGCACCACCGCGCCCCGCACCGCGTCGACGGAGGCCGCGAGGTCGGCAGCGGTCGTCGACACCTCGCGGGAGACGCGATCGAGAACGGCGAAGTCAGCGGTGCGATGGCTCGTCGTGACGCACAGGAGCACCCTCCATGATAGGCACGTGCAGCCCGCGGGAAGACCTCGCACGATGGGCGCCCACCTGCGGATTCTCACAGGATCGGCCGCACAGGGCGGTCCTCTAGCCTGGTGGGGTGACCCCGCTCGACATCTCGGTGCTGCCGCCCGACCACCCGCTGCGCGACGGCCGCACGGCAGGGTCGCCGCTGATCCGGGCCTATCGTGGCGACCGACCCGAGATCCGCCCGGTCTGGTTCATGCGTCAGGCCGGTCGCTCGCTGCCCGAGTACCGCGAGCTGCGGCTCGGCACCGGGATGCTCGACGCCTGCCTGAACCCCGAACTCGCGAGCGAGATCACTGTGCAGCCGGTCCGCCGTCACGGGGTGGATGCGGCGATCTTCTTCAGCGACATCGTCGTGCCGGTCAAGCTGGCCGGCGTCGATGTGCGCATCGTGCCGGGCCGCGGCCCGGTGTTCGACGCCCCGATCCGGAGCGCATCGGACGTGCTGCGCTTGCCGCCGCTCGACCCGGACGCCCTTGCCCCGATCCGCGAGGCCGTCGCGCGCGCGGTGGCCGAACTGGGTGGGACGCCCCTCATCGCTTTCGGCGGCGCGCCGTTCACCCTCGCCTCGTACCTGGTCGAGGGTGGGCCTTCGAAGGATCAGCTGCGTGCTCGCACCATGATGTACGCCGATCCGCACAGCTGGGCGGGCTTGCTCAACTGGTGCGCCGACATCACGGGCGCGTTCATCCGTGCTCAGGTCGAGGCGGGAGCCAGTGCGGCTCAGCTGTTCGACTCCTGGGTCGGCTCGCTCTCGCGGCGCGACTACCAGCGCCGGGTGCTGCCGCACTCCGAGCGCGCGCTGAGCGCATTGCGCGGCTTCGAGGTGCCGAAGGTGCACTTCGGGGTCGACAGCGCCCAGATCCTCGACCTGATGGCCGGGATCGCCGATGTCGTCGGCGTGGACTGGCGGCTTCCGCTGGACGAGGCCGACCAGCGGTTGGGTGGGACGGTTCCGCTTCAGGGGAACATCGATCCGGCTCTGCTCGCCGCGCCGTGGCCGACGCTCGCCGCGCATGTGCGCGACGTGCTCGACCGGGGCGCTTCTGCGCCGTCCCACGTCGTCAATCTAGGACACGGCGTTCCGCCCGACACCGACCCGGACGTGCTGACGCGCATCGTCGAGCTCGTCCACGAACTGGGCTGAGCGATGCCGGGAAACCTGGGGGTCGCGAGGTGACGGAGTCGTCGCGGGTGATCGTGGTCGGCGCGGGCATCGCCGGGCTGGTCGCCGCCCGACGGCTGGCGCTCGGCGGGCGCGAGGTCACCGTGCTCGAGGCCTCCGGCCGGGCGGGCGGCCAGCTCGCCCGTCACACGGTCGGAGGCCTCGAGCTGGATGCAGGCGCCGAGTCCTTCGCGACGCGCGGCGGCACGGTGGCAGAGCTGGCGGGTCGTCTGGGCCTCGGCGACGACATCGTGCGGCCCGTGGACTCCCCGGCCTGGCTGTACCGCGCCGACGGCACGGCGATGCCGCTGCCCTCGACCAGCCTGCTCGGCATCCCTGCGGTGCCGCTGGCGCGGGATGTGATCGACGCGATCGGGATGCGCGCGGCGCTTCGGGCATCCCTCGATCTGCTGCTGCCCTCCGTGGTCGGTGCCGGGTCCGCGACGCTCGGAGAGCTGGTGCGGCGGCGGATGGGCGCGGCCGTGCTCGAACAGCTGGTCGCGCCCGTGGTGCGGGGTGTGCACTCCGCGGATCCCGACGATCTTCCGGTGGAGCGCGCGGCCCCAGCCCTGCGCGCCTCCCTGCACCGCGAGGGATCGCTCTCGCACGCGGTCGCCGGCATCCGTGCCAGCTCGCCTGCCGGCTCGCAGGTGGCGGGTATCCGTGGTGGCATGGTGCGGCTGGTGGACCGGTTGCTGGCCGACCTCGAGCGATTCGGCGTCGAATTGCGACTCCATGCGGCGCCGCAGGAGGTGGCACTCGACCATGTGACGGTCGGCGCCGAACGGCTGGACGGCGAGGTGGTGGTTGCTGCGCCGCGCGTCGGAGACGCACCAGGGAGCACGCCAGAAACGGGCCGCCTGATCAGTCTGGTCACCCTCATCGTCGACCGTCCGGAGCTGGGTGCCGCGCCGCGCGGCACCGGCGTGCTCGTCGAGCTCGGCGCGCCGGGCGTCCGAGCGCGGGCGCTCACCCATCTCACCGCGAAGTGGCCGTGGATCGACGAGAGCGCGGGCGGATTCCACGCGTTGCGGCTCTCCTACGACGGCCGCTTCGGCGGGCCCGAGGCGATCTCGCAGGCCGTCGCCGACGCGGGCGTGCTGCTCGGCATCCCCCTCGATGCGCCGCTGGACGCCGACGCCATCACCTGGGAACGAGCCGTGCCTCGAACCCATTCCGTTGACGGAATGCACTATGTCGGCGAGGCTGGTGCCGGCACCGGATTGGCCGCCGTGATCGCACAGGCGGAGTCCGAGGCCGAGCGACTCCTGGGTGGCGGCCCGGAGGAGCAGGGTTAGGCTGGGCAGGTCAGCCGTCAAGGAATGGAGCGTTCCATGAAAGGCAAGATCCTCTTCGCGGCCGGACTCGGCCTGGGCTACGTGCTGGGCACCCGTGCGGGCCGCGAGCGCTACGAGCAGATGAAGTCCGCGGCCGCGAGGCTGTGGAACGATCCGCGCGTGCAGCGCCAGGTCGACCATGCGGAGACCTTCGTGAAGGACAAGGCCCCGGATGTCGCCGAGTTCGTCACCGACAACGCCAAGAAGGTCGTGTCGCAGGTGACGGGCCGCAAGCCGGCCGCCGAATCGGGTACGGCACCGGGCACGACGAAGTCCAGTTGATCGGCTGCTGAGCCCTGATGTCTCAGACCTCCCAGTCCCGCGGGGCGAGCGCGGCCGGCAGCACGGCGCGCGGCGCCGCGCGGCCGAAGCGGTCGCTGCTGGCGCTCGTCGCGGACATCCCGACGCTGATCCAGGACCTGTTCCACCGCGAGGTCGAACTGCTCAAGGCGGAGCTGATCGCCAAGCTCAAGGCGCTCGGCATCGGTGCCGGACTGCTCGCGGGCGCGCTCATCGTGCTGCTGTTCATGATCGGCATGCTGCTGACGTCCGCGGTGCTCGCGCTCGCCCAGGTGCTGCCCGGCTGGCTGGCTGCGCTCATCGTCGCGGCGTTCCTGCTGATCGTGGCCGGCATCCTGGCACCGATCGGCTACCGCATCCTGAAGCGCACTGTCCCGCCCGTGCCGGCCGAGTCGATCGACAGCCTGCAGAAGGATTACCGGGCCATTACAGGAATCGGAAAGCGAGGGGACCGATGACCACGCCATCGAATGCCAGCACCCGGGCCGCGAAGGCCCAGGCGCAGAAGGCGCGCGACGAGCTCGCCGGAGCACTGGACGCGATCGAGGACAAGTTCAATGTGCCACGGCGCGTCACCGAGCTCACCGAGTCGGCCGCTGCGGCCTATCGCCGGAACCCGGTGCCGTGGATCATCGGCGGCGCGGCCGTCGCCGTGATCGCGGTCGGACTGGTCGCCTGGGCGGTCTTCAGCCGCGACGACTGAGTCCACGCCCGCGGCGAACTGCCGTTCGACCGGGTGGGAGTTCCCCGATTAGCCCAGGAGGCGCGCTCGGGGGAGAATGGACGGGTGAGCATCGGCTCGAACCCCACCCCTGACCCGAGCGACGCCGGAACCGGCTACGCGCTGTGGGCCGTCCTGCGCCGCGATGCCGCCGCGCCGCCGCGCACCGCAGAAGGCGAATCGCTCGCGAACGCCATCCTTGCCGTCGAGGCGAGCGGCGACATCGTGCGCGGTGTGTACGACGTCTCGGGACTCCGAGCCGACGCCGACCTGCTGCTCTGGCTGACCGGCACCAGCGCCCAGCAGCTTCAGCGTTCGCTCAGGACCCTCCGTCGCTCGAGCGAACTCATGCCGCTCCTGCCGACTTGGAACGCGCTCGGCGTGCACCGCGAGGCCGAGTTCAGCCGCACCCACGCGCCGTCGTTCCTGCGCGGCCTTCCGCCGAAAGCCTGGGTCACGGTCTACCCCTTCGTGCGCAGCTACGACTGGTATCTGCTCCCCGAGGACGAGCGCCGCACCATGCTCGCCGATCACGGCCGCAAAGGCTCGGAGTATCCGCAGGTGCAGGCCAACACCGTCGCGGCTTTCGCGCTCGGCGACTACGAGTGGATCCTCGCGCTCGAAGCCGACGATCCGATCCACCTGGTCGACCTGATGCGGCATCTGCGCAACACCGAGGCGCGGCGGCACGTGCGCGAGGAGGTCCCCTTCTTCACCGGTCGGCGCCTGAGCATCGACGAGGTGCCCGAGGTGCTGGCGTGACGGCGGTCGCCGACAGGATCCTGGCCGCAACGGATGCCGCGGCATCCGGCCCCGAGCACGTCGAGTCCCCCGTCCGCTACGACGCGATCGTGCTCGCAGGATTCGGCGGCCCTGAGGGCCAGGACGACGTCATCCCCTTCCTGCGCAATGTGACGCGCGGCCGCGGCATCCCGGACGAGCGCCTCGAGGAGGTGGCGCACCACTACCGCCACTTCGGCGGCATCAGCCCGATCAACGAGCAGAACCGCGTGCTCAGGGCGGCGCTCGAGAACGAGTTGGCGGCGCGTGGCGTCGACGTGCCGGTGCTCTGGGGCAACCGCAACTGGGAGCCGTACCTGCGCGATGCGCTGACAGAGGCGCATGAGCGCGGCTTCACCCAGTTGCTGGCGCTGGCGACCAGCGCATACAGCTCGTACTCCAGCTGCCGGCAGTATCGCGAGGACTTCGCGGCGGCCCTCGAGCAGACCGGGATGGGAGACGAACTGAGGATCGACAAGATCCGGCAGTTCTTCGACCACCCGGGATTCGTCGAGCCCTTCGTCGACGGCCTGCGCACCGCGATCGCCGAGCTGGTGGAGCGCGGCATCGGCCAGGCCGCCATTCGGATCCTGTTCTCGACCCACAGCATCCCGAGCGCCGACGCCGAGCGCAGCGGGCCCCGCGACCGGGCGTTCGGCGAAGGCGGCGCGTATGGGGCGCAGCACCGAGCCGTGGCCGAGGTCGTCGTGCGCGAGGCGGGCACCGGCATCCCCTGGCAGCTCGTCTACCAGAGCCGCTCCGGGCCGCCGACCCAGCCCTGGCTCGAGCCGGATCTGAAAGAGGTGATCGTCGGATTCGCGAGCGAGGGGGTCGAGGCGGTGGTGATCGTGCCGCTCGGTTTCGTGAGCGACCACATGGAGGTGCTCTGGGACCTCGACGCCGAAGCCGTCGAGGCCGCCGAGGCGCACGGGATGGTGGCGATCCGCATCCCGACGCCGGGCGCCCATCCCGCCTATGTGCGCGGCCTCGCCGATCTGGTGCTCGAGCGCATGAACGGCATCCCGACGGCCGAGCGGCCCGCCCTCACCGAACTGGGGCCCTGGTACGACGTGTGCCGCGCCGGCTGCTGCGAGAACGCGCGGCTGGGCTTCAAGCCGGCCATCGCCGGGGTCGCCCCGTGAGCGGCGCAGGAGCGGAGCCGGTGGCGCGGTGACGCTCCGGATCGGCACCCGCGGCAGCGCGCTCGCCCTGGCTCAGGCGCAGACCGTCGCCTCGAAGCTGGGGGGCGAGCTGGTCGTCATCGCCTCCGACGGCGACCGGTCGACCTCCTCGCTCGCCTCGCTGGGAGGGACGGGCGTGTTCGCGGCCGCCTTGCGGCAGGCTCTGCTGGCCGGCGAGGTGGATGCCGTCATCCACTCATACAAGGATCTCCCGACCGCGCCCACTCCCGGCCTGACGATCGGGGCGGTCCCGCTGCGCGCCGACGCCCGCGACGCCCTGTGCGCGCGCGACGGCCTCACCCTCTCCGAGCTGCCGCCGGGTGCGCGCGTCGGTACCGGATCCCCGCGCCGCCGGGCGCAGCTGCTCTCGCGCCGCAACGATCTCGACGTCGTCGAACTGCGCGGCAACGTCGACACCCGGCTGGGACGGGTCGGATCCGACGATGCCCAGCGGCAGCTGGATGCCGTGATCCTGGCCGCTGCCGGTCTTGATCGCCTGAACCGACTCGATGCGGTCACCGAGAGGTTCGGCCTCGACGAGTGGCCGACCGCGCCGGCGCAGGGTGCCCTGGCGGTCGAGGTGCGCGCAGGCGATGAGAAGTCGGTGGCGACGGTCGACCACCGCACCTCGCGCCTGACGGCCGAGTCGGAGCGCGCCGTGCTCGCCCTGCTCGAGGCCGGCTGCGCCGCCCCGATCGGGGCGCACGCCATTCTCGACGACGGTCTGCTCCTCCTGAGCGCGCGGGTCTACCGCGAGGACGGCAGCGAGTACCTCACCAGCTCCCACGCGCTGTATCCCGAGGATGCGAAGGACCCGGTGGGCGAGCTCGCGCAACGTGTCGCGGACGAACTGCTGGCGAGCGGCGCCGCGGAGCTTGCTCCGATCGGCGGGAGCCGCGGCATCCTCGGACCGGGAGGTGCGCGATGAACGCCGCAGCTCCCGCGAAACCGCTCGCGGGATGGCGTGTGCTCGTACCCCGCGGGGGTAAGTGGGGAGACGCGGTCGCGGCGACGCTGCGCGGATTCGGGGCGGTCCCCGTGATCGCGCCCCTGATCAACTTCGCCGGCGCCGAGGATCCGCAGGCCCTCGAGAACGCTCTGCGCGAACTGGCTGAAGGCCGGTTCGACTGGGTGGTCATCACGAGCGCCACGACCGTCGACGTGCTGACCAGCCAGGGCACACGCGTTCCCGATTCGACCCGCATCGCGGCGGTCGGCGAGACCACGGCGGCGGCGCTCGGGCTCGCCGGCTACCGGGTGGACTTCGTGCCGAGCTCCGACAACTCGGCGCGCGGCCTGGTGAAGGAGTGGCCGGCCAGCGAGATCCGCGGTCGGGTGCTGATCCCTCAGTCCGACATCGCCGAGCCGACGCTGGTGGCGGGGCTGTCCAAGCTGGGCTTCGCCGTCGAGTACGTGACGGCTTATCGGACTGTCGGCGTCCCCGTGACCCCGGAGGTCGCCGCGGATGTCGCGTCCGGCCGCATCCGCGCCGTGCTGGTCACCTCCGGAAGCGTCGCCCGTCAGGTGGCGTCCCAGCTCGCGCCGCTCCCCGAGGAGACCGTCGTCGCCTGTATCGGTCCGCGCACCGCCTTCGACGCGCGCGCCGCGGGACTTCCGGTGCACGTCATCGCCGAGGAGCGCTCGGCCGACTCCTTGATCGCCGCACTGATCGAATACGTGGAGGCGGAATGACATCGAGCGACGCCGCGCCTTCCGGCAGCGAGGGGCTGCCGGAGGGCATCCGGCCCCGGATCCGGCCGCGGCGGCTGCGCGCGACCCCGGCGCTTCGTCGACTGACTCAGCAGACACGCGTGCATCCCGCCGAGTTGATCCTGCCGATGTTCGTCAGGGAGGGCGCGAAGGAGCCGTTGCCGATCGGCTCGATGCCCGGGGTGGTGCAGCACTCGCTCGACTCGTTCCGCTCCGAGTTGCAGCGCGCCGCGCGGGCGGGTGTCGGGGGCGTGATGCTGTTCGGCGTGCCCGAGCACAAGGACGCGACCGGCACGGGCGCGACCGACCCGGATGGCATCCTGAACCAGGCGACGCGCATCGCCGTCGCCGAGGTGGGGGACGCCCTCGTCGTCCAGACCGATCTCTGCCTCGACGAATTCACCGATCATGGCCACTGCGGTGTCCTGGATGCCGACGGCAGGGTCGACAACGACGCCAGCCTGGTGCGCTACCGCGACATGGGCCTCGCGCAGGCGGACGCAGGCTCCGCGCTCCTGGGACTCAGCGGCATGATGGACGGCCAGGTGCGAGCGGTCCGCGACGCGCTCGACGCGTCCGGGCACACCGGCACCGCCATCCTGGGCTATGCCGCGAAGTACGCCTCGGCCTTCTATGGGCCGTTCCGGGAGGCCGTGGACTCCTCCTTGACAGGCGACCGGCGCACCTACCAACTGGATCCGGCCAACCGCCGCGAGGGCGGCCGCGAGGTGCTGCTCGACGTCGAGGAGGGCGCGGACGTCGTCATGGTCAAGCCCGCGATGTCGTACCTCGACGTGCTCGCGGATGCCGCGGCAACCAGTCCGGTGCCGGTCTGGGCCTATCAGGTCAGCGGTGAGTACGCGATGGTCGAGGCCGCTGCGGCGCACGGTTGGATCGACCGGGAGCGCGCGATCGACGAGACGCTGACCGGGATCCGACGGGCAGGAGCGGAGGCGGTGCTGACGTACTGGGCGGTCGAGGCGGCCGAGCGATGGGCCCGCGGGTGAGCGCATTCGCGAATTCGGCGGGATCGAGCACGACCGGATCCCTCCGCGCCGCCGGCAACGACGCCGCATTCGCGCGGGCCAAGAGCGTCATCCCGGGAGGAGTGAACTCGCCGGTGCGGGCCTTCGGGTCGGTGGGCGGGTCCCCGCGCTTCCTCGTGTCGGCGCGCGGGGCGATGGTCACCGACGTGGAGGGCCGCGAATACGTCGATCTGATGATGTCGTGGGGTCCCGCGCTGCTCGGGCATGCGCATCCCGCCGTGGTGGAGGCTGTGCAGCTGGCGGCATCGCGCGGGCTGTCGTTCGGCGCGTCGACTCCGGGAGAGACGGAGCTCGCAGAGCTGGTGCGCAGTCGACTGTGCGTCGACGGAACGCGGGGCATCGACAAGCTGCGGCTCGTCTCCACTGGCACGGAAGCCACGATGACCGCGATCCGCTTGGCCCGCGGCGCAACCGGCCGCGATCTGCTCATCAAGTTCGCCGGCCACTACCACGGCCACTCCGACGGGCTGCTGGCCCAGGCCGGCTCGGGGGTGGCGACACTGGGGCTGCCCGGTTCCGCGGGAGTCCCGGAGGCGATCGCCGCGCTCACCCTCGTGCTGCCGTACAACGACCTCGGTGCAGTGCGCGCGGCTTTCGCCGCCCATCCCGGGCGGATCGCCGCGATCATCACCGAGGCGGCGGGCGCCAACGCGGGCGTGCTCGCCCCGGGCCGCGGCTTCAACCGCGCGCTCTCGGGGATCGCGCGCGAGAACGGCGCCCTGCTGATCCTGGATGAGGTGCTCACCGGATTCCGGGTCGGGCCTGCGGGCTGGTGGGGCCTCGAAGCCGCGCGGGTGGTGCCCGATGGCGCCGGGTGGACGCCCGACCTGATGACCTTCGGCAAGGTGCTCGGCGGCGGTCTTCCCCTCGCCGCCCTCGGCGGGCGCGCCGAGCTCATGGACCAACTCGCTCCGCTGGGGCCCGTGTACCAGGCCGGAACCTTGAGCGGGAACCCGCTGGCGGTCGCCGCGGGCATCGCCACCCTGAACAACGCCACGCCCGAGGTCTACGACCGCGTCGACCGGGCGGCAGATGCCGTGGCCGGCGCGGTGCACGCCGCGCTCGACGCCGAAGGGGTCGCCCATGTCATCTCGCGCGCCGGCAGCCTGTTCTCGCTCGCGTTCCGGGCCGAGCCGGTGCGCGACTATGCGGATGCTCAGGAGCAGGAGGCTTGGCGGTATCCGGCCTTCTTCCACGCCATGTTGGATGC
>WOYI011238466.1_pt2 | contig 10696 bp, 4 predicted proteins | sample 6423411 | NCBI WGS metagenome assembly WOYI01 (sample SAMN13441803, study PRJNA592873) | oil field metagenome | biome: oil field; feature: oil-well bore; material: oil-contaminated soil; isolation source: oil-contaminated soil from oil-well borehole | place: Germany: Wietze | collected 2016-10-18 ... | reverse complement strand
ACTGAACGGTCCATTCAGTCCGTTGTAAGACAGTTCATACCGGATATATTGCTCTACCTTATCGAAATCAATCCGTTTTTCAATCGGCTCATTGCTTGCACGATTCAGTATTTTAAATATTACCTCATCGAGTAGTGACCGTTCATGCAGGTATCGTTTCGACAATGATTGCTGCATATCGTACTGCGTTTTGGAGATAGTGCCGGCACCCTGGTTGGGCGACAGAAATACCCGTTCACGCTGCTCCTGCGGGCGCGTGGACTGCTGTGTTACATCCAAATCAATTCTTGTTTCACTTTCATCGGGATTCGTAATAGTAGCGGTTGTCTGCTCCCTGTTGATCGGTTGGGTACCCTGCGGCTGATTGTACTGCGAATATCTGTTTTCCGACTCAATCATGTCCTGCTCCAGGTAATCACGGGTCTGATCCTGCTCGAGGTCCCTCATGACATTGTAAAGACTCCTGTTTACCTGTTCATCGAACTGTTGGGCACGGATGGCCATGCTTGTCCGCATGTACCTGACCTGCAGGAACAACAGTGCAAAAAACGCGGTGAACATCACCAGGGCAAGCACCCAAATAGTCGATTTTTTCATTTCTACTTACTCCGTTTTAGTGACAATTTTACATTTCAAAGATCGTTCTTGTCGTTTTAATTTAACAAATAAACGACTTTTTTGTTTAACATATCCTCTTAAATTTAAAAAAAAGCGTAAAAATCGTCTTATGCAACAAATATTAAGGAAATCAGGGTGCGTTTTTTTGTTTTTTAGGATTTGTTTATGTTGGGGGTATTTTTTCAGGAATCAAGGGTTGCCGATAGCGGTCTATTGATTCAGATTAAACCGGAAGCTTACTCCCGCACTTGTGTTGGATGTAGCATAGGAGGCTGATGACACCAGGGGTTTGTTGATGATCTTGTCGAAGAAAGCGCGTAAAGTAAGTGTTTTGCTCATGGCATAGTCGGCGGCAAAACGAATGGAGGTTGTTTGAATACCACCGGTAGCTTGCGTGAATCCGTCTTCTATTTTTCTGATGAGTGCCCGCGTGGTTTTATGGGAAATATCCAGCCGGATATTCAGGTCGTTACTGAAAGCCGGCATGGGGACGCTTCCCGCTGTATCCTGCTCTTTGTGAGAGGAGGGGCGCCCCCGCTTCGCCTGTTTATTGTCGGAACCGATGCCGATGATACGGCCAAAATCAGTTATACGATAACCCAATCCGACAACCACATCGTTATCGTGTGTCTCGACAATCTGATAGGATGAGACATTCAGATTCAGTGTCCTTGTCCGGTTAAGCCGAAAACCAAGATTCATCTCATTGTTTAGTGTACCTCTCATTTCGATGAGGGGATTCAAACTCTCCACGATACTTGCTGCTGAGATATCGAACGGGGATGACGGCAGAGGTGCACCGGAAACTGCGTCGCGGATGTAACCCAGTTCACTTCCGTCACTGACGGGCACCCAGCTCAGAAAAGAAGCAAATGACCCGATCCTGTATTGTGAAAGATATTGATGGGCGATGGTGATCGACTTGAACTGCGATTGCAGGGCAGGGAACAATGACATCACGTTGTACGAAATATTCCAGTTAGGCAGCATGGCAGAGATAGCAGGGAAGGCGCTAAGGCTGATCTTACCCGGATCCTTACCGGTATACGCTGCCAGAAAGGAGGGGATGAGCACATCGGCCGAGTTTCGTTGTACATCGCCGATAGCGCTGCTGAACGGCTGTCCGCTGACACTGCTTCCCGTAAGAAATCCCTGTGAAGGGTAGGCAGTTGCCGCATACCGTTCGCGCGTGCGTGCAGCCACCACCTCTCTGTATGACAGGAAATGATCAAAAGCCGGGGAATGGTAATTGTTGCCTGCTGTGGCATGTTCAAATGCCGATGAAAGGGAGAGCGTGCTTATGGCAAAGCTTCCGCCGCGTGTTCCGGGCATTCCTGCAAACATATATTGTATTTCGGTTCGTTGGTTGTCTTCGTACAACGCGTGTAAATCTATTCTGAGCCCCGGCAATGGCTCAATGGAGGCATCCAGTTTAATGTTTTGCGTCTTGTTGAAGATGGCCGGCCTGAGGTTATGCTCGTTGATCACCAGGAGGTTGTGTTCCAGTGTCTTCCTGACAAATTTTTCTCCTCCTTCAACACCAAAGGCAAAACCTAAACCAGGAAGGAGGCCTGAGGTACTCCTTTGCTGTCCGAAGAAATCACCAATCTCCGGATCGAAACCGGGCAGATCGGTCCGTGTCTTATAGCCGACATTCAGGTTGATCTGACGCACCATCATCAGGGCACGGGCCAGATGTTGTGCGGTATTGCGGATGGCGTTGTCTTTGTTTGCCTGTTGCAGAAACGGGTTTTTATTGTACAACGAAATCAGATTAAACCGGCTGTTGAAGGTGAAGGAGAGGTCGTTCTGCAGAAAGTTGCCCATATTTTCCCCCTCAATCCTGGCACCGCGTTCCCACCGGTACCCTGCATTGTACGCCGCGCTGGAACTGATCCAGTCCATCACCGGAATATGTGCGAGGGGAAGGGTATAGGTGATGTCAGCCGTCTGTGCGTAGTTGAGCGGTTTCCCCAGTCCACGAATGCTTTGCACGACCGAATCTTTCCATATCTCATAATCACTTCGATTGATCTCTTTGTTGACCTGCAGGTAAGGCTCCTCAATCTCTGCCACGGTACCTGAATGAAACGAGGTGTGCAGGTTTTTTGTCAGATCCCAGGCAAATGAAAAATCCCTGTTCCAGTAGAAGTCGCTGCTAAAAGTGAGATATTTCCGTTGTGATTGTGTGAATCCCTCCGTTACTGCAGACAAATCGCGCAATTGTGTTTCCTGATAATGTCGCAGGATGGCGCTGCTTATCCGGATGTTGTTGGGCAGGTAATTGAAATTGATCGATTGGATCAGTTTAGACCACCCCGTAGAGCTTTCCGTTGCTTTAAACGGTTCCCACGGTTTTACCAAAGGGCTGTATGTATAGTGTGCCTGCAACCGGAAATCCCGCACCGATGCATATTCCGTGTCCGGACTCCGGTGGTTCTCTTCATTCCTCGAGTAGCCGAAGCTGAAGTTTGCCGGATCATACGGCATGGGATTTTTACTTTTGAGGTCGATCTTCACATTATTGAGACTGAAACTTCGAAGACTCCTGCGGGTGAGTGCCACATTATTGATGGAGTCGCGGATGGTCTGATTGCCGGCCTGCTTCATTGATTCCTGCAACAGGATATCCTGGTTGAAAGGATCGTAGAAGGGAGCCGATGTTTCGCGATGCCAGGCATAATAGAAAGGGGCGGAAATCTTCGCTTTCTTTGGGAGGAAGCGTCCCAGTTCCAGGTTCATGGTGACATGCAGTGACGTATAATCATCGTTGCGGCGTTGCAGCAGACCTTGATCGAGTGCTCCGAAGCCGGCGGTTTCTTTTCGTCCCGAAAAGTTGATCACCCCAAGGTCAGAAAGGGCCAGGTTCACATTGCCCTGTGCTGCCCAACCCCCTTTCTCGTCGAACTCACTCAGACGCAATTCGTTCACCCATATCTCTGCCGACCTCATTTCCCGGCGATTGTTCCGGATGCCGATCATCATCACCTTCACCTCTGCCAGCGAAGGGTTGCCCACGATGGTGATCCTGTTATCCGGTTTTTCGGGATCGGACTGCGTATAGGGTGTGAAATAATCGACCCCGTTCCCGCTTTGCTTATCCGCATTGCGGTCGAGTTTAAGGTCTGTAAACAGCTCCAGCGGGAAGTCGAACATATTTTCCTGCGGCCACACAGCCCGTTGTCCGGTAAGCGTATGGGCACTGTATTGTCCCGCGGGTGTGAGGCGAAGCGGAATTTCATATTCGTAGAAATTGTTTCTGTAGTCCGACCCGATGCGCAGGAAGATGGACAGATCACCATCCTGCAGCACGTCCGGATCATCCTGTAGTTGTTCTGCATGCACGAACATCTGCATGCGTTTGTAGCGACGCAGGTCGTACATGCTGTTTTTGAACACCGCCCGGGAGTCCCCCGGGTCAAGATGCAGCACTTTCAGTGAGAGCGACTGTTCGTTTTCCTGCCGCAACTGAGGCTGTCCGGGGTCGAGCATGCGTGTCACGCCGGGGGGCAGCAGATAATTCACCGGTGTTCTGCTTCCATTTTCTTCAATATTTACGGCAGATATCTCCAGGCTGCCCTGGCCGGATATGGCTCCTCCGGTGATAACATCATTGCGATAGTTCCGCCATTCGCTGCGTACCAGCTCCAGGGTGGCGAAACGGAGAAACACCGGCTCTTCGAAGCCGGTGAGAAACATCCGCATGAAGCGGATGTTGTTAAACCCCTGTATGTTGCCAATCTTTGTCTGATATTCACGGATCGGTATTTTAAACTGATACCAGGTTACCTTTCCGTCGTTTCCGTTACGCAGTTTCAGGCTCACTTCCCTTTTATCCACAATGAAATTGGAACCTGCCTCCATTGATTCGGGACGAAGGGATACTTTGTATTGAAAATAAGATTCATTTTCATTCAGTGTATGGTCGTTGTCGATATCTTCCACATCGGGCGTGGTGCGCGAGGCACTGTGATAAGGATCATTGCTTTCCGGTGCCAGTGAGTTACCTTCGGTTCCGTTATAATATCGGTAGCGGTCAAGGATACTCAATTGTTGCCGGTCTTGTTCCTGTCCGCGGTAATGGCGAAAGTTGTCGCCTGCAGGATCGTTGAGCGGTGAATGCCCATCGGCCTCCATTCGTGCGAGCGTTTCCCCTGAAAGGTGGGGAAGCAGTTCTTTGAGAAAAACATCATAGGTGGGAAATATTTTTTCCTCTTCGCTGCTGAGCCCGTTTAGTCCCACGTCCTGCACACGGCGTGATTCCATCCCCAGGGAGTTATCGAATCCGTACACGGTGGACTGTCGTTTGGGATATTTTCCCCACACCGATAGTCCCACAGCGGTAGTGTCGCCATCGACGGGCAATCCGTTCTCGAATAATTTCTTCCCGTCTTTCAGGATATCTTCCGATATTTCGCCGAGGTTAAAATAGAGATCGCCTCCCCGCGAGGTGCCCGATGTGTCGTTCACGAACGGATCCATCAGCCAGAATTCGATGTATTCAATGTTGGTCGCTTCAAAATCGCGGATGTCCATACGACGGGTGATGCCGCCCCAGCGCTGCTGGGGATTGCGCAACCTGCCATCGCTGTCAACGTCGGTATCCAGATTATAGGGACCTCGTTCATCCGGATAATAGGAGATATTCAGTACAGGCAGGGTTGTCGGTTGTCCATAGAGCGCATCGCGGTTGGGAAAAATCTCCCTTTCATAGACTTCCCGCACCCTGTGATCGGAAAGCTGATCGGGATCGTTTTTAAGGTGTGCGGGCGTGAGATTTGAGTTCATCCGGGTAAAGATCCCGTCGATATAGAACCATGCCATCTGCGCACGGTTTTTTCCGTAATCAATGTGGTTCGACAACGAACCTTCGGGAAAGAGTCCCGTCGATGAGTTGTCGGAGGGTGTGGCGGCGAGCGACCAGGCATAAGGTGTCCGCAGATCGATGACCGATGTGGAAGATTCAAAATCATCGAGGTAGGAATAGCCGCCGGTATATTTGTTTTGGTAGTGTCCCGGAAGCATTTGGGCAAATTCAAGGTTTGCTGTCAGCTGAGAAGGTACGGTGGCATCCACGAAAGGGAGTTTGTCGATGAGGTTGGTGAGTGCAACCGACTGTTTCGTGTAGTTCAAATGGGTACCCCACAGCGTGTTTTTGGCCGATTCATCGCCAAAAGCCGTTTTCATGGTGAGCGGTTTTTCGTAATAGTGCATGAGGGTGGCACCCAGCGAGAAGTTTTTGGAGAAATCATACCGCAGGTCTAACCCCATGAGCGTTTTTCGCTGCATCTGTGACATCTGCTGACTTTCGAGCGTGACGCTCACAGGCGTTCCTGCATCCAGAATGGCCTGGTTGATGATGTTCACCGTGCCGGAAACGTAGTCCACCGTATAATCGACCCCTTCCGTGAGGACAATGCCGGCAGCAGTCACCCGTACCGATCCCCGTGCCACGTTCATAGCGTTAAGATTGATCTCCGCGCCCGATGAGCCTCTGTATTCACCGCTGATGCGGAATTTATTTTTCTCCGGGATCTGCCGGGCCACGGTAAGCGTGGAGTCGTACAGTTCCTGATAAACATATTTATCGGCGAGGAGATCGTCACCGATTTTTTTTCGCAGGTGTGCACCGAACGGTTCGATAACCGGAAAGAGGAGACGTCCGTTTTGTGCATCGACGGTGTATCCCTCCAGAAAATCGAAGAGGCCGTCGGGGGATGGATCATTTCTAGCGTTCAGCCTGTCGAGTTGTAGCACCTGCAAAAGCAGTTCATCCTGAATGCCGCTTTCGGGGATATAATTCAGATAGGCTCCTGTGGTGTCACTTTGCCATGTGATCTTCAGCCGGAAGTTATCCTGCTGTATGTTGTAGGCGCCATGGCCGAGTGAATAGATGTTTTTCATCATCAGATCCCACGTATAAGCGCGGGGTGACAGCGACACCGGTTTGAGGAGCTTCAGAAAAAGTGCGCCGGTCTGACCGTTGTTGCCGCCGGTATTATCGCGCACATCTGCGGCAAATTCGCCTACCTGATACACCTCTCCCCGGTAGGTGAATTCATAGGCCACCGCCAACACTTCATCTGCTTGCAGCGGCATGCTCAGGGACAGATATCCCAGTTGTGGCTGGATGGTATATTCCGAGGCACTGAGAAGGCGTGCATTTTCCAGTTTTTCGTAGTCCACGCCGGCGATGACGCTGGCGGGAAAAATTTGCGCTGTTTCACGGGGTTCCCTTGCCCCTGCCCAGATGCCGGTGAGCTGCTCATATAACGTGTTGGCGCTATTATCCGGTACCCCTGCCACACCCTGTGGAACCCATCCGGGGTTGTGAATATGGTCCCGCTCCCCGAGGTCGGCAAAAGCAACGATGTTCCTTGCCTGGTTGTAGTCGCCCCGCTTGTTGGTCACCCATACTTCTATTTTGGTGATGGTTACGGGCGATTGAATATAGGGCAGCTTGCTCAAAGCTTCATCATACATGTCCCGAAACCAATAACCCAGAAAGAAATGCCGGTTTTCCTCATATTGATCGGCCGAGAATTCAAAGGGTGTTGTTTGTACCCCTCCCCGGGTATTGATGGTCTGTGACTCCGATTGTTGTTGTGAAAAGAGGCTGTTTACCCGCAGCTTCCCGAATTGCAGCTCCGATTTGATTCCAAACAGAGCAGCCCCTGCCTGAATGAGTGAGTTGCCGCTGTTCATGCTCACGTTGCCCGCTTCTATATTTTGGATGATCTCATCTTCATCGCCCTGGTAGGCGAGTTTTAGTTGTTTGCTTTGAAAGTCGAAGGTAGCCTCTGTGTCGTAATTGATGTCAAAGTCGATTTTATCGCCAACCTTCGCGTTTACATTGAGTTGGATTTGCTGATCGAAGTCAAACATGCTTCTTTTGCGTGCACGCTGCGGGAGGGTGGGATTATCGGTGACATCCCGGTTCATTCCTGCCGATATCTCCACAGATCCCTGTGTTGTGAGCTGCACGCCTCCCGGGCCAAAGATGGATTCCAACGGGTCGCGCCGTTTCCGCAGGCCAGTGAGTGAAAAAGGCTGCACGGTCGACTGCAGGCTGTCGGCATGCAATGCGTTACGCTTCCGGAAATAGTCGGTTTGTGTCTGACGCAGGCGGTATGCAATATATTCTTCCGGAGTCATGGAGTAGGGAGTATCCACGACGGTATTGCCGATTTTACGCTCGAAGAGGTAACGGTTGGTGCGATGATCGTAGCGCACTTCTGTCCGTATGCCCGACAAATTGATCTGCGCATGGAGTGCATGCATCCCGTTGGCCATGAACAGGAGCAAAAGAAAGACTATGTGAACGAATTTTTTCAGAGAAACAACAGTTATACGATTTTTTACCCAAAAAAATGCGTATTACGTAATCCGAACCCGGCCCCTGTTATAATCTCTTCAATGCCTCTTTAATGACACCCTCTACCGGCAATGAGGGCGATTCCCTGATAATTTCTGATACCACTTTTTGTGATGCCGTCTGTACGAAACCAAGCATAACCAGGGCAGATACCGCGGCATGGCCTGTTTCGGAAAGATCGGCTTTGGCAGGCAACAGGATGGTTCCGCTTTCGTCGGTAAACTTAATCTTGTCTTTTAAATCGACAATGATCCTTTGCGCTGTTTTTGTTCCGATGCCTTTCACCGATTGCAACAGGGTGGCATTCTCCGTTGCGATCACGTTCTCCAGTTCTTTTGCGCTGAGGGAGGAGAGGATGACCCGTGCGGTGCCGGGTCCTACGCCTGATACGCTGATAAGGTACTGAAAAAGTTCCCGTTCATGCTTGTCCATAAAGCCGAACAAAACATGAGCATCTTCTCGGATAGCTTCGTGCACATAGAGTTTTGCCGTCGGCTTGTTATTGATAGCTCCGTAGGTGTTGAGCGAGATATTCATCTGATACCCGATGCCTCCGCATTCAATGGTGACGGTAGCCGGTGTAAGTTCGGCCACATCGCCCTTAATATAGTCTATCATCTCAATGCATTAAAAATTATATCTCCGTTGCAGCTCATCGGGCCTGACGGAAATAGTAAGTGGGTTGATTACGTAATACCGTAAGGAATAACGGTAAAAATCACAGAAAAGTATATGGGGGAATCAAAATCATCCCGAATGTTATTTTCCCCCGAAATTGAAAACGACGGGGATCGCTGCCGGCACCTTCACCAGGGTTCCCCCTACCGTTAATTTGGGCCACAGTTTTACCGTTACCGATGTCTCATTGGGAGTGATACCCAGGAAGGCGCTCATTTCATGGGTGACGCGTTCCTGCGAATAGCGGTTCATCAGACTTTTCAAATCCACGCTGACGGGGATGCCAATTACCTTTGTTTCCCCCGGTTCAATCCGGATGGGAATATCCATCTTGCCCTCTACAAGCTCTATTTCATTGATCTGAATGACGTAATCAAGGGCGTCGAGAAAAGCAGCGGAGCTGTTCGGGTTGGTGACGTCCATGTTAAGGGTCATGCTGAAGGGGATGGTCTGCAGGTTGGAACCTCCTGCCAGTACCGTGGCTATGGAAGCCAGGTTAGATACAGAGATGGCGGACGCATTCCCCAGGTTTATGCCGGCTAATTGAATGTTATTCAGGGAATGATACTTGTACTCACTCTGTGAGAGCTGAATAGCGCCGCCGATCTGGTTCATGATATTGCAACCGGTAAGCAGCATCGCTGCGCTGAGCATTAAGATACTTTTTTTCATTATCTGTGGGTGTTACCTGATGGTTACCATGGTCGCTCCATAACCGTATTTCTGGAAGGAGGCGTCCTGGTAATAACAGTTCGAATATTTGGTTTTCAATTCTTTCAGGATGGCATTTTTGAGGACGCCATCACCTTTTCCGTGAATAAATACAATTTTTTGGTTTTTATTGCGGATCTGTTCGCTCATTACCGCACTGAATTTATTCAGCTGGTATTCCAGCAGATCAGCATTGCTCATCCCTGCTGTGGTGTCGAGCAGTGCATCGGCATGCAGATCAATCTCGAGTGGTTGATCTTTTTCTTTTTTTTCGATACGTTGCATGCGCGGGCGTCTTTCCGCGGATTTCTTTTCTTTGAGGGCGCTCTCCAGATCACCGGCAGAAACCAGGAGCTCCCTCTGGGGAACATCATCCTGCATGATGAAATAAAGCAACGCATCGTCCTCAAAATAGTCGTTTTCCCGGAAACTGTGCAGTTTGTAAAATTTCACCGTATCGATGCGCAATTCCACGGAACAGGGATTCTTGAATCCGAACGGTTTTTGAGGTTTGAAAGCGATAAATTGCACGCATATTTTTTCAATTTCGTTGAGTGCCGATTTATCGAACTCCTCCAGGAAGATCTTTGTGTTCGGTTCTATAGAACCGTTGCGACGACTTTTCCATGCATTGTTTTCACGACTCATGTAGTTGAAAAACAAATAGTAATTGCTGTCATTCACAAAATAACATTCGTAGGAGGAGGTGGAGAGATTTTTTATATCTGTGGGAAAATAGGCCAGACAGGCTGTAATACGCTCACCTTCGGCTGTTTCAGGCACAGCTTCCGTCTCTTTCACCCTCACTTCCGGTGCTTCCGGTACGTCGGGGAAAAGTGCTTTTTCAAACGGAGCTTCTTTGTTTTCGGGAACCTGTCCCAATTTATCATTACCCGTAGATTCAACTACCACGCATTCCGATATGAGTGTGGGCACATCGAACCCATGCTCATCCTCCACAATCACAAGTTGTTTGTTGAGGAAGCCCTTCACGGTTCCTCCTCCTACTGTGTTGAGGAAACGCACTTTATCGCCTGCTGATATTTTTTTCATTATCCGGGTTATCTTGTTTTTTGGTGTATGGCACTCGCTGTTATGGAGGCTTATTTTCCATGGAAATGCCTCTTGCGGGGAATTTATTTTTGCTACGTGTTGCAAAGTTGACTAATTTTGCGGAATAAATAGCATTAATAATTACGAAAAATAGTTTTCCCGGTTGTAAAAAAATGAAAAAGGACGACATCCGCCAATTGCAAATATCCCGGTTTAACTATCCGCTACCCGAAGAAAAAATAGCCAAATATCCTCTGCCTC
>WOYI010742710.1_pt1 | contig 10696 bp, 10 predicted proteins | sample 6423411 | NCBI WGS metagenome assembly WOYI01 (sample SAMN13441803, study PRJNA592873) | oil field metagenome | biome: oil field; feature: oil-well bore; material: oil-contaminated soil; isolation source: oil-contaminated soil from oil-well borehole | place: Germany: Wietze | collected 2016-10-18 ... | reverse complement strand
AACTTGTCTCAACCCCGAGCGCGAAGCGTGAGCGCGTATTGCGGCCGCGAGGTCACGTTGTCTCGATCATTCTTCAGCCGATCCATCCATGGACGCGCCGAAGCGAAGGCACTTGCGAGTTCCGAGTATGCACTCTCGTTCTCCTGCAGGAAGGCGGCGACCGAAAAGACTGAAACCTCACGATTGCGGGGATGAGTTCCCCCGCGCGGTCCTTTCAGTCCCCTCGCGTCCTTGGGAAGGACTTGCCAGACGACGTACGCGACATCGTTGAGAGCGATGCGAAACCGGATGATGAAGTTCTCCAGATCTGCTTCAAGGTAAGGCCGCTGGTCGAAGGGTAGTTCGAGGGATGCAAACACGCGTTCGTAGCAGCCAAAAAGCCGCGTGAGGGACCAGAACAGCGTGCCAACTTCGAAGTGATGAACGTTCTCATGCTGACCGAAGCCAATTGCTCGCAGCACTGCAAACAGCGGCACTTCAATAGCGTCCGGGTGGACTGCCGGGTTATGCATTTTGTTTTACAGGCTTCGGCGCGAGCGCCTTGGCAAACTCAAGAAAAGTTACCTGTGCTTTCCCGAAGTCTCCGAATGTTTTTGTGTTCTGATTCTTGGCGCGAACTATCCAAGGTCGTGAACGGTCGCGATGATTCGCTTCCAGAACTTGCTCTCCGTCGAAGACAAGATCATGAGTAACTGCCTCGAATTGAAGCGCTACATCGGGATTCTGAATTAGCTTTCCATTCTTGAACGTCCGATGTAGTGACAGCGATTGCCCCTCATGGAGTATGACCCAGCCTTGTTCTTGAAAGGAGGCGGTGTGATTTGCTACGAATTCATCAACCGTCGGATATAGCGATACCGGGGATGGGAGAGTCGCGGCTAAGGCGGATGCTAAGCCTTCGATCACCAATTCCATTTTCTCGACAACGAAGGTCTTTGTTTCGCCTGACAAGGTGCAGAGCGCACGCACCTTCCCATCTTTTATGGAAAGAGGTTGCAATTCTCTTTCGCTACCGGGCGACGAGCCGCCGAAGTAGCGAACACGTAAGGGTTCACCGTTTTCGATGGCTTTGAGTAGGTCGTCAAGAATCATGTGCGCCCCCATTCGGAAATGCATAACGTAAAGCAGCCATCCTATTTGACGCCAGATATTGCGTCAAATGATTGCCGGCCTGATTTGTTTTTGGTTATCCGTGTTTGCCGCGCCGCTATAATTCATCGCTCCGCAGCGCCGTGCGCCGTCCCGCCAGCGCCGTCCAAAACGGATTCAAAACTTTTCGCGTCACGTCACGATTCACGCTCCAGGCCACGCCCCATGATTCCCAATCTCGTTTTTGACATCGAAACCATTCCCGACATCGCCGGCCTGCGTGTTTTGCATGGGCTGCCGGAGTCTCTGGCGGAGATGGAGGTCGCCGAGTTCGCCATGCAGCGCCAGCGGGCGAAGAATGGCAGCGACTTTCTGCCGCTGCATTTGCAGCGGGTGGTCGTTATCTCCTGCGCGCTGCGCAGCGATGAGGGCTTTCGCGTGTGGTCGCTGGCCGAGCCGAAATCGAACGAGGGTGAAATCATCCAGCGGTTTTTCGACGGCGTGGAAAAATTCACCCCGCAACTGGTGTCGTGGAATGGCAGCGGTTTCGATCTGCCGGTGATGAATTATCGCGGCCTGTTGCACAGCGTCACCGCGCCGCGCTTCTGGGACATGGGTGAGGGCGATTACCGCGATTCGCGCGACTTCAAGTGGAACAATTACATCAGCCGTTATCACATGCGGCATCTCGACCTGATGGATTTGCTGGCGATGTACCAGCCGCGCGCGAATGCGCCGCTCGACCAACTGGCCAAGCTGATGGGCCTGCCCGGCAAGCTGGGCATGGATGGTTCCGCCGTATGGGGCGCCTGGCTTGACGGACGTATTGATGAGATACGCGATTATTGCGAGACGGATGTGGTGAATACCTGGCTGGTGTTCCTGCGCTTCCAGTTGATGCGCGGCTTGCTCTCGCCCGCCGAGCATGCGCGCGAAATCGAGTTGGTGAAAACCAGCCTCGCGGCGGTCAATGCGCCGCACTGGCCGGAGTTTCTCGCTGCCTGGGGTAGTTGATCAGGCGTTTGCCTGTGATGCGCTGGCCGCCAGCATCGCGGCGCGGCTGGCCGGGGTTTCCAGGCTGATGCGGCCGAGCTTGCCGCTGCGGTAATCGGTGAGGAAAATCATCGCGGCTTTTTCCAGGTCGAGGTCGGGTTCACCGCTGCGGCCTTTGATGAAGCAACCGCGTTTTTTGGCGACGGCTTCGACCACGCCGATGCCGTCCATGCCTGCGATATTGAAACCATAACGCTCGGCCATCAGCGCCGGATATTTTTCCAGCAGCAGCGCGCCGAGAAATGCCGCGACCTGTGAATCGATTACCGCATTGCGGCCGATGGCGTGGCTGGCGGCGAGCATGAAGCCGTCGCTGTCGTGCGCGATTTTCGGCCACATCAGCCCCGGCGTGTCGGTGATGGTCATGTGCTGGCCGAGGTCCTGGCTCATCTGCGATTTGGTGATGGCCGGTTCATCGCCCACAGCGGCCACGCGGCGCTTGAGCAAGGCATTCATCAGCGTGGATTTGCCGACATTGGGGATGCCCATGATCAGCATGCGCAGCGGCTTGATGCCGCTGTTGCGGTGCGGCGCCAGGGTGCGGCAGAGCGCCGGCACGCGCGCCGCGTCGCCGGGTTTTTTGCAGGCGATGGCGATGGCCTTGACGCCCGGCTGGGCGTTGTAATAATCCAGCCAGGCGGCGGTGGCGGCGGGGTCGGCCAGATCAGCCTTGTTGAGCAGCTTGAGGCAGGGCCGCTGACGGTGCAGGCGCAGTTCGCGGATCAGCGGGTTGCTGCTGGCCTCGGGCAGGCGCGCATCACAGACTTCGATGACCACGTCGGTGGTCGCCAGCGTCTCGGCGGCCTTGCGCCGCGCCGCAGTCATGTGGCCGGGAAACCAGTTGATGCTCATCGGGTTTCAATTCCATTGCCATTGGCAATGATGCGGATGGTCTCGTCACCCAGCTTGACGACATCACCCGCGTGCAGTTTGCGGCGAATGCGGGTTTCGATTTGCTGATCCACGCGCACCGAGCCTTCTACAATCATGGCCTTGGCAGCGCCGCCCGAGGAGGCGAGGCCCATCAATTTGAGCAGCACGTTGAGCTCAATGAATTCACCCTGCAGTGAAAAATCGTGGATTGCCAAGTTAAGGTTCCGAAAAAGAGTCAGCAGGCAACTTGCCTGCATGAAGGATAAGCAATAGGGGCTGGATTCTACTGTCTACCTGGCAGGATTCTTCGGGCTTTTCTCTGTATTGCCATTGTCACGGTCTTACTGGTGCGGATATTGGGCGCTATCCCGGTAGAATTGCGTTTTTATTTTTCTGTTTTTGAGCCATGACCCATATCACTGATGACGTTCGTATCCGCGAGATCAAGGAACTCTCTCCGCCCACGCATGTGCTGCGTGAATTTCCCGGCAATGAGATAACCGCCGAAACAACCTATCAGGCGCGCCAAGCGGTGCATCGGGTGTTGCACGGCGCAGATGATCGGTTGGTTGTGATCGTTGGCCCCTGTTCGATTCATGATGTCGCAGCGGCAATGGACTATGCAGCGAAGCTCAAGGCCGAGCAGGAGCGTCTGAGCAATGAGCTGGTTATCATCATGCGCGTTTATTTCGAAAAGCCTCGCACGACGGTGGGCTGGAAGGGGCTGATTAACGATCCCTACATGGATGACAGCTTCAAGATCAACGATGGCCTGCGCATGGCGCGAAAACTGTTGTGGGATATCAATCAGCTGGGACTGCCTTGCGGTACCGAGTTTCTTGATGCGATCACGCCGCAATACACGGCGGATTTAATCAGCTGGGGCGCGATCGGTGCGCGCACGACGGAGTCCCAGGTGCATCGCGAGTTGGCGTCTGGCCTCTCTTGCCCGGTGGGTTTCAAGAATGGCACGGACGGCAACATCCGCATCGCGGTTGATGCCATCAAGGCGGCAGCCAGTCCGCATCATTTTTTGTCGGTCACCAAAGCGGGTCATTCGGCGATTGTGTCGACCAATGGCAATGAGGATTGTCATGTCATTCTGCGCGGCGGCAAGGCTGCAAATTACGATGCAGCCTCGGTTGAGGCAGCTTGTGCCGAGCTGGGAAAGTCGGCGCTGGCGGCACGGCTGATGATCGATTTTTCCCATGCCAACAGCAAAAAACAGTTCAAGTTGCAGCTGGATGTCGCACGCGATGTGGCAGCGCAAATGGCGGCAGGCGAGGCGCGAATTTTTGGTGTCATGATCGAATCCAATCTGAACGAAGGGCGGCAGGATTTAACCCCCGGCAAGCCGCTCGAATACGGTGTTTCCGTCACCGATGCCTGCCTGGGATGGGATGACACGCTGGTTGCGCTGGATGTGCTGGCCAGTGCGGTCAAGGCGCGTCGTGTCGCGCTAGCTGAGGTTTAACCATTTGCGCATGAGCTCCCGGCTGTTCGCCACGTTGCTGGTGGTGACGCTGGCCTTCCGTTGCTGGTTGGCAGCGGTGACACCGATCACGGGCGATGAAGCGTATTTCATCTGGTGGGGCTGGCGTCCGGACTGGGGCTTTTACGATCATCCACCGATGATCGGCTGGTGGCTCGCTGTACTGCTCAAAGTCAGCGATAGCGAAGCGTGGTTGCGCCTGCCGGTGATTATCCAGCCCGCGATACTGGCGCTGGGTGTTATCGCGGCTTTGCGCCGCTTGACGCCCACGCTGGATGATGAGCAGCGCTACAGCATTGGCACCCTCGTGTTGCTGGCACCGGCGAATGTGTGGAATGTGTTCATCACTACTGATACGCCGCTGGTTTATTTCAGCGTGTTTTCCGGGCTGGCCTGGCTGCGTGCAGCACGCGACGACGATAAAACCTGGTATCTGGCAGCGGGTGTGCTGCTGGCGGGTGCGGTACTGTCGAAATATTTTGCCGCCATTCTTGGTTTTGCTTATCTCGTTGACGTCCTGCGGCGACGCACGCTGCGCGCCTGGGGCGGGCTGGCGATTGCTTATGCTGCAACGCTGCCCGCGCTGGCGCTGATGGCCTGGTGGAATGCCGGGCATTGCTGGCCGAATTACATGTTCAATTTCATCAATCGGCATACACATGAAACGCAGTTGTCGCTAACCACACCGCTGCTGTATATCGCATCTTTGTTGTATCTGCTCACACCACCGGCGCTCTGGCTGGCATGGCGTGAGCAGCGCCGTGTCACCAGAGCCGATTTTTCGATGTTGAACAGGCAATTCAATTCAACCACGCTTGGCGTGCTGGCCTGGATTCCTTTCGCACTGTTCGCTGCGCTATCGCTGGTCAAGCAGATTGGTTTGCACTGGCTGCTCGCGTTTGTGCCGTTCGCCTTGATATGGACTGCGCTGCGCCTGCGCGCTTCTACGCTGCGCCGCCTGTGCCTGTTCTTTATCGGCTTTGCTGCAATTCATATGGCCGCCATTGTTATCCTTTCGCGTCTGCCGCTGGAAACCTGGAACAAGACGCGGATTTATGACGGCCTGGTGTTGACGTTCGAACACGAGGCCATCCTTAAAGCGCTGCAACCCTATGCCAAAGATTGGGTATGGGCGATGGATGGGTACTCCAATGCTGTCACCATGAGCTATAACGCGCGGCGCTACTTTATTGTCTTCGGCGAGGCGTCCAGCCATGCGCGACATGACGACATCCTGACCGATTTTCGTACGCTGGCCGGGCGCAACATTCTCATCTTGCGCAAGTCGGCGCCTGATCTGGCCGAGTATCAGCCTTATTTTCGGCAGGTCACTGTCGATAACTTTGTCGTGCGCGGCGCGCGCTTCTGGCGCGTGAAAGGCGAGGGCTTCAACTACCCGGCCTATCGTGATGGCGTGCTGTCCAGCGTGAAGCGCAAGTACTACGCGCTACCCCAATGGCTGCCGCAAACGGCGTGCTATTTTTGCGACCGCTATTTTCCAGACGAGCGATGCCAGCGCTGATACACCTGTTGCGGCCGCATCAATGGCTGAAAAACGGCTTCGTCTTCGTCGGCCTGCTGTTCGGCCATGCCTGGCATGACCCCCGCATCGTTGGGCAGGCGCTGGCCGCGTTTGCGGCCTTTTGTCTGCTGGCTTCCGCCGTATATGTGATGAATGATCTGCTCGATCGTGAGCAGGACCGGCAGCATCCGAAAAAGAAACATCGCCCATTGGCGGCAGGTACGGTGAGCGTGTCGGCAGCCATTGCGCTTGCAATGGTGTGTTTACTGGGCGGGGGCGCGCTGGCTGTGCTTTATGCCGGCACAGCGCCGTGGGTTTTCCTTGCCTACGTGGTGATGAACATCGCCTACAGCCTGGGGCTAAAACACATTGTCATCCTCGATGTCTTCATCATCGCCAGCGGCTTCATGCTACGCATTCTGGCGGGCACATTGGGCCTGGGCATCGCGCCATCGCACTGGCTGTTGCTGTGCGGGCTGATGCTCACCTTGTTCCTCGGCTTTGCCAAACGCCTGGCCGAACTGAACACTTTGCAAAAAGAAAGCGGCGGTCATCGCCGCGTGTTGGAACACTACACCGCGACTATGCTTGACCAGTTCATAAGTATCACGGCGGCGGCGGCTGTGATTTCCTACGCGCTGTATACCGTGAGCGCAGAAACCCTCGCTTTGCATGGCACACGCCGCTTGATCCTGACCGTGCCTTTTGTCCTTTACGGCATGTTGCGCTACTTGTGGCGGTTGCACGCCCAGGGCGGCGGAGGTGACGCCGCGCAGGAACTGTTGACCGATCCACATTTGATGGCAGCAGTTTTTGGCTGGTTGTTGCTGGTGCTGGTTTTGTTGCGCTAGTGGGCTCTAGCAAATTAGCCGCCAGGAAAAGCGCAATCGGCGGGCGCGATTGAAGACCCAATGGGATTCAGGTTTTGAGGAAAGAAAGATGCAGATGAATGTTATTTTGACCTTTTAGCACCTGTAGTTCTTTAGCTAATATGGTCATCGCATATTCATCCCTATCCAATTGTGAGTCTGTCTGGCACAAAGATTGGCACATTCAAGCACCTGCCGCCAACTTTGACGCTGCAAGATGATTTTCAGCCTGATGCGCAGTTTCGCCCTTGTTGCTTCTATCGGGAATCAAGCTGAACGGAACTGCGTGGTGATTTCACCCATGCCATCAAATACAGCGCGGATGCTGTCGCCTGCCTTGACAGGAATCGCCTCGGTAATGGCGCCACTCATGACAAAGCTTTGGGCGGGCAAGGTTTCGCCTTGCTCGGCAAGCAAATTGACAAGCATGGCAATGGCGATGGCTGGGTTTCCCAGGACGGCATCTGAAATACCGGTGGCCACCAGCTCACCATTTTTCTCAAGCGTGACATGAATCGCGCACAAATCAAGCGCGTCAACCGCGTACTGGTTTGTGCCTGGCACGAACCGGGCGCTTGAGCCATTGTCGGCTATGACGCTGGGCAGATCAAACTTGAATCCGGAAAAGCGCGAATCGATGATTTCAAGGGCTGGAACCACATAATCTGTTGCTGCCAATACTTGTTCAGCCGTGCAGCCGGGGCCGCGTAGTTCGGCCTTGGTGAAGAATGCAATTTCACATTCAACGCGAGGATGTACCAGATCTTGCGTGGTAACCGTGCTGCCCGCCACGCGCTCTGTATCCGCCATGAGAAATCCGATACTCGGGACAGACACGCCCATTTGCAGCATTTTGGCTTTAGAGGTGAGGCCGATTTTCCATCCGGCCTGGCGTCCACCCTCTGCACATAACCGGCGCCTGAGGGCGGTTTGCACCGCATAGCCATCGGCGACGGTCATGGAGGGAAAGTCATCGGTGAGTTTGGGGATGGCATACGCACCCTTTTGTGCTGCTAAAACTCGATCACGGAGCTGGTTGACTTCGTCGGGTGTGAGTGCCATGTTTTTATCCTTTGAATGTGTTATCAGAGTTTGATGCAGATATTTTTTAGCTCAGTGTAAAACTCCAGCGAATGCACGCCGCCTTCGCGGCCAATGCCGGATTGCTTCATGCCGCCAAACGCCGTGCGCAAGTCGCGCAGGAACCAGGAGTTTACCCAGACGATACCGGCTTCCAAGGCGCCCGCCATGCGATGGGCACGCGAAAGATTACTGGTCCACAGCGTGGCGGACAATCCATAAGTGGTGTCGTTCGCTAAAGCCAGCACTTCTTCTTCGGTGTCAAATGGCGTGATATGGCAGCACGGGCCAAAAATTTCGTCGCGCAAGATGCTTGCGGTTTCTGGCAAGCCGGTCCAGATGGTGGGTTGAACCCAGGCACCCTTGGCAAATTCTGCAGACATCGTGGGGATGCCACCGCCGGTCACGATGGTAGCGCCTTCCGCCACGGCTTTTTTGTAGTACGAGAGCACTTTGTCGCGTTGTTCTTGGGAAATCATCGGGCCCATGGCCACGCCCGCTTCAAACGGGGCACCAATTTTCATGTTTTCTGCACCATTTTTCAGTGCATTGACGAAGCGTTCAAAAAGCGGCCGTTCGACATACAGGCGCTCCGTGCCCAGGCACACTTGCCCGGTATTGACGAAAGACGAGCGCAACGTGCCTTCGATGGCGGCATCAAAATCGCAATCAGCAAAAATAATTCCGGCATTTTTGCCGCCCATTTCGAGCGACACAGGGCGTGCGCCTACTGCAGCGGCTTTGCTGATTTCCGCACCCGTGCGGGTTTCGCCCGTGAAGGTGATGGCATTCACCCCTGGGTGAGTGGTAACAAACTCGCCCGCCGACCCCGGCCCAAAACCATTGACGACGTTATAAACGCCCTTGGGAATGCCCACGGTATTCATTACTTCGCCGAGCAAGGCCGCCGACTGGGGCGATTCTTCAGACGGTTTGACCACAACCGTGTTGCCACAGGCCAAAGCGGGCGCGACTTTCCATGTCATGAGCAGCAGCGGGGCATTCCATGGGCAGATGACACCAACGACGCCGACGGGGCGGCGGACGGAATAATTCAATGCACCTTTGCCATCAGGCGTTGCCATCTCGTAAGTTTCTGTCGGCACATTTTTCACCATGTCGGCAAAAATCTTGAAGTTGGCCGCGCCGCGCGGCACAAAGGCGTGGCGCGCAACGGAGGCGGGCATGCCGGTATCGGCTGTTTCGGCATCGACAAAATCATCAAAGCGCCGCGTCATTTCGTTGGCAATGGCGTAGAGCATGTCCGAGCGATCAGCGGTGGGCATTTTTGCCCAGTTGCCGCGCAAGGCGGTCCGCGCCGAGGTGACGGCTTGATCGACCTCTTCACGCGAGGCTTCAGCCACTGTGGCGATCACCTCGTTATTCACTGGCGAGCGTTTTTCAAATGTGTTGCCTGAGGATACAAATTGACCTGCAATGAAGTTGGGAATCGTTTTGATGCTCATGAGCGCTCCTTATAGATATAAAAATACGGTGTGAAATGAATTGTAAAAAAAATGCATCCTAGCAGGTTGTATCCGTGTTGCGGTCGCAAAAAGTCGGTGCTGGCGATACGCCGCGAAACCGTGGGTCACAACTGAATGGAGTGCAAAGCCGTTTATGAAAAAACACTTGAGTCTTTCGCACAATGGCTTACTTGCTTACCTTAGCCACGACGGCGAAAATCATTCAGGCGAAAACCGAGTAATGCGAGGGTGGCAAAGTAACTGATGCCCCCCCCGACGACGATCAAAGCGAGCTTTAGCAAGCGTTCTTTGCCGCTCATCGAAAGCCAGCTCGCATCATTGCCGACAAAAAACCAAAGTACGCTGCCAAGTACGCCTAGCGCTACGATCAGCTTCAATATGAATTTATTCCAGCCCGCCGTTGGCAGATAAGCGCCGCGCTGGCGCAGTCCGCGCCACAGCAGCGCTGCATTGACACACGAAGCCAGGCCAATGGATAAGGCCAGTCCGGCATGTTTGAGCCAGCCAATGAAGGCCAAATTCATCAATTGGGTAAGCAGCAGCGTGAACAGGGCGATTTTTACCGGTGTGCGAATATCCTGTCGCGCATAAAAGCCGGGGGCGAGGACTTTGACCAGGATCAGCCCGGTGAGTCCAATGGAATAGGCGACCAGTGCCTGGCGGGTTTGCAGCACGTCGGCCGCAGTAAATGCGCCGTGCTGAAACAGCGTGGCGAGCAAGGGTACGGCCAGCACCGCCAGCGCCAGCGACGCGGGCAGCGTCAACATCAAGGTCAGGCGCAAGCCCCAGTCGAGCAGGGCGGAGAATTCGGGCGCATTGCCGCTGGCGTGGGTGCGCGCCAGACTTGGCAGCAAAATGGTACCTAGCGCTGCACCAAGCAAACCTGCAGGAAACTCCATCAACCGATCCGCATAGTAAAGCCAGGAGACGCTGCCGCTTTGCAGGAAGGAGGCGAAAATGGTATTAATGATCAGGCTGATTTGCGAGACAGAAACGCCCAGCACTGCCGGCGCCATGAGCTTGAGGATGCGCTGCACGCCGGGGTCGCGCCAGACCGGGGAAAAGCGCGGCAGCATGCCGATCTTTGCCAGTGCGGGAATCTGGATCGCCAGCTGCAGTGCGCCACCGAGAAATACCGCCCAGCCGAGGACAAGGATGGGCGGATCAAACCAGGGCGCGGCAAACAGCGCCATGCCGATGAACGAAAGGTTCAGCAGTACCGGCGTGAAGG
>WOYI010478985.1_pt1 | contig 10697 bp, 9 predicted proteins | sample 6423411 | NCBI WGS metagenome assembly WOYI01 (sample SAMN13441803, study PRJNA592873) | oil field metagenome | biome: oil field; feature: oil-well bore; material: oil-contaminated soil; isolation source: oil-contaminated soil from oil-well borehole | place: Germany: Wietze | collected 2016-10-18 ... | reverse complement strand
GTGATCTCCCCGAGGTGATCTCCCCGAGGTGATCTCCCCCGAGCAAAGGGCGGCGGTGATGCGCCGCGCCTGCAATGCCTACAGCTTCTCCGCCAGCAGCGCCTCCAGCTTGCGCTGGTCGGCGGCGAACCTGCGAATGCCCTCGGCCAGCTTGTCGCTCGCCATCGCATCCTCGTTGTGGCCCCAGCGGAAGGCCGGTTCGCTGATCGGCGCCGGGCGCGGCGCGCGTTGGCCGGTATCGTGGAGCACCCGCGGCAGCGGGTCGTGGCAGGCGTCGAGCTTCTCCAGCAGGTCGGGACTGATGGTGAGGCGATCGCAGCCGGCCAGTGCACGAATCTGCCCCACGTTGCGGAAGCTCGCACCCATCACCACCGTCTCGAAATCGTGGCGCTTGTACCAGTCGTAGATGCGGCGCACCGACTTGACGCCCGGATCCTCCTCCGGCTCGAACGACTTCGTGTCGGTGTGGGCCACGTACCAGTCCATGATGCGTCCGACGAACGGCGAGATCAGGTACACGCCCGCCTCGGCGCAGGCCACCGCCTGCTCGAACGAGAACAGCAACGTGAGGTTGCACTGGATGCCGCGGCGCTCCAGCTGCTCGGCGGCGCGGATGCCGGCCCAGGTGGAGGCGACCTTGATCAGGATGCGCTCGCGCGCCACGCCTGCGTCCTCGTACAGCTCGATCAGGTGTTCGGCCTTGGCGATGGTGGCGTCTTTGTCGAAGGACAGTCGCGCATCGACCTCGGTCGACACCCGGCCCGGCACCAGGTCGAGGATCTTGCGCCCGACCGCCACGGCGAGATGGTCGCCGGCGTCGACGAGCTGCCGCTCGCGCTCGTGGCTGCGCGACTTCGCCCACGCCACCGCCTCGTCCAGCAGCGGCGCGTAGGCGGGAATGGCAGCGGCCTTGAGCAGGAGTGAGGGATTGGTGGTGGCGTCGACCGGCTTGTAGCGGGCGATCGCCTCGATGTCGCCGGTGTCGGCGACCACGACGGTGTACTGGCGAAGTTGTTCGAGCTGCGATGCCATGGGGACCTCCAGAACGTCAGCACCCGAGTATACGAGGCGGGGGTGGCGATCCCGTGAGCGCAGCGACTCAATACAGGTCGATCGGATCCACGTCGAGCGACCAGCGCACGCGTCGTGCGGTCGGCAGCTGGCCGAGCCCGCGTTGCCACGGGCGCGCCACCGCATGCAGCTGCGCGCGGCTGCATGCCTCCAGGAGCAGTTGTCCGCGGTGGCGAGCGGCGCGCAGCGCCATCGGTGCCGGCATCGGGCCGGCCAGCTGCAGGGCGTGATCGGCCGGCAGTGCGGCCGCGGCCGCGGCGAGGAAGGCGTCGACGGCACCGCGCTCGTGCGCGTCCGCGCGCAGCAGGATCTGATGGCGGTACGGCGGCAGCGCAGCCAGCTCGCGTTCGGCCAGCAGCGCCCTGGCGGCGGCGCCGTAGCCGTGGGCGAGCAGGCTGCGCAGCAGCGGGTGGTCCGGGTGATGGGTCTGCAGCAATATGCGTCCGGGCTTGGCCGCGCGCCCGGCGCGTCCGGCCACCTGTACCACCAGCTGCGCCAGTCGCTCGCCGGCGCGGAAGTCGATGCTGTGCAGCCCCTCGTCCACGCCCACGATGGCCACCAGGGTGAGGTTGGGCAGGTCGTGGCCCTTGGCCAGCATCTGCGTGCCCACCAGAATCGCCGGAGCATCCTCGCGCAAGCGGTTCAGCAGGTGCTCGAAGGCATCGCGGCGGCGGGTCGTCTCGCGGTCGATGCGCAGCACGGGGATCTCGGGGAACAGCGCGACGAGCGCCTCTTCCAGCCGCTCGGTGCCCTGGCCCTGTGGCCACAGGGCGCCGGCGCCGCAGGCCGGGCACACCGCCGGCACCTTGCTGCGGTAGTCGCAGTGATGGCAGCGCAGCTGGCGCTCTCCGGCGTGCAGGGTCAGCGGCCGTTCGCAGCGCGGACAGTCCGCATGCCAGCCGCAGGCGTGGCACAGCAGCACCGGCGCGTAGCCGCGGCGGTTGCGGAACACCAGCACCTGCTCGCCGCGCGCCACCGTGTCGCGCACCGCGGCCTGCAGGGCGGGCGACAGGCCGTGATCGAGGTGCTGCGAGCGCACGTCGACGATCTGCACCTGCGGCGCATGCGCGGCGGCGGGACGTGCGCGCAGGGCCAGCGCGCGGTAGCGCCCGGCCGCCACGTTGGCCAGCGATTCCAGCGACGGCGTGGCGCTGCCCAGCACGATCGGCACGCCCAGCGCACGCGCGCGCACCAGGGCGAGATCGCGCGCGTGATAGCGGAAGCCTTCCTGCTGCTTGTACGCCGCATCGTGCTCTTCATCGATCACGATCAGGCCGGCCTGCGGCAGCGGCGTGAACACGGCCGAGCGCGTACCCACGATCACCCGCGCCTCGCCGCTGCGCGCGCGCAGCCAGGCACGCGCGCGCTCACCCTCGGCGAGGTTCGAGTGCAGCACCTCCACCGCCACCCCGAGGCGGTCGCGCAGCCGGCGCAGGGTCTGCGGCGCCAGCCCGATCTCCGGCACCAGCAGCAGGCTCTGCTTGCCCTCGGCCAGCGCCTGCTCGATCAGGGCGAGATAGACCTCGGTCTTGCCGCTGCCGGTGACACCGTCCAGCAGGAACGGCTGGAAATGCCCGCGCGCGGCCGAGATCGCGGCGACCGCCTGCTGTTGTTCGGCGCTGAGTGGCAACGGTGCACCGACAGGCATGGCCGCGGCCGCGGCCGCGTGACGTTCGATCAGCCCGGCCGGTGCGAGTCGGCGGGCGGCTGCGCGCCAGGCTGGCAAGCGCTCGCCCAGGGTGTCGGCGCGCTGCGGGCCGTCGGCCAGCAGCTGCAGCAGCCGCTGACTGGCACCGCGCCGGCTGCCTGCATCCAGCGCGCTGCGACCGGCCGTGGTGAGTTGCCAGTGCTCCTCGCGTGTGTCCGGCCACGGGCGCGGCGCGCGCAGCGCCAGCGGCAGCGCGTTGGCGTAGGCCTCGCCCGGCGCAGCCAGCCAGTAGTCGGCGGCCCAGGCCAGGGTCTGCATCAGTTCGGCATCCAGCAGCGGAGCCGGATCGAGCACCTCGGCCACCGGTTTGAGCCTGCCTTCGGCCACGCTCGACGCCGCCGAGGGATCGACCACGATGCCCACCTTGCTGCCGCGTCCGAACGGCACCCGCACGCGGCTGCCCGCCTGCAGCGCGCCCCGGGCGGGCGGCAGGTAATCGAACAGGGTGGGCAGGGGCACCGGCAGGGCGACGCGGACGACGGTGGGCATGGCTACCTCGTGGGCTTGCCAGTGTAGCGGGGGGAGGCGCCATCCACGGGTCGCGCCCGTGGATGGCGCATCTTCTGGCCGTCCCCGCGGTGCAGCGAGCCCTTGGGCTTTCTTGCTGCACCGGACTTTAGAAAAGGGGGGTAAGTGACGCCTCGCCGGACCTTTTTGCCTTTATCCACAATCGCTGTGGATAACTCTGTGGATGCAGCGGGGAGGGAGCCGCTCCAGGCCCGACGTGATGCCTTTCCCGACGGTGTGAGCAAGTTTTAGCCATGATGAAATATCGCTTTGAATCAATGACTTGAAATTTATGCTCAGCTGCACTTCACGCACCTGCAACAGGCCGGGTGGCCCGGTTGACACAACGATGACGCTGTGCAAAACCCCGGCGTCGCAAGTGTCCGGCTGGCCGAAAAGTGTGATGTGTTTCACGGTGCGAGGGCGCGGTACGGCACCGAGCCCAAGGCCGTGGAGAGCAGCCAGATGCCGCACCAGTCCACCACGAGATAGTTCATGATGGCCATCGCCCAGCCCCGGCGACAGATGCGCTTCGGCATCAGCAGCAGGCAGGTGGGTGCCCGGGTCACCTGGCCCACTCCCATCGCCGCACGTGGCGTACGGCCCAGCCGGCGAACCCGGCCAGCCACCCGTCCAGCCACATCCCCACGCGCGGCAGCAGCGCCAGGAACGGAACGGTGGGCTGTGCGGCGTGACGATCATGGCTCCACACGGAACCGCCGCTTGAGCACGTGGAACAGCTTCAGCCGCAGGGCGAACAACGGCAGCAGCGGCAACGGCACCTGCCGCAGCGAGGCGAGCAGCGGGGCGGCCATCCGTTCCTTGGGCCCCAGGGTGCCGGCTTCTCCGCCGGACGCCAGCGCGTCGATGGTGGAGTGCATGTGTTCCAGCGCCCGGGGGAGGCGTCCCAGGCGCCGTCCAGAGGATCGGCGGCGCACCCTCCGCGGAGCGTCAGCCTGGTCGATCGCGGCCGACACCGTGTGTCCCGGTACGTGGCGTCGCCGCCGACCCTCGCGAGATGGCACCGCGCGAAGGCCAGCAGACGCAGCACCGACGTCCGCCGACCGGAGAAGTATTCCAGCGTCAGCCCGGCTCGAGCGGCAGCGGCAGCCGCGTGTGCAGGATGCTTCGTCCACGTGCAGCACCATGTCCAGCGCGGCTTCCATGGAGTGCACAGGCTTGCGCCCGCGGTGGGTCGACTGCCCGCCACGGTGGCAGAACCCGCCCCGCAGCGGCGGCCGAAGGTGTCACGCGCGCGCGAAACGGTCAACCACGCCGTGCGCCTCGGCTAGAATGCGCGGCCCTGTCGCCTGTTTTAGCCATGAACGCCTTCCGCCCCGACCGCGCGCGGGTCGCACACGAGATCGGCGCCACCGTGCGCCTCGCCCTGCCGCTGATCGCCGCCCAGCTGGCGGCGATCGGCTCCAACGTGATCGACGCGCTGCTGTCCGGCCACTACAGCACCCACGTGCTCGGCGCGGTGGCGGTGGGCACGAGTGTGTGGTCGCTGGCGATCGTCACCGGCATTGGCCTGATGATGGCGGTGCCGCCGTCGGTGGCGCAGCTGGACGGCGCCGGCCGCCGTCATGCGATCGGCGCGGTGTTCCGCCAGGCGCTGTGGCTGGCGCTGCTCACCGGCGTGCTGCTGTGGTTCGCCGCGCGTCATGCCAGCCCGTTGTTTGCGTGGGTCGGCGTGGCGCCGGACCTGCGCGAGGACGTCGGCGCGTTTCTGCAGGCGATCAGCTGGGGGGCGCCGGCGCTGACCTGCTACTTCGCCCTGCGCGGGCTGTCCGAGGGACTCTCGCTCACCCGCCCGTCGATGTTCTTCAGCCTCGCTGGGCTGGTGCTGCTGGTACCGCTGGGCTACGTGTTCATGTACGGCAAGCTCGGCCTGCCGCCGCAGGGCGCGCGTGGCTGTGGCATGGCCACCGCGCTGGTGCTGTGGCTGGAGCTGATCGCCTTCGCCATCTACGTGCTGCGCCATCGCGACTATCGCGGGCTGGGGTTGCTGGACCATCTGGAGGGCCCGGACTGGCGGCGCATCGGCGAGCTGCTGCACGTGGGCGCACCGATGGCGGTCAGCCTGCTGGCCGAGGCCGGGCTGTTCGTCGCGGTGGCGCTGGGCATCAGTCGGCTCGGCGACGACGTGGTGGCCAGTCACCAGGTGGCGCTCAACGTCGCCTCGCTGTTCTTCATGATCCCGCTGGGACTGGCGATGGCGATCACCGTGCGGGTGGGCAATGCGGTCGGTCGCGGCGACGCGCGCGGCGTGCGCTATGCCGGCTTCTGCGGCATCGGGCTCAGTCTGGTCACCCAACTGGTGTCGGCGGCGGTGATGTTCGGCGCGCCGCACTGGATCGCCGGGCTGTATACCCGCCAGGCCGGGGTGGTGGATCTGGCCGCGCAGCTGCTGTTGCTGGCCGGTGTGTTCCAGTTTTCCGACGGCATCCAGGTGGCCTCCAACGGCGCGCTGCGCGGCCTGAAGGACACCCGTGTGCCGATGGTGATCACCCTGTTCGCGTACTGGGGCGTGGGCATGCCGACCGGCTGGTGGCTCGCCTTCCACCGGGGACTGGGCGCGCGCGGCATGTGGATGGGGTTGATCGCAGGCCTGAGCGTGTCGGCGGTGATGCTGTTCAGCCGCTTCTGGCGCAGCGCGTGGCACCGGGTCACCTCGACGCAACCTGACGCCCCACCCATGACCGCCCCGGTGCAAGCCGGTACGCTGCCAATCGATCCCTGACTTTCCCCTTCCCACAGGATGGCTGTATGACTGCTTCGCGCCCCAACGGCTTCTGGGCCTTTCTCCGCGTCTTCGGGCGCGGGCTCAACGTGCTGCGGCTGGTCATCATCAATGCGGTGTTCTTCGGCCTGCTGTTCATCGTGCTGCTGGCGATGGTCGGCGTGTTCGCCGGACGCCACGCGGGGCTGGGGCTGCAGCCCGACTCGGTGCTGGTGATCAAGCCCGAAGGCCGGCTGGTGGAGCAGTACAGCATCGCGCCGCTGCAGCGCGTGCTGTCGGGGCTGTCCGGCAACGAACCGAAGGAAGTGCAGGTACGCGACCTGGTGCGCGCGATCGACGCTGCCGCCACCGACAAGCACATCACCCGCATCCTGCTGCTGCCCGACCGGTTGCAGGCCGGCGGCTTCGCCGCGCTGCGCGAGGTGGGCGCCGCGCTGGACCGCTTCCGCGCCGCCGGCAAGCCGGTGATCGCCTGGGGCGTGAACTACGACCAGGGCCAGTACTACCTCGCATCCCACGCCGACCGCCTGCTGGTCGATCCGCAGGGCGGCGTGATGATCACCGGGCTGGCCAACTACCGGCTGTTCTACAAGGACCTGCTGGACAAGCTCGGCGTGCAGGTGCACCTGTTCCGCGTGGGCCAGTTCAAGAGCGCGGCCGAGCCGTACATCCTCGATCACGCCTCGCCGGAATCGAAGGAGGCCGACAGCTACTGGATGAGCGGCCTGTGGGACAACTACCTCGCCAGCGTGGCCCAGCGGCGCAAGCTGGACCCGGCCACCCTGCGCAGCGACATCGACCAGCTGCCGGACAACATCGGCCGCACCCACGGCAGCCTCGCCCAGCTCTCGCTGGACGAGCGTCTGGTCGACGGGCTCGCCACCGAGGCCGATGTCGAGACGATGATGCGCCGCGAGGGCGTGCCGGCGGGCAAGCAGGGCCACGGCTTCCGCGCGATTGAGCTGTCCGGTTATGTGGCGCAGCTGCCGGACGACACCGCCGCGCTGTTCAAGCCCGGCGTGGCGGTGGTGGTGGCCGAGGGCGAGATCGCCGGCGGCAAGCAGCCGCAGGGCGAGATCGGCGGGCAGTCCACCGCCGCGCTGATCCGCGCGGCGCGCGAGGACAAGAAGACCAAGGCGCTGGTGCTGCGGGTGAACTCGCCCGGTGGCGAGGTGTATGCCGCCGAGCAGATCCGCCGCGAGGTGGAGCTCACCCGCAAGGCCGGCATTCCGGTGGTCGTCTCGATGGGTGACGTGGCGGCCAGCGGCGGCTACTGGATCTCGATGAACGCCGATCGCATCTTCGCCGAGCCGAATACCATCACCGGTTCGATCGGCATCTTCGGCATGTACTACTCGGTCCCCGACACGCTGGCCAAGCTCGGCGTGCAGAGCGACGGCGTGGCCACCGGCCCGATGGCCGGCGCGTTCGACATCACCCGGCCGCTCGATCCGCGCGTGGGGCAGGTGATCCAGGCGATCATCGACAAGGGCTACCACGACTTCGTCGGCGGCGTGGCCAAGGCCCGCGGCAAGGACTACGACGCGATCGATGCGATCGCCCAGGGCCGCGTGTGGACCGGCCAGCAAGCGCTGGATCGCGGGCTGGTCGACCAGCTCGGCGGCCTCGGCGCCGCCATCACCTACGCCGCGCAGCAGGCGAAACTGGCCAAGGGTTACCCGGTGCGCTACGTGGAGCAGCCGCTGGGCGGCTTCGAGCAGTTCCTGGTCGGCCTCAACCAGAGCGCCACCGTGCGCATCGCGCAGAGCTACGGCCTGCACCTGCCGAGCTGGATGGCCGAACTGCCGCGCGCGATGCCGGAACTGCAGCTGCTGCGCAATGCGCGGGCCGGTCGCCCCAACGTCTACGCCTATTGCTTCTGCGCGCCGCGTTGAACGCTCAGAGGCTGGGAAAAATTCGCCGCAGCGAGAGCGTCGTCGGGCGCTCGTGGCAAGGTGCGTGGTGGGCACATCCGGGGAGTTGGGTGAACCCCGTGCCGCGGATGGGCCCGCGGCGCGCCGCCGACACGGACGGCTGGCGCCGCTCGCAGTCGGCGCGCGATTTTTTCACGGCCGCTCAGGCCAGCGCGGCGCTGTACCAGCCGTCATGCTGGCGTACCGACACCGCCGCCTCGAATGCCGCGCCGAGCGGGCCGTCGCGAAGCACCCGGTCGCGCGGGCCGTCGGCCATCACGCGGCCGCGGTGCAGCAGCACCACGCGGCCGATCTCGGGCACGATCTCCTCCACGTGATGGGTCACCATCAGCAGCGTCGTGCCGTCCCGGGCCAGCCCGCGCAGCTGTTCGAGGAAGGCGCGCTGGGCGGTCATGTCCAGGCCGGCACAGGGCTCGTCCAGCAGCAGCGCCTGGGGGCGATGCACCAGCGCCCGGGCGATCAGCACCCGGCGTGCCTCGCCGGTGGACAGGCTGGTCAGCGGGCGGCCGATCAGTGACGAGGCGCCCGCACGTTCCAGGGCCTCCAGCGCCCGCTGCCGCATGACCGGGGTGACCGTGCGGTCCCAGATGTCGTGGGCGGCGAAGAAGGCCGACTCCACCGAGGTCAGGACCTCGCTGCCGGCTTCATTTCCCAGTTGCTGCTGCAGGGCGGGGGAGACGATACCCAGTCGCCCGCGCAGCTCGGCGAGGTTCCATCGTTCACGACCCAGTACGCGCACCGGTGCCGGCGGTCCGGTGCGGGCCAGCGCGTGCAGTTCGCGCGCGACCAGGCGCACCAGGGTGGACTTGCCCGAGCCGTTGCGGCCGAGGATGGCGGTGTGCTCGCCCCGGTCGATCCGCAGGGTCAGGCGATCGAGGGCGGCATGATCGCCACGCAGCACCGTGGCGTCGTCGATCTCCAGCAATGGTTCGCAATCGATCTCCATGGCCGGGGCGCTCACTGGCTGGCGGCCTCGATCCGTTTGCGCTGCTCGGCAGCCTGCTGGTCGACGTCCTTCTGGACGTCCCTGGCGCGTTGCTCGTCTTTCTTCATGTCGTCCCACGGCGTGGCCACCCGCTTGGCCTGGGCATCCTGTCCCGCGCGAGGCACCGGTGGTTTGCCCGAACAGGCGGCGAGCATCACCGTTGCCGACAGCGCAACGATCATCGGACCTACGTGCATGGCATCGACTCCCGGCGTGGATGCAGGCAGTGTCCCGCCCATCGGCGACAGTGGCAAGGTGACTGGCTCGCACCGGTGCGGCCGTTCTAAGCTCGGCGCATGAATACACGCATCGATGCATGGCAACTGCAGGGCCATACCGCGCTGGTGACCGGCGCCAGCAAGGGCATCGGCTACGCCGCCGCGCGCGAGCTGGCCGCACTGGGCGCCGATCTGCTGCTGGTGGCGCGCGATGGGGACTACCTCGAACAGGTGCGCACCGAGCTGGCCGATGATTTTCCCGGCAACGAGGTGCTGGCCTTTGGCGCCGATCTCGCCGAACCGGAGGAGCGGCTGGCGGTGTTCGACTGGATCGCCGATCTGAATGCGCCGCTCCAGCTGCTGGTCAACAACGCCGGCGGCAATCAGCCGATGGCCACGCTCGACTACGCCGAAGAGGACTACCGCGCGATCTTCGAGCAGAACCTGTTCTCCGCCTTCGAGATGTGCCGGCTGGCGCACCCGCATCTGGCCGAGCATGGCAACGCGGCGATCGTCAACGTGGGTTCGGTATCCGGCCTGACCCATGTGCGTACCGGCTCGCCATACGGCATGAGCAAGGCGGCGCTGCACCAGCTCACCCGCAACCTCGCGGCCGAGTGGGCGGTGGACGGCATTCGGGTGAACGCGGTGGCGCCCTGGTACATCCGCACGCAGCGCACCGACGGCGCGCTGGCCGATCCGGATTATCTGGACGAGGTGCTCGATCGCACGCCGCTGCGCCGGATCGGCGAGCCGGAGGAAGCGGCCGCGGCGATCGCGTTCCTGTGCCTGCCGGCGGCCAGCTACATCACCGGCCAGGTGCTGGCGGTGGATGGCGGCTTCATCAGCTACGGATTCTGAGCGGTGCGGGTTGTCCACAGCGGCTGTGGACAGCTTGCGGACAAGCCTGTGGAGCGATGCCGCAAGCCCGCAGGGCACAAGAGTTTTCACCGGTTTGATGCCGGCCTGGCCAGGCTCCCGTGGAGTTATCCAGCGCAAGTGGGGATGGCCTGTGGACAAGCCTGTGGGTGACTGCGCCAAGTGGCCGCCGCGCGGTCGCTTGCATCACTTTGCGCACACTCTGTGCCGCGCGCTCAGCGGCCGCAGTGGGTGAGCTGCGCCTGCAGCTCGGCCTCGCGCTGCTCGAACGGTGCGCGCTCGCTCTTGAACGCCTGCTTGAGCTTGTGCTCGTTGGCGTCGTACTCGTCCTGCAGCGCATCGCAGGTTTCCTCGGGGCCGAGTTCGCGACAGACGTCCTGCACCCACACGTAGTTGTTGGCGACCAGCCCGCTGGTCACCTTGCCGCGGTTGAGCTCGGGCGCCGATGCGCCGCCACCGCCGCCGGGGCCGTATACCGAGGCGAGTGGAGCCTGCACGGCCCCAAGCACGCCGAACGGTGCCTGATAAGGCTGCGGATCACCGTTGCGGCTGAGGTAGATCTTGCCGTCGGTGGCGCGCTGGCAGCTGTACAGCACGGGCAGGGGGGCGCTGGGAAGGGGCTGCGCGGGCGGGGGCGGAGCGGGTTCCGTGG
>WOYI010969031.1_pt1 | contig 10701 bp, 14 predicted proteins | sample 6423411 | NCBI WGS metagenome assembly WOYI01 (sample SAMN13441803, study PRJNA592873) | oil field metagenome | biome: oil field; feature: oil-well bore; material: oil-contaminated soil; isolation source: oil-contaminated soil from oil-well borehole | place: Germany: Wietze | collected 2016-10-18 ... | reverse complement strand
AAGCAGGCTATGCTGATGGCTCCTGGGAGTATAGAGACTACAACTTCAATCTCACCTCTTCCAATGAGAGCCTTCTCAGCGGATATGTCAATGGATACATATTAGGGCACATGGAAAAAGTTGTTAAGAGAGAGAGTGCAGAGATGGAGGAAAAGCTGGAGGCTATGCGGGCAGAGAGCAAAGAGCTTGAGAAGAGGATAGCAGAGCTTGAGAAGGATAATACTGACCTTGAGAAGAGGATAGCAGAGCTTGAGAAGGATAATACTGACCTTAAGAAAAGGATAGCAGAGCTTGAGAGTATTTAAAATGTTACCATAACCTTTTCTGAGAAGCCCCGGATCTGGCGCAGTTCAGATCAATCCTCCGGTCATCAGCTGATCTATGGTCATAAGGACACCCAGAACCACAAAGCAGACTCCAGCTGCCTTTGATAGCTGGTCTTCGCTCACCCTGTTTGCGTAAGCTGCAGCCATAGCCGCACCAGTGGCGCCACCGACCCAGGAGAATATCAAAAGCCCCATTGGAACTGGAGCATAGAGCGCATGGCCTATGAGCCCGGAAAGCGCTGTAAAAGTCATTATCATGACAGACGTTCCTACGGCTATATGGACCTGATAACCCAGTATGAAAACCATTATGATGAACATGGCTTCGCCGCCGCCAGCCCCGGTGAACCCGCTTATGAGCCCTATAATGAGCCCCATAACAATACCCCAGAATCTTCTGTTCCGCTCGAAATAGCTGAGATTTATTCTCTCTTTTAGATCCAGAACCCTGGTGCTTATGGGCTTTCTCATGAAGCTTATCCCCATAACAAGGATTATTATCCCAGTAGCCCCACCGAGCCCTTCAGCCGGTATACCAGAGGACAGATAGCTTCCTATCTGGGACGCGCTCATTGTTGCTGCTGCCATGATAAGCCCCTCTATGTAATCCACATTCCTGTGGCGTGCATAGCCTATGGTGCTGACAAGAGAGCAAACAACATCCGTGCCCAAACTCACACCTATTGCTACATATGGGCTAACACCAAGAAAAATAGCCAGCATGGGGACCACGGTTACTGCAGCACTGGCGCCAACGAAGCCTGTAACGATGCCTGCACCCCAGCCGGCAATGATAGCAACAACGATCTCAATCCAGGACATAACAGGCGAAATGAGCTGCGAACATTTAAAGACATCTTTTATTGCGGAGACCATCAGCTCAATGCCAGGGCTCTATGAACACTGCAAAACTGATTCTTCAGTTTCGCTGCTGGGCAGAAAAAGCTTATGCTATTATCCTCCTGTATGCTCAGGGATCACAGAGATTATCACGAAAAGTATCAGTGAGATCACAGCGCCCGTGATCTCCAGCGGGATTCCTTCGGGTGCGTAGATAAAAGAGGCTATAACAAAGATTGTGGAGCATATCATGCTTACTTCTGCTGCCATTCTCTTTCCTTTTTTCCATACGAGCCCGAGAACTAAAGGAAAAAATACTGCGGCGGTATATATTGTGTAGGCAAAGACGATCGCGTCTATTATTGTGGGCATAACGAAGGATATAGCTAAAGCAAGCAGACCAACCAGAAGCACAGAAACCCTTGAGTAGAGCAATCTCTTTCTATCATCTTCTGTTACCCGGGCAAAGAGATCTACAGTTATGTGTGATGCAGCTGCGCTGAGCAGCGAATCTGCTGTTGACATTATGGCCCCAAGAACACCAATAATAAACAGGATGCCCAGAAAACCAGGGATGTATGAGAGGAGAGATGAGAGGGATGAGGAGAGCTTTGAGCCGAGAAATGCAGGAAAAAAGCTAATTACGATGAGTATCAGCGCCGCAAGAATGGAGCTGTTTCTTGCGGTTTTTGCGTTCTTTGCGGATAAAAATCTCTGATAAAAGTCCTGTCCTATTAGAGTGTACATCACTGTTGGCACAACTATCCCCATTATGCCCAGGGCTGTGAGGGGCTCATAGGTGTTTGCTATTTCCGGCACCGGGGCAATAAGGGCTATTGTGATAGTAGCACCTGCTGCAATTGTTAGCTGGATAAAATCTGTGAGTGTAACGGCCCACATTCCACCGAAGAATGTGTATATGATGAAAATTATGGTGGCTATAGCGCCAGCTATCCTTGGCGGAACACCGAAGAGTGAGAGCAGCTCCTCTGTGGCTATTATCTGCGCAGCCAGTATCCCTATCATAGATGCCAGTGAAAGAAGCGCTGCATAGGGTCTCAATAATCTTCCACCATATCTTCTTTCAAGGTACTCTGGAGCTGTGAAGAGAGAGAGCTCTCTAAGCCTGGGAGCTATGAAAGAGAGGGCTAGAAGACCGATAGCGCATGAGATACCGTACCACATTCCCCCTAAAGTTCCATGCAGCATGCCATACTCTATCTCCCCCATGACCATGCCCCCCCCAAAGTGCGTGGCTGCAAGGGTGAATGCGAGGAGCAGCACCCCTAATCTTCTGCCGGCAAGGAGAAAATCTTCAGTGCTCTTTATCCTCCTGCTGGAGAGCACCCCTATAAGAAACATGAACATGAGATATGCCAGAACGGCTCCGTAAAGGATAGGGTCCATAAGCGCATTTATCTTTTTCCTTAATATTTTTTGTTATTTTGAGTCCCGCAAGATAAACCTTTATATAAGCCTATGTCTATTCTCTTTACGATTCCCTTGAAGTATACTAGGTTTGAGAAGGCAAGAATAATCGGTGCTAGAGCCCTGCAGATATCGATGGGAGCACCAGTGCTTATCGATCTGTCAGAGGGCATCACAGATCCTGTGAAGATAGCAGAGCTTGAGTTCGAGGAGGGGGCTATACCTATAACTGTGAGGAGGAAAAATGATAGAGGATATTGAACTGAGAAAGATACTTGATAGCAGGGGAAATGCTACGGTAGAAGCTGAGGTTTACACTGATGTCGCTACAGGGCGTTTTTCATGTGCCAGCGGAGCGAGCACAGGGGAGCATGAAGTAGTCTCATTTGCCGGGAGCGTTGATAAGAGCATAGAGCACGTTGATAAGGAAAAGCTGATAGGGCTTAGCGTTTTTGATCAGAAGGGCTTTGATGCAAAGCTGCATGAAATTGATGGTACAGAGAATTTCTCCTTCATTGGAGGCAATGTTGCAACAGCTCTATCTATAGCGTGTGCCAGGTGCGCTGCAAACACTCTTTCTGTGCCCCTTTATCTTTATCTTGGAGGCAGATTTGCAACATCACTTCCTTTGCCCCTGGGGAATGTCCTTGGGGGAGGAAAGCATGCCGTTGGAGGCACGGATATACAGGAATATCTTGCAATATCCACTGCGCCAAGGTTCATAGATAGAGCCTTTGGTAATGCGGCTGTTCACAAAAAGGTAAAGGAGCTTTTGCAGAAGCGCTTTCCGGAAGAAGCCATAGGAAAAGGGGATGAAGGCGCATGGGTTGCAAAGTTAAGTAATGAAGAGGCTTTGCAGATGGTAAAGGAGGCTTGCGACTCTGTTAGCGATTCCATGGGCTTTTCTATAAGAGCAGGATTGGATTTTGCCGCTTCGGAGCTCTTTGATGGCACGCACTACAGATATAAGGAAAAGAAGAGAACAAAGGAGGAGCAGATATCTTTTGTTGCTGAGCTGGTTGATAAATACGGTCTATACTATGTTGAGGATCCCCTTGAAGAGGAGGATTTTGATGGATTCGCGCAGCTAACCGCACAGGTTGGTGGTAAGGCTTTGATCTGCGGTGACGATCTATTCGTAACCAACAGGGCAAGGGTTGTGAAAGGCATAGAGCTAAAGGCAGCAAATTGCGTTCTTATAAAGCCCAATCAGGTTGGTACTCTGAGCGATACAGCAGATACTGTGGACCTTGCAAGGAAGAACGGTTACTCTACGGTTGTGTCCCACAGGAGCGGGGAGACTGAGGACAGCACTATAGCACACCTCGCTATAGCTTTTTCCAGCACAGGTATAAAGTGTGGGGCTGTCGGTGGAGAGAGGATAGCAAAGCTGAATGAGCTTATAAGATTGGAGGAAGAGCTATGAGCGCTGATAGTGGAACATTTGAGGTAAAGCCACTGGTTGAAGAGGATCAATATTTGCTGAGTGGTGTGCACATAGGCACAAGACAGAAGAGCCTTGATATGGAGCCATTTTTCTATAAGGTAAGAAATGATGGTCTTTATATACTGGATATAAGGAAAACGGATGAGCGCATAAGGGTAGCAGCTAACATGCTATCCCGCTATGCACCGGAGTCAATCCTTGTGGTTTCTGCGAGGCAATACGGGCAGTTTCCGGCAACAACCTTTGCAAAAACCATAGGTGCAAATGTCATAGCTGGAAGGTTCATGCCAGGAACGCTGACAAATCCTGATGCGCCGAACTTTATGGAGCCTGAAATTTTGTTGGTCACTGATCCTATGGGTGACACACAGTCCATGAGAGAAGCTATTCTGTGCGGCATACCTATAATTGCTCTGTGTGATGCAAACAATGAGACGAAGTTTGTCGACCTTATAATACCGACTAACAATAAAGGGCGCAGCAGCCTGGCATTTATCTACTGGCTTTTGACAAGGGAAGTTCTGAAGGCCAGAGGAACAATAAAGAGTGATGAGGAGTACACAAAAAAGGTAGAGGAGTTTGAAGCCCCACTATGAGGAAACCCTGCGTCGCCGGGCAGTTCTATCCTGCCGATGGCGAAGAGCTCAGGGCAATGGTTGAATCCTTCCTTTTTTCTTGTGAAAAGGTAAGGGCAAAAGGTATCCTGGTGCCGCATGCAGGTTATGTTTATTCTGGTAGAATAGCCGGGTTTGCGTATTCAAGGATAGAGGTCCCTGATGTCGTTGCGATAATAGGTCCAAACCACACAGGCTATGGTAAGCCAGTTGGGGTCTCTGATGAGGATTTCATGACACCTCTGGGAACTGTAAAGTGCTATGATGTAAAAAAAATAGATAGCATTGATAATTTGTCGCATCGCTTCGAGCACTCTATAGAGGTTCAGCTTCCCTTTTTACAGGTTATGCGAAAGGATTTTTATCTTGTTGCAATAACGATGATGGACCAGAGGTATGAGACTGCTGTTTCTCTCGGTAAAAAGCTTCATGAGGCTTTACCAGAGAGCTCTCTTGTCATAGCAAGCTCTGATATGTCACACTATGTGCCTAAAGAAATTGCTGAAAAAAAAGATTCAATGGCTATAGAAAACATGAAAAGGATGGATGCTGAAGGGCTCTACAACACGGTTGTGGAAAATGACATAACGATGTGCGGTTACGGGTGTGCTATTGCTATGATGACCTTTGCCTCATTGAGAGGTGCTGAAAAAGGGGAGCTTCTAAAGCATGGAAGCTCTGGAGACGTGGAGCCGATGAGAGAGGTTGTCGGCTATTGCGCCATGGCTTTTTATTAATAGCAAGAAGAAAAAAGTTTTTTAACGATAACCCTTCTGGTATTTATGCGCCTCTTTATTTTCCTTATATCCTCGATGTTTCTTTTTTCTCTGTATGCAGCACCATCCGAATCTGAGCCCGTTGTATTCTCCCCCTCATTCATAGGCTCTGAGCCTTTTATCATTGTCCTCAATACAGAGATCTTTGCTCAGGACACAAAGGTGAGGGCAGCGTTGTTTAATGGAGAGAGAACGTGCTCAAGGATATGGAATGGAGAGAAATGGGCTCACTCCGATGCCCCATGGTCAGAGATGCCCAGCGTCTCTGAAAAGATATTCGTCAGGTTCTATCCTTATTCCAACAGCACCTTAGATTCTGTAAAATCTCTGCGCATAAGGTTCAGAGTTAATAATAAAAGCACTGATTGGATAGAGAAGGATATAAAGTTAGCTGGAGGCTTGCTTGAGGGATATGCGGAGCTGGGGGGCAAACCTTTAGAAAACGAAGAGATAAGGGTCTATAAGAGCAATGAGCTCTTTGCGGTAGCGCTCTCAGAGCAGAATCCGGTATACGATTTTGAGGGCAGAGGTTATTTCAGGATCTCTCTACCCCCGGGAAGTTACTATTTAAAATACAGAGAAAAAAGCATACCTTTCATAATAAAGAATAATGAGATCACCCAAATAAATACAGAGACTAAAGATGTGAGAATAAATGAGGTGATGTACAGAGGTAAAGAATGGATAGAGCTGAAGAGCTCTGAGCCTGTGACCCTGGAGGGGTGGTATATAACGGACAGGGATTATTTCAACATAACTCTGAGCGGAGAGATCTCAGGGCTTAAGCTCATAGACCTCTTCTCCCTTCACGATAAGGCGGTGCTGATCGATACGGGCGATGATATCACGCTTGTAGATGACTTTGGGAGAGTTGCTGACTTCATCGCCTATGGAGACTCAAGCTATGTAGATCCTTTGCCCCAGGGCTTCTCCAAGCTGAATGTTGTATGTGCTGAGGGAGAGTCAATAGCACTTATAAACGGATCTTACAGGGCAGCGAGGGCCACAAGAGGGATGCCCAATGATATGGAGATAAGAAAGGAGTTCTCATACGATAGAGCAGAGCCATTTCTCTCCCCAGATGACAGCTTTGACAGAGTCATGTCTCTTCTGGAAGGTGCTGAAGAAAGGGTCTATATGAGCACATACAAGTTTTCTTCGCTGCCCGTTTACTACGCGCTTCTGGATCTGCAGGAAAAAGGTGTGGATGTGAGGCTTATCGTAGGGCAGGAAAGCCCCATAGAGCTAAAGATACCCTATGTTATAGCAGGAAAGCCTCTCAACCATGCAAAATATGCTATAATCGATGATCTCTTTCTCATTAGCTCTGAGAACTTCGATGAAAATGGGTTGCCTGCAGCGGATGGCAATAGAGGGTGGTGGATCCTCTTTGAGGGGAGCGATATTGATCTCTGCGACCTTTTTGCTCTTGACTGGAACAATGCTAATGGAGATCTTATGTCCTTTAACCCTGGCTTTGCTGCTGCGGGATCAATTAAAGGATCGAAGCTTCTTTTGACCCCGGACAACTCCTTTATAGAGATAATGAATTTGATAAATTCCGCTCAAAAGAGCATATACATGGAGCAGTTATACATAGAGAATAGCGATATCATAAAAGCTCTTGAGGGCGCTGTTAAGCGCGGCATTGTAGTTAAGATAGTGTTAGATGACAGGAGCGCGCTTGATATAGAGGGCGCTGAGATAATGCTGAGGGAAAACATACACAACAAGGGCATTATAGTTGACAACGAAATGGTTGTTGTATCAAGCATAAATCTCAGTGATAGCTCTCTTTTTGAAAACAGAGAGGTTGGTGTGCTTCTAAATGATGAATCTGTAGCAAAATACTTCTATACAAAGCGCATTTCATAACCATGCTTGCGAAGTGCGACGAGCACGGTTATTATAGAGCAGAGCTTTGCCCAATATGCAATAAGAAGGGGAAGTTCCTCATGAGCGATAAGGAGCTTGACAGGGTTGGCAGGATAATAACCGGGATACTGAGGCACTTTCCAGAGCGCTTCGGTGTTACTCTGGATGAGCATGGTTTTGTTTCGATAGATGAGCTCGTTGAGGCCATAAAGAGCAGGAACAGGAGCTTTGGCTGGCTGAAGGAGGAGCATGTGATAGCACTAGCTGAGACAGATGATAAGGGAAGGTACCAGATGAAGGACGGAATGATAAGAGCAACGTATGCTCATACGATAGATGTGGACCTCAGCGATCTGCCAGATGATGATATCCCAGAAGTGCTCTACTACCCAGCATCAGAGGAAGAGGCGCCGATGCTTTTAGAGCGTGGAATAACTCCCATGGGGCAGACATATGTGCACTTAAGCGGCACTAAAGAAAAGGCAATGGAGGCGGGGATGGTGAAGAATGAGAACCCCATTATTCTAACAATAGATGCTAAGAAGATGGCGGGAGAGATCTACAGGGCTGGCAGGGAGGTTTACCTTGCGAAAAAGGTTCCCGCGGATTGTTTGCAGTAAATTTTGCAGAATGTGGCTTTGATCGGAACGATAATTATTTATAGAATCAATCACATAATAAATAATAGGTGAAAAGATGAAAGCTAACAGATTGGCCAAGGATGAAGGAGGCGACTTCGGCATAGGGACGATGATAATATTTATTGCTATGATCGTCGTTGCCGTTGTTGCCGCGACCGTTATTATCGAAGTGATGAACAGGTTGCAGGGTAATGCATACAACACAGGCCTGGAGGCGACCCAGATGGTATCCAGCGGCGTTGACGTCAGGCTCGTGACCATGGAGAGGGACAGAGGATTTGGACAGGGCATACCAGGTCTTGAGGGCCTTGGGCAGTTCGCCACAGGGATACCGTTTATAGGCGGACAATTTCCTAGCGATGAATATGTGGGGTCTATAACGGTAACCCTTCAGCTGAGGGCGGGTTCCCAGCCCATAGGTCTTGACAATCTCACCATAACCGTGCTGACTCCAAGGGACATGGCGACCTACAGTGGGATCGAAAGCGAAAGCACAACACAGTATTCAGAGATAAGAACGATCAGGGATGATGACGGTTCCATAGAGAACATGCACGCGCTCAACAGGATTGGAGACGTTGCTGAGCTCGTTCTGGACGTGTCTAGTCTGAAGATAACCCCGGGCACAAGGTTCACTGTGAGAACAACGCCGCAGGTGGGCATGTCAGCGGATGTTGACTGCACTGTGCCTGTGGGCTATGCCTACGATGCAGCTGCGCTGCAGCTGTACCCGTAGACCTCTTCTCCTTTCTTTTTTTGTTTTTATTCTTATTCTTGCCCAGATTCTTGGATTTTTGATGCGTCTTTTCATGGTCCCAAAACAGGCGTTGTCTGGATTATAAATACGCGGTCCGTTTCTTTCAGCTTCTCCGCTATATTATGCCAGAACCTGACAGATTAAATGGTAGTGTCCCAGTTAAGAATAGTTAATTGAGAAATAAAAAATTCATGCATTGTTGACGAAGTTCCTCTCTTGAACTCATTTATGAAATCCCAATAGAATTGGGACGGTTGGAGTGCACATACTGATTTCCTTTTATATTTTACACTTTGTCTTTCTAACCAATCTGCCAATTTTCTCCAAAGCCCATTGGAGTTCTCAACGTCGGTTGTTTCTATATCATTGAGGTCTGGTTTCCCGTAGATTATTCTTTTCTCTTTGCCAACAACTCTTCCTTTTTCTCTGATCTTTATAAGCTACCATGGTTGGTACAGGTATCAGCATAATACCATGGTAAGACATAGGCGTAATCATCACTCTCATCAGAGTATATCTCTATCTTTTTATCTGGAAATGGTAGTTCTGTTCTTTCAAATAGCTTCTCTATCCTTGCCTTACATGTTTCTTGAGTCCATTTACAATCGTTCTAAAGAGCGATTTTCCAACTGCAAATGCTACAAAAAAGCAGGTATTTCTTTTTATGCAGGTGTGCATCCATGCATCACCTTCCTCAAACCGAGTTGGGCTGCTACGCTCAACTTTTTTCTGTTTTTTAACCACGCTCCAGAACCTACCACATTAAAATGGTGTAAGACCCAGGTTCCTTATGAGATGGCCATTCACCTGTTCTGCGTGCTCTGCCATGCCCTCCAACAATCTACCTGTCGTGTCTCTGTGGTGCCCGGTGAGGGGTTCGATGCTTCATATCTCGTTCTTTTCAACCGGGTGCTTGCATATGCTGATTATTTCATCCTCAGATAATCGTTTTCAATGGAGTAGTGTACCTTTAGTTTTCATGAAATAGGTCTTACCATGTTTACAACAATACCTCAGATGACCAGTACAATTCCCGCTTTTAATAATATCCCTTTCCCTCCTCCTTTAGGTAGTAACGACATCCGGGGTTCTGACAAACAACATTGATTTCTTCTCCTGGGCGTGCTATATAGATCCACCAGGAGGGAGTGTCTTTAGAGATGTAATAAACTATAGTAGATCAGGACATTACCGGTTAAATCGGTAAGAGGCCTCTGGCGAGAGATGCAGATAAAGTTTAAAAAGATAGATCCTTCATCATGGTCCATTCAGACAGGCAGCAGTCTAGAACCATACGTCAATACACTGGTATACGAATGCTATGAAGTAGTTGGTGGATATGTTGCACATTCCCAGGATATACGATATGGAGAATTGGGTTAACACAATGCAGCCGCGGATAAAGGTGGTTATAGAACCAATAACACCCATCAGACATATCATCAGACCTATCATAAATAATCCTATCATAGATAAGGTTATGTTGTGGATTGTATTTATAATTTTCTTTACGATGTGCTAGCTATGCATTTCCTGTGTAGAGCTAAAGATCTTGAGAGATCGCGAACATCGAGGCATGATATGTCTAATGTGCAGCATGGTGCCATATGCGCACGCGCAGCTCAAAAACAAAATCTAAACAAAAAACAGAAAAAAGAAGAGAAAGAGAAAAAAAGGGCTTCAGAGGAGTCCGCAGGTTAATGCTCTCATAAATATCACGCAGGCTTCCACGCCAAGAGAGCAGACGTACTCAAAGCCCTGTGCGCATCCCAGACAGCTTCCAGTGATTAACCCGCCTAAGCTAAATACCGCCTCAAAAAACTCTCTAACCAACTCTACACAAAACTGTGTACAACTGGTGAGTATCCCCATAAACACTATTCCAAACATTTTTTCACCTATTATCTATTATGTAACGCATTCTATAAATAATTTTCTGTGCTGGGTGGTTTGCAGGGTGGCCCTGCGTTCGACGCACTGCGCACAGGTTTAAACAG
>WOYI010888640.1_pt1 | contig 10702 bp, 6 predicted proteins | sample 6423411 | NCBI WGS metagenome assembly WOYI01 (sample SAMN13441803, study PRJNA592873) | oil field metagenome | biome: oil field; feature: oil-well bore; material: oil-contaminated soil; isolation source: oil-contaminated soil from oil-well borehole | place: Germany: Wietze | collected 2016-10-18 ... | reverse complement strand
TGAAAAAGTCAAAATAAAAAATACTCTAAAAAATAACTGTAAAAGAATAATTTTCGGATCGGTAATTACATGGGATGGAAAATTAATTCCATGTTGTTTCGACAAAGATACTGATTTTTTTATGGGAAATATTAACCTAGAAAAGATTAATAAAGTAAGAAACTCAAAAAATTATTCCAATTTTGTAAAAACAATTTTTAAAGACAGATGTTCCATTACAATGTGTGAGAATTGTACTGAAGGACTCACAGACATAAAATTTAAGATATGAACAATGTATATTTAGGTATAGGCGGTAATTTAGGTGATAGAGTAAAAAACATAAAAGAAACATTAAATTTAATAGGAAAATATATTGCCCAACCTGAAAAAATATCAAATTTTTACATCTCAGAACCTTGGGGTTTTTATGATTCTAAGTATTTTCTAAATGCCGTAGTAAATGTAAAAACAGATTTATCAGCATATAAAATCCTAAAAGTAATACGTAAAATTGAAAAAAAACAGCACAGGAAACATTCAAATAATGGATACGAAAATAGGACGGCAGATATTGATATTTTATTCTTTAATTCCGAAATAATTCAGATGGATAATTTATCTATTCCACATCCAAAAATTCAAGACCGACTTTTTGTTTTGCTTCCTCTAAATGATATATGCCCCGAATTTGTACACCCTCAAATAAATCTTAAAATATCGCAATTGATTAATATTTGCCCAGATAAATCAAAAATACGTAAGATAAATTTAACAAAAAAATTAAAGTGAATTTTTTATTTTGTTAGCTAGTTCTTTAAATTCATCATCACTTAATTTGATTCGAGGATTAGAAAATGACAAATCAGATTCTTTATCAATTGGTATTAAGTGTATATGCGTATGTGGAACTTCTAATCCCACAACAACAAGTCCAATTCGTTTGCATTCAACATTTTTCTCAACGGCCTTGGCGACTCTTTTCGAGAAAATCAAAATTTTAGATAAAATCTCGTCTGAGTTGTCGAATATATAATCTACTTCTACTTTAGGGAGTACAAGTGTATGCCCTTTTTTTAAAGGATTTATATCTAGAAAAGCTATAAAATCCTCATCTTCGGCCACTTTGTAACATGGTATTTCACCATTAATAATTTTCGTAAATATACTTGTCATTTTAGATTGATATTTTAACAATTTCAAATGTAACAATACCATTAGGGACTTTAATATCAACTACATCCCCAACTTTTTTTCCTAAGATGCCTTTAGCTATGGGAGTATTAACAGAAATTTTTTTCTCCTTCAAATTTGCCTCTGACTCTGAAACGATTGTATATTCCATCAAAGCTCCGGTTTTTAAATTTTTCAAACTCACTTTATTTAGTATCTGAACAGTTTCAGTATCAATTTGACTTGGGTCAATAACTCTAGCATTAATTATTGTTTGTTGAAGCTTATTAATTTTCATTTCCAGCATACCTTGAGCTTCTTTTGCGGCATCATATTCAGCATTTTCCGATAAATCTCCTTTATCTCTAGCTTCAGCTATTTGTTTGCTAATTGCAGGACGTTCTATATTAATTAATCTTTCTAATTCATCCTTTAGCTTTTTCAGCCCTTCTTCTGTTAAATATACAATATCTGACATAAAACGATTCTTTAAAGATTATATAAAACAAAAGAAATCCTTTGCAGGATTTCTTTTGCAAAGATACAAAATATTTTTTAATCCAAACTAAATAATTTTAAATAAATAATACATTTTTTTAAAGAGTAACTCTCAGTCCAAAAGTATGTATTCCATCAAATGGATTTGTAAATCTATAGGAATAATCTATAGCAATTACAGATTTATTTTCTTTATTCATAGGAATATGAACACTCATGCCTGCTGTTGGTCCTGTTAAAACAGTTTGAGCATCAACAGTATTAATTCCCTCTTCATACATATATCCACCACGCAGGAAAAGGATATTATTAAATTCATATTCAGCACCTATATGGTATTGATCACGAGTAAATGAATTTGACGTAAAACCTGCTGCAAAAGTAAGATTGTGTTTTGAATTCACTTCTTCATTTTCATCTATAACTGCGTGTAATCTAATTTTGTATGAAAAGCCTATTCTAATGAGTGAAGGCAATTCAAATTCTTGACTTCTATGTTCTACAGTCATGCTTGTACCATTAAGCGACCATCCCATGTAAGACATACCGTCACCAGTGTACTTCATTGTTGTGCCAACATTTTGCATACTTACTCCAAAATGCAAATTATCGCGATTTCTATTCCCAGCTTTATCTTTACCAATTCCGGTCACATATTGTATTCCGGCATCAATAGCGACTCCAGATGCACCAACATTGAATATACTTTCATTTACGACTTTTACAGAAACACCGCCATAAATACTATTAGAAAACTCACGTGCATAAGATAATCCAATAACATTATATGTTGGGGAATATTTTCCAATACCACCTTCAGGGAGTGCATCAGTTGTAATTTCAATATCTCCCCAACTAATATTCATAACGCTAACTCCCAAGACGCCAGTTTCGCCAACTTTTGTTGAGAAGCCACCACTATTAATAACTATACCGGAACCCACCAACCATTGGGTATTTGTGAAAACTAATTCTGTGCGCCGAGTAAAAGCCATCCCAGCAACATTCAAACTCATAGCTTCTACACCAACAATATTTGCTATGTTAGCATTTCCCCAGGCAGAACTTCTAGCCCATGGATTTATAAGAAGCTCTGAGGCACCATTAGATCCAGCTCTTTGTTCATTTCCAGCATTGACCGGATTTACCAAAGACAATAAGACTGTGAAAATTATTAAACCGGATATTACATATACATTCTTCATATCTTTAACTTTAAATAAATTTTAGAAATTATTCAAATCAATTGGACGTAAAGCTCCAAACCATTTTACAACTTTTTCACCAATACCTGGGGCATTAATATGTATAATATACACACCACTAGCTATTGAAATTCCATAAGTATTTTTCAAATCCCAAGTAACATAAGTATTGGAATTGTCTTTATTAAACTGTCTTATTAATGTACCATTTATGTTATAAATTGAAATTACACATGTTTCTGGTAAATTGGTAATTTTTACATAATTATCCAATTGATTACTTTCATAATATGAATTCCCATAATATGGATTTGGTACTACTCTAATTAAATCTAAAGCATTTTGAGCAGTTTCTAAATCATTTTTTATTGTTTTTACATCAGATGTTGTAAAAGTAAACATTGGAAAATTATCATTTAATGCATAATCCGAAACAGCAAATTCATTTAATCCCTTATGATATGGTCCTGCAACTCTTAATTTAATCTTAACGTCTGTTGCAAGAAAGTCAAAACTTGGATTTTGCAATGGAACTGCAACCCACATTGCTGCTGCCCAAGCTCTATTTAAAGAAGTGGAAGCAATACCCGTTTCTTCATAGTTCACCAAATTATCGTAAATCCATTTACATGAATCATAACAAGGCGCATTAAACATTAATTGAGAACGTTGATTATCTCCCATAATGTATATAACATGTTTTCCTCCAAACAAAGGCTCGGTTCTAGAATATAAATCAGAACCAGGGTTCCATTTCATATCAGCCCCATTTTGACCTACCAACCATGAATCTTCACCAAATACAATGTTTAACCTACGACCTGTACGTACATCAATAGCATATCCCGGGAACCAACCCATTCCATGAGTACCACTATTATCTGGATTTCCCATTTTATCAACCGATGGATCTTTTCTTAAAGCGTATTTAACAGCATTTCCTCTGCTTAAATAATTTACCCAAGGACTTACCTCTTTGTAAATGCCCGGACAAGCAGTATCTTCTACCCACTCGTTTTCACACATTTCCACTACACATGATCTGGTCCACTTAGAAGTATCACTCGTAATTACAAGATCAATACTTGATATTGGCTCATTATTTTCTATTTTTTGAAAATTTCTAGCACCATCTAATGCAAATCCATATTTAAAAGAACTAACAAATCTATATGGAGCCCAAGTACCATTCAATATTTTTTCAAAGTACTGATTATTATCCCAAGCAATTAAATCATCATAAGATCTATCAACACATTCTCCTAATCCCATATTTTTATAATTACCGACTCTTATCCAATTTAATTCATCAAATCCATCTCCATCAGGCAGAAATTGCAACCATGGTTTTGTTGGATCATCAAATTCAATACTTGCAGACAAAAATCCATTCTGATAATCATTTCTATTTTTAAAGCCTGCAAAATTCACTTGACTTATCGATATAGAAAATCCATAATCTAAAAATAGTTGTTCATTTGCATCTCTGTATGCTACTTGCACCTCACTATGAATTGTATCACCCTTAGAATTAATCAAAATATAATCAAATGGAATATAAGATGATTCTGCCAATTCCACATTTGTTGTTCCACAAACCCCAACTGAGGTACTCTGACAGTTTTTAAACATTAAAGTGAATGTCTCTTCTGTAATATTAAGAGGGTCTATTATTTTAACATTTATTGGCCCTTTGCCTAACTCATACTTTCTATCATCAACTTTCCAAGGATAACCACTCATTATTTCTTCTATTGTTTCCTGAGAAAGGTCTATAATATTATTACCATTACCATATCCTTCTAACATAGTAATAACAACTCCATCACCATAATCTGCTTGCATAATTGTTCCATCATTTTCAGGAGTGTTAATATGTGGAATAGCAGAATATGTTTTTATATTATTTCGACCTGCCAAATAAGGCTTCTTTTGGCCATTAAAAGTTTCTTGAATTTGTTGATTATATCTCAAAGTATTATTAAACCCGTATGCTAAAGCAGTAAAATAATATTCTCTATGATTTATTAATCTTGCATCCCCACTTGCAAACTTATCAAATTGTAATTCAAAAGTATGTACAATACCATTATCATTCCCATTAACTTCTTCAACAGGAATATTAGCAGACAATTCATCAGACCAATTGTAATTAACTAATTGAGATACACCATCTTTAATATCACATTGAAAAACTTCTCTAACTAATGCATCATTATATCTATCGGATATACTTACAGATTTATTTTTTAATTGAAATACTTGATATCCTTGAAATTTATAATATTCATCGCAAGGATTTAATTCTCCAGTGCAAACAATTGAAGGATCTTTTTCAACATAAGTTTCCAAATAATTATTACTGCTAGGCTTGTTATAAATGTGGAAGATTAACTTTTTATCCATTTCAATAATTTTAAGTTCTGGAGCATCAGGTCCATCCAAAACTCTAAAACAATTTTCGAAAAGAATTTGAGCTTTATCATCTGCCCGACGAACAGCTTCAACAGACGCCCAAGGTCCTCCTGATGGGGCACGAGCATATACTGCACCTACTGTTATATCATTAACCGCACCAGGTGTTAAGACAAATGGCCCTGCAGATTGCACAAAGCGGCGGTCATCAGCTGGATTCTCTTCAGTTTCTTCAGACCAATCCGGCATAGGTATTCCTCCTTGACCCCAACCACATGGGTCAGTTGTTGGCTTACCAGGAAACATAAAATCTGTTGGAGTATTGAGGTCTCCTCCACCTGAATAATGTCCTGTTCCACCATAACACAAAGGCGAACCATCCAACCATTTTCCTGTCAAATAATTATAATGTTCAATTGCATCGTGTGGGTCATTAGTTGCAGGGTTTGATCCTTGACCGGGATTATTGAAGTATAAAAATCTACGCATACCCCATCTCTCATTATCAACCGTACCATCTTGGAAATTTAAACCATTTATATTTCCATTCAAAATATCACCTTTATTACAATTAAGTACCAATTGTCCATTTATAGTATCATAACTAGTACTGTTATCTTGCCCATCAGGGTCTTGATAAGGACCTTCAAAGAAGTCTATACCAACAGCAGGAGGTTGATTACCATAACCTGTAATACCTTCAGCCGTTTCATCAAAATCATCTCCATTGTACATATATCCTAAACCACGTCGCACATCACACCCTGTATAATCATCTCTTGCGTAGCCAAGGTCAGCATCAGTCCACACTCCAAAATAAGTTTGATATAAAGTAAATGTTGAACGATTTATAATATTATAATTATAAAAAGTCATATCATTGAGTTCATCATTTGTAGTAAAAGCAAATGCTTGTGCTCTAAATTCCATACCAATAGCTGCACCTCCGGTTTCTGTATGTATATTTCCTTTATCGTTATATACCCACCATAATGTATAATCGCCAAATATTTTTGATCTCCTGTTTCTAGGGCGAATACAATCCGGATCATCTGTTATTCCTTCATTCACGAATTCATAATACGGGAAGTCTCCATTCATAGGATTATAATATCCATCTCCATCAACATCCCAAAAAGGTGCTAAATAATAATCATATCCACCGGCGGGACCATGAGCAGGCCAATTTAAAATTATTTCAGGAATAATATAATTATCAAATTCTTCACCTAATGTACATTCAGGATCGTTAGTACATGCCCACCATTCACGAAACTTTTTTACTTGTTCTCTTGTAATTACAAAATGTTTATCATATTCACGGCAAATTTCTTGTGATACCGTAGCTATATCAGGACCCGAACTAATAAGTGGACCTGGCCAATAGTCAATACCATCCTGACGGAAGCGTTGTGCAGCAAGTTTTAATTGCCCATTTGCATCCAAACCGCCAATCCAAATAGCCCCTGCATATAAAGCATTTACTCCCCCATCCTTAGGCACTTCATATCTTGCTTTACCTTGCAAATCCCACCACATATCACCGCCGGTATGAATTAAAGCTTTAACATTGTTAATAGCTATTTCGGTCGAAGTCCTCCCAGGTTCGCAATTACCTGAAGCTCTTGGAGTTGGGCGAGGATTAGTATCTCCTTTCACTTTTTCTGCAAAAGTTCCTGTTGAAAATAAAACTAAAACCCCAATCAAAAATAAACTTTTCAAACTTTTCATATTTCGGACATTATAAAAATTCATAATTAAAAACTAAATTGAACGCCAAGTCTTATTGTTCTTGGTAAACTATAATTGTACGGTGAATTTATGTACATTGCATAATAATTTCTATAAGCGATTTCATCATCTTGTGTTGAAATCTGCGATTGATAATCGGCGTAATTTAAGAATCCATCATCATCAGGATTTCCAGTATATTCATATACGTTTAATACATTCTTAGTATTGAGTAAATTGGAAATTTCTAAATATACATTAAAATAAGCGTATTTTTCTTTTGATCCATCTTCTTTCTTATCGGCAAGAAGAATTCTAATGTCACGGTCAGCTCTCATATTTATTGTTGTTCTCCATGGTTTTCTAGAACCATTCAAAGAACCCACTATAGTACCATTATTTGGCCGGTTTCGTTTTGTATAAGGTGAGCCTGACCCGCTATTAATTACTAAATTAATCCCAGTATTAGCTAAAATACTCTTTCCTGCGATTTTAGGACCATTATATGAAGTTCCATTAGCTTTACCACCAAAACGATAATCAATAGTGAAAGCTAAATTATGTCTTTGGTCAAAGTCTAAAGGGAGTGTAGTCCTCAAATTAGGTTTGTCTGATTTTACAATGGCTGCACCTGATTCAAAACTTGAGCCAGTCCCATTGGCAAATTGCAAGGTATATGATGCTCTTAATGAAATATTTCCTGTTCGACGTAAATCATAAGTCGCACTAAAACCTTTAACTGTACCAAAGTCTATATTACCATAAGTATAATAATTAACAGGATAAGCGCCATAAACGGCAATTGCTTGCTGCATATCTCTCATCTCTCTATAGAAGGAAGAGAGTTTTAATGAAGAAGTATTTGATAATTTTTGTTGAAAACCTAATTCATAGTCTATTGTTTTTTCTGTCTTTAGATTTGGATTATTTATAAGATCATTATTTAATTGACGAATAAATAAATATTGTATTGGATTTAATCTTGCAGAATAAGTAGGTCGTTTTGATAAAATATCATAATGTGCAAAGAATAAAGCTTCATCAGAAATTGGGAATGAGAAAGATATACGAGGCATAACAACAATTTGAGGTTTGTAGTCTTCGAAAGCTTTTGAATTTAATTGAGCATCTGGATCAATAAGATAAGGTGCAATACCATTAGAAGATGCAATCGCATTTGGATTTTCAATCTCAGTTCCTTGTGCATTATACCAAACACTACCAACACGATATCCATTAATTGCTGTTGGATTTGATAAATCATTAACATAAATAACTGCTTCATCAGGGATATTTGAAGGATGTAATGTTCCTTCAATAAGTCCTTTTTCATCAACATCACCAACAGTATATGCTTCATGTAATAAATAAGGGTCTTTTAAAACCATTTGGTTTGCGTCATAACGGTCAAATCGTACGCCGATATTAAAAATAAGGTCTTTAAAAGCAAACTTATCTTGAATATAACCGGCCACATAGTTTGGTTCAAATGGAGCAATTGGTCTTTCGAGGTATCCTTCATCATCTGTTTTATTGAAGAAGTCATCAAAAGTGGGCTTGTAATTTAATTTTTCTCCGTAATAAGTATAACCATAATATGCTACATAAGAATTTCCTTGATTAAATAACTCATCTGCGCTAAACCATTCAAGATCGAAAACATCAGGGTCGTAAGAGTCAACATCCAACCAAGTTAAATCATTTTGTGCCAATCCCAAACTTTCTCTGAATTTTTTATCAAAACGTGCATGAGAAGCGGGGCTATAAAGACGTGGATAATCAATAGTATCCATGAAAACGCCATTTTCATCTCTATAAATAATTGGATTATACAAGTCTCTTTCTAATATATGGAAATTAGTAAGGCTTCTAGCTAATGTCCACAATCCAAATGGAGCCACGCCAAAGTAAGAATCTTTACGTTGTTCAAATTCAAAGCCCATGCTTATTTCATGATTTTTAACGTCGGCACTACCGGCAGCAGAAACTCTAAATTGAGTAGCATCACTTTCTAAATAACTTGAATAAGGATTTCCCGGGCTTTGCCAAATTCCATATACACTAGGAGCAAACATACCATTTAATAAACCACCGTTAATAATTACGCTGTTTTTATCTTTATAATAATAATCATCAAAATAGTCAAAATATAATTCTGTATATCTTGCTAAGTCTGGATTATAAGGGCCAGCCTCAAAATCAGTTAATCTATAAAACCAAGTTTGTTGAACAAACCCTTCGAGTCCAATTAATGTATCAACATCCCAAAAATAATATTTTTCAGGGACAGTAGTAAATTTGCCTAGATGTCCATACCGGAAAAAGTTTTTATCAAATTCTTCGTTAAATTGTTTATTAAAAGTACGAGAATAATCTACTTGAATTGTATAATAAGGGTTCTTTATTATTGCGGGTTTTTCTTCTGTTCCATTATCTCCAAACTTTTGAGTAATACGTCCATAAACTCTTAAGTCGTTATAAATCTGATCGCCATTGTTTTCAGAGTTAAATAATTGATTTGCGTAGCTGTACAATTTATTTTTACGGATATCAACAGTTCCGCCAAAAGTTAAATTAAGATCACGTATTGGAGAAATATCTATTTTTGCGGCGACATTGATACCTTTTTGTTGAGCATTTGCTCTGTTTTTATAATTTTGGAAAGAATCGGAATGCAAAAAGTTTGCATTTTGATAAATTATGGAGCCGTCAACAGTTTGAACAAGTCTTAATGGATTTTCTTTAATATATTGTATAACATCATCATTAGCTCTCCATTCTCCAACTGCTGAGGGATAATTGTCCTTAATATAACTTCCTTCTACAGAAAGTAAGAATCCTGCAACAGTTCTTTTTCTTTCAACACCTTTTTCTTTTACAGACCAAATAGGTCCGGAAATCATAACTCCACCTAAATTATATCCATAAGGATCTAAAAATTGAGAAGTTACAACTTCGGCACTACCAAAGTATTCTGATGATGGTCCTTTTGTAGTTAAAGAAATTACACCACCGGTAACGTCACCATATTGAGCAGGTAAACCTCCGGTAATAACCTGTACTTGCTCAATTGCTGATTTTGGAACTGCAGAAGTACCACGAACTTTAACACCATCCACATAATAAACTGTACCTTCGGAACGTGCACCTCTGATGCTACCAACTTCTCCGTCTTCGGAATATACTCCAGCAACAGTTGTTGCTACTGCAGCAGCAGAACGTCCAGGCATTTTAGCAATTTCTTCAGAAGTAACAGTTCCACCAGAAGAAGTTTGGTCTTTACTTATAAGTGGAACTTTATAATCAATGACTTCTACTTCTCCTAAAATTTCAGCAGAAGGTTTTAGTGCAAAATTTTGGAAAGTGATCTGTCCTGCAAGAATTTGCACATTTGTAACCTGAACCTTAGCATAACCGACATAAGATGCGCTAACATCATACTTCCCTGCCGGAATAGGTTTTATACTGAAATTACCATCAAAGTCAGTCATTCCACCTGTTACTACTGATCCATTTGTCTCAATTGTTACATTTGCGAAAGGAATTGGTTCTCCTGTATTTGCATCAGTAACCCTTCCATTTAATGTCCCGCTTTGGGCCATTAGCCCAGCACTTATAAAAAGTGCTAAAATAACATTCAGTAATCTTCGTATCATAATAGATATTTACTTATTAAATACTTTTACCAATTTTAAAATTGG
>WOYI010384603.1_pt1 | contig 10702 bp, 11 predicted proteins | sample 6423411 | NCBI WGS metagenome assembly WOYI01 (sample SAMN13441803, study PRJNA592873) | oil field metagenome | biome: oil field; feature: oil-well bore; material: oil-contaminated soil; isolation source: oil-contaminated soil from oil-well borehole | place: Germany: Wietze | collected 2016-10-18 ... | reverse complement strand
GGACAGGCCACGATTACCATTTATCTGGGAGGTGACTTCGTATGGCAGGATCGTTTCAAATAAAAAAAGAGATGGAAGGCAGGAGCGTTATCATTTCGCCCTCACTGCTTTCCGCTGATGCCCTCAATATGGAGAGGGATATCGAGAAAATTGAGAAGGAAGCCGAATGGCTCCACCTCGATATCATGGACGGACATTTTGTGCCGAATCTTTCATACGGCCCCTCTCTTTTAAAGGCCCTGAGAAAGAGATACCCGGACAAATTTATTGATGTACATATTATGGTCGAACCTCCGGAAGCCTTTACAGGAATGTTCCTTGCGGAGAAGCCTTCCGTGCTGACTGTCCATGCTGAAGCGACCCCGCACATACACAGGGTGCTCCAGAGCATACGGCACGAAGGTGTCCCATGCGGCGTTTCCGTCAATCCCGGTACCCCTGTTGAAGTGCTTTATCCTATCCTTCACATGGTAGACCTGGTACTGATAATGTCAGTCGATCCGGGATACGGAGGACAGTCTTTCATTCCGGAAACATTGAAGAAAGTCTCTGCTCTGGCAGAATGGCGCAGTTCAAATGAAGGCGGCTATCTTATCCAGATGGATGGAGGCATCGGCCCTGACAACACTGAACTTGCCGTAAGGCATGGGTGTGACGTGCTGGTCACAGGCAGCGCGATATTCGGAAAGCCGGATCCGGCAGCGGTGATAAGGGAGATGCGCGCCAATGCAGAAAGGGGGCGTCAGATTGGAAAAAAAAGAGACTCATAACGAGGAGCAAAAGACTCAGATACAGATAAGGGAACTCGGGTCACGCCTGAAGAGCATAAGGGAAGCCCAGGGACTTTCAATAGCCGATGTTTCTAATGTGACCAAAATACAGAAACACTACCTCGCTGCGATCGAAGAGGGAGATCTCGATCATCTGCCAAGGGGTCCTTACGTCAGGAGCTTCGTTCGTCAGTACTGTGAGCACCTGAGCGCTCCGGATATATGGAAAAGCTACGACGTCATCACCAAAAGGCAAAAAGCGGCAGAGCCGCCGATCCCTGCCGGGGACGAAACGAATTACAGTGATTCTTGTAAGGTATTCAAACCAAGATCTTTTTTGTGGCTCTATCTTTTGATAGCCCTCTCTCTTGGGTCTGCCGGATGGATAACCTGGCAGTACAGGGGCGACATAAAAACTTCCGCTACAAGCCCCATAGACGGAGGAACGACCGGCACTTCCATGGAGCAGAAGCCGGAAATACAGAAGACGCCCCTTTCGGCGGATGAAGCAGTGCCGCCTCTGTCGGGTGACGCGGTCAGCAAAGACGAGCAGACAGACCTTTCGTGGATGGACGGCAAACAGCCGCAGCCGGTGACAGCAGCAGCAAAAGCACCGGATCCTCAAGAGGCACCGGAGCAGGCAGCCGCCCCCAGATCCGTAAAGGTCACTGCTGAAAATGCCTATGTATGGATGAAGATAAGCAGGGGCGATAAAATACTCTTCGAGGGAACTATGAAGCCAGGTGAATTTAAAGAGTATGAGGTAAGCTCAGGACTGCCGGTAAGGGTCAGGATAGGAAAACCCGGCAGCACATCGATACTGTGGGAGGGCAAAAAAATATTTCCTGTAGGGCCCGGCAGCAGCCCGGCAACGAAATTCTTCTGGCCGGACGGTAAAATTTCAGACAGTTGATCCTCTGGATCGTCTCTTATGGATATAAAAGAGGGAAGCCCCTGTTCTCAGGCAGGCTTCCCTCTTTTTTGCTGTTTATTTGGGGTCTTTAGGTGCTATGGGATCGTTATTTCAGATTCTGTTGAGCCCATAATGTTGCATACAAGCTGGACCCTTACATGTGAACCAGGTTTCAGTCCCTTTAAAATGACGCTGTCACTGAACCCGCCCGGAACTCCCTGTTTGTCATACTGTTTCAGAAGCAGCTGCTTGTTGCCCTCAAAGACTGTAAGGGTGAGGATGTAATGTTTGACAGGATCATTGACACTGTGCTCAGATGTTACTGTCAGGGTCTCAGACGATTTGTCCCAAACTGCATTTATATTTTTTGGGGGGTGTGCAAATGACGCAACTGCTGAGACCAGTATCAACAGCGCTGTTACGGCGTAGATCAATGTCTTTTTCATTTCTATTCCCCCTTATCTAAAACCAATTCTATCATACTTAACTCTTTATTTCCGCTTTGTAACCGGCCTCGTCTATTTTTTTAAGCAGTTCTTCGGATGAGACCTTTGTTTCGACCACCGCGATCTTAGTTTCCAGATCAAGTGATATTACGTTACCGCCAAGAGATGAAACAGCTTCACGTATGCGTTTTTCGCAATGGCCGCACATCATTTCCGGAACCAAAAGCGTAAATTTTTTCATTTTAATGTCCTCCTTGTTATTTGTCTGCCGAGCCTGAGATGCGAAGCGAGTTCAAAATAACTGTTATAGAGCTTGCAGCCATTGCCAGCTCTGCGACGAGCGGATGTAGAAGCCCCAGCATCGCAAGCGGTATGGCGATTATGTTGTAGAAGAATGCGCCAAAAAGATTCTGGCGGATCACCTGCCATGTCTTATCAGATATTCTAACAGCAGATACTATTTTTGAGATGCCGCCTTTAAGGATCACAATGTCCGCGCTGTCGACAGCAAGGTCCATTCCTCCGCCCATTGCTACTCCGACATGGGCGCCCTTCAGGGCTGCGGCGTCGTTTATCCCGTCTCCTGCCATAAGGACTTTTCTGCCCTTGCCCTGGGTCTCCCTCACTATTGAGAGTTTATCTTCGGGACGTACTTCCCATCTAACTTCTTCTATACCGGCCTGTTCGGCTATTTCCAATGCTGCCTCCATACCGTCACCCGTGGCCATCATCGTGGTTATGCCAAGTTCCGCCAGTTCTGATACAGCATCTTTAGAGTCTTTTCTTATAGGGTCAGAGATGGCAAAAAAGCCAACAGGAAGACCGTTTTTTCTGACTTCAACAATAGATCGTGCAAGAGCTGACCTGGCTGTCCACTTTGATCTGTTTAGAGGCCTGCCCACGAACCATTCGGCATCCCCCCATCTTCCTGTAACGCCCTCTCCGGGTATCTCTTCAACACTTTCAGGCTTGTTGAAAACACGTGTGCCAAGGATCCTTACTACAGCTTTGGCCACAGGGTGTCCTGAATTGGATTCAAGGGCGAAGGCAAAAGGGATGGCCTCATCTTCAAGTTCCCATTCAAGCACTTCCGGTTCGCCAACGGTCAGTGTGCCTGTCTTGTCGAGGATGGCATGGTCAACTTCGTGCAATGTCTGGATGGCCTCCGCATTCCTTATCAAAAGACCGTTTTTTGAAGCCTCGCCGGTGCTGACTACAAGAGCAAGCGGGGTCGCAAGTCCAAGTGCACAGGGACATGCTATCACCAGAGTTGCCACGAAGGAATATGCTGCTGCGGATACAGGCGAACTGAATGCCGTTGGCCATGGAAGATATGCCGCAAGCGGTGCAACATAGACAGAAAGCCTGTCGAAAAAGAAAAACCATGTCAAAGCGCTTATCACAGCCAGTGAGATCACGGCCGGAACGAATTTGAGAGTTATTCTGTCTGCAAGATCCTGAAGGGGCACCTTGCTCCCCTGGGCTTCCCTCACCAGATCCAGCATTTTTGAGAGGAATGTGTCCTCGCCTACTTTTGTTGTCCTGATCAGAAGCACGCCTGAGAGATTCATGGCTCCCCCTGTAACGTCAGACCCTGCATCCTTGACTGCAGGCTGGGATTCGCCTGTCAAAAGGGATTCATCAACACCGGAGAGCCCTTCCTCGACTACGCCGTCAAGCGGTATCCTCTCTCCCGGGTTTACCTGGATGATCGTGTCAGGCTTTACTGCTTCTATTGGGACCATGAGAGTCATGCCGTCAGAGACGACACGGGCTTCCCTCGGCTGAATTGTCATAAGCGCCTTGACCTGTTTTGCAGCCTTGTCCCTGAGGTGTGATTCGATATACCTGCCCGTCAGATGCAGCATAAGTATCATCACTCCTATTGTACCGAAGGAGGGTATGTCAAGGCCGTAATAGTTCATAAGGGCCGTCACCCACGAGGCCACGGCGCTGATAGCTATTAGCGTGTCCATATTTGTGTGGGCATGCGCTAGTGCGATCCATGCCCCGCGGAGTGTTTTGCGCCCGCCCCAGAATATGGCGAGGCCTCCCGCAACGATCTCCATTATTCCATACCAGTGATAGTGGATACCCATCGCCATGTGCATGAACATCAGTACCGACATTGGGATGCCGATCAAAAGTATGAAGAAGAGGTCTTTTCTGGCCTCGCGATATTTTATGTCGTCTATGTCTGCCGGAGCCTCTTTAAGTATCTTATACCCGCTTTTTTCAACAGCATTCTCAAGTATCTCAAAAGTAACGGAGCCGTCGGCTGCGACAAAGACGCTCTCTGTAGCAAGGTTGACGGAAGCATAAGATACACCCTCCACTTTCGAGAGCGCCCTTTCAACTATTTTCGAACAGGTAGTACAGGTCATACCTGTTACGCGAAAAGACATTTTTTGTTCTGACATGGCCAACCTCCAAAAAAAATCACATAAAGACTTGCCTGAAATGAAAAGGTCGCTATAATATTAACGTTGTCCGGAGAGCTGTCCGAGTGGTCTATGGTGACTGACTTGAAATCAGTTGGGTGTCACAGCCCCAGGGGTTCGAATCCTCTGCTCTCCGCCAGGCTTTATCTGGGCGGCTTCCTTCAAGGGAAGCCGCTTATTGTTTTCAATGATACGGTACTCCCCTTAATGGATACAGGTTTTTTTGCTGATATAACTACTCGTAAAGAAACTGATAAGGTGACATATATGATAAAATTTAAACATTCAGAAAAGGAAGCGGGGTCGTCCGGATTGAAAAGAATAGCTATATCTATGATCCTGATACTGATCTTTGCCATGCCGGCCTTTGCCGTCTTCAGCTCAAAGGGACAGATACCCAACGGGGCTCCGGTAGAATACCGCGGACTCAAGGTCACTTCTGAGGGAGTGAACATCACTCTTGTGAACAAAGGCGAAGCTCCTGTCAAATTTTCAGCCGCCTGCAGCTTTGTAGGGGAGAACAGAAAAGAGATCGGCGATATCTTTATCGAGGAGACAGAACTGGCTCCCGGCGAGGATAAGCATTTCAAAGGCCTGTATCTCAAGGGGGATCTCAAACTGGCAAGAAAAGCAGCATCTCTCAAGTGGACGATCTATAAACTCGAACAGTAAGGTCTACATTTTCCTATTCGATTGCAAAAAAAGTATTTGACATTTTTATTAAAGAGGATTATTCTTGGCCTCTAACCAAAAAATGACAGCTGAGAAAGCCGATATTTCGGCCATACACTGCATAAGCTGTCTGAGAAGGAGGTTAGAGGGATGAAGACCCTTGCAGTGATCCCCGCAAGATTTGCAAGCACAAGACTTCCAGGAAAGCCACTCATCCCGATAGCAGGGGTGCCTCTTGTCATAAGAGTCCTCTCAAATGTCAGCAGATGCAGAAGTGTAGACAGGGTAGTCGTCGCCACAGACGATGAAAGGATAGCCGCGCTCGTCCGTGAAAACGGCGGAGAGGCAATAATGACCCCTCCCGATCTTCCAAGCGGAGGAGACCGTGTCGCATGGGCCGCAGAGAGGATCCCCTCAGAATATGTAATAAACGTGCAGGTGGATGACCCCCTTGTCGGCAGTGACATGATAGACCCTCTCATTGAGGTGCTGAGCTCTGCCCCGGAGGTCTCACTAGCCCTTCTCGCAAAAAAGATCGAACGTGATGAAGAGATAACATCTCCCGACATCGTTAAGATGGTTTTTGACAAAAACGGCAAAGGCCTCTACTTCAGCCGTTCACCCATACCGTTCCCCAGGAGTCCTGAAGGAAAATGGTACAAGCACATCGGACCCTACGCCTGGAGGCGTGATCTCCTCCTTGATTTTTCGAAATGGGAGCAGACCCCGCTTGAGAAGGCAGAGAGCCTTGAGATGCTCAGGGTCCTTGAAAGAGGCCATTCCATAAGGTGCATCGTCACGCAGCGTGACACTATTGAGATAGACACCCAGAACGACCTGCTGAGGATCGAGGAATATCTTTCAGACCACTTGAACTCCCAGACCTTCCCGTGACGTTTCAGTAAGAGTTGGAAATACGCACACAGCTCAACGAAGCATAAATGATCTGTTTTGATCGTGACAGCCGATAGAATCTAAAAAGGAGAAGTTAAAAATGATAAATGTCCCAACGGATATAAAGGCTTTTGTAAATTCCTCACCCTGGTGGAAAACAAATTTTCCGACTGAAGTGATCTGTTCTGATGACGGAGTGGGAGATCTGATAAAAAAACTTGAATGCGAGTCAAGGAGACCATATTTTGTTCTCGACAGCGCTCTCCTTGAACAAGATACCTTTAGTCCACTGTTTAACGGATCCCCCGTATTTGTTTTTGATGCGTCAGCTTCAGAACCGAGGACAGAAGATGTTGACAGGCTGACTGAACTGATAAGGTCAGATCCCAGTGTTCCGGATCTGGCTGTGGCGGTGGGCGGCGGTTCTACAATGGATCTGACGAAGGCAGCTGCTATCTGTACCGCAAATCCGGGACCCTCATCCGGATATCAGGGATATGACATGGAAATGAACAAAGGGCTTGACATATGGGTACTTCCCACGCTTAACGGTACCGGAGCGGAAATCACTCCCATAGCCGTGCTGAGAGGACCCGAAAAAAAACTTGGCATAAACAATAAATTTGTTGAGCCTGCCGTCGCTTTTATCGACCCGCAGCTTTCAGCAGGCGCAAAAAAATTCAATAGGTTCTTTACTCTTATGGACTGCTACTACCATCACTACGAGATCACAAAGAGCAAAACAAGCTCGGGGGAAGCGCTTGCCGACGCGTCAAAGGGACTTACGCTCGCAAGAGATGCTCTTTCCCAAAAAATCGACGGATTTGATGCGGCAAAGGCAATAAAGGCTGCAATGGCCTCTGTCCTGGGAGGCAGCAGCAGCATCGAAGGAAGGGTCGGCGCAGCACATGCCCTTTCTTACGGACTGAGCAACTCTTCTCCGACTCTGCCCCACAGCGTTGCCGTAACGATCTCGATGCTGGCCATGGAGGAGATATACCCCGACGGGTACTCGGATACCCTCACATTTCTTGAGCTGAACGGTATAGGGGTCCCCCGTGCTTCAGACTATGGGATAAGCGAAAAAGATATATGGAAGATGACAAAAACAGCCCTTGGCATGGAGAAACTGTGGCAGAGCTGTTTTGGCAATAACTGGCAGGAGGAAGCAACTCCGGACTTTGTCAGAAGTGCCTACATGAAAATTACAAGTATATGACCGGGGAGGGATCATAATGGCAGGAACGGAGATATTCGGCATTGAAGAAATTAAGGCGCTGACAGATGTCATTGAAAGAAAAATGATACATAGGTACGGTTCTCACTCTGTGAGAAACGGCATATACCGTGTGGAAGAATTTGAAGAAAAAGCAAAAAAAATAACGGGATCAAAGCACGCGCTTGCGCTGACAAACGGGACTGCCGCACTCATCACAGCCCTAAAGGGACTAGGAGTGGGGCCAGGCGATGAGGTGATCACGTCCCCCTTTACCTTCATCGCCACAATTGAAGCGATAGTTGCATGCGGAGCTGTTCCGGTCCTCGGGGAGATAGATGAAACTCTGGGGCTCGATCCTGTTTCAGCCGAAAAACTGATAACGAAAAAGACTAAAGCTTTGGTGCCCGTCCACATGTTCGGTGCAGCGGCCGATCTTGATCCTTTCATGGAGATAAGCATAATATACGGAATACCCGTGGTCGAAGATGCCTGCGAGGTCGTCGGAGGCACGTACAAAGGAAGGTATCTCGGATCGATAGGCAAGTGCGGGACCTGGAGCTTTGATCCCAACAAGACATTTACTGTCGGAGAGGGAGGCCTGATACTCACTGACGATGAAGACCTGTATTTCAAAATGGACTGTTACCACGACCATGGACATATCCACAGCAAGGCGCACGACAGGGGCGAAGAGGGCAAGTTCGGGCTTGGTGTCAATTATAGGCTGAGCGAGCTTCAGGGTGCGCTGGGCATAGTCGCGCTGGACAAGATGGATGCCACGCTCGAAAAAATAAGAAAGACCAAGAAAAGGATCATTGATTCAGTGAAAGATACCGGTATAAAGGTCCGTCCGATGCACGATCCCGAGGGTGATACGGCTTCCCATCTGATATTCATGCTGCCCTCACCGGAGGCCGCCGTGAATTTCAGTCGTGCGGCCGGGGAGGCGGGGACCGGCTTCAGTATAATATCGCAAAACACATGGCACTACGCGAAACACTGGAAGGCGCTTGAGGAGATGGGAGAAAAGGATATCTTCGGCACTAAGGCGCCCTCCTATGCCGCTGAGACCATGGCAGCGACAGAAGCCATGCTCAGCAGGGCGGTAATGACCGGGCTTAATATAAACATGAGCGACGGGGAGATCGAGCGTATCATCAGATCTGTAAAGTGCGGGGCAAAGGCGTCCCTGTGATCGGCAGTGCCTCTGAGTAATGGAATAAAAAAGGGCCGCAGAGTGATCTGCGGCTCGCATTTTTTCAGGAACGGGGGCTTGACCGAAGTTCCTCTGCAAAACGGCCGAGCCGCTTCATCGCCTCTTTGAGCGTGTCGACCGAATAGGCGTATGAGATCCTCACATGTTTGTCTCCGCACTCACCGAATGCCGATCCCGGAACCACTGCAACGTTCTCAGCCTTCAGAAGTGCCGTGCAGAAATCTTCCGAAGTCATCCCGAACTCGGATATGTCGGGAAAAACATAGAAAGCGCCGTACGGCTCAAAACAGGGAAGTCCCATATCCCTGAACGCTTCCATGAGGAAACGCCTTCTCTGGTCGTATGATGCCTTCATCATCTCAATGTCTTTGTCTCCGTCCCTCAGTGCTGCTACGGCAGCGTACTGGCTGACAGTAGGGGCGGACATTATGGCGAACTGGTGGATCTTGAGCATGTATTCCATGATATGGGCCGGAGCCAGCGCATATCCGAGACGCCACCCTGTCATGGCGTAGGCCTTTGAAAATCCATTGATAAGTATCGTCCGTTCCTGCATGCCGGGCATATTTGCGATGCTGACATGAGCTCCCTTATAAGAAAGTTCGCTGTATATCTCGTCCGTTATCACTATAAGGTCATGCCGAAGCGCCACTTCGGCGATCTTTTCAAGGTCTTCCCTCTCCATTATGGCTCCGGTAGGGTTGCTTGGGTAGGACATAAGAAGCGCCTTGGTCTTTTCTGTTATTGCGGCCTCAAGTTTTTCCGGTGTCAGGCGGAACTCTGTCTCGGCACTCAGAGGTATCGGCACAGGCACCCCGTCAGAGAGCAGTATGCATGGCTGGTATGAGACGAAGCAGGGTTCGGGGCAGACGACCTCGTCACCGGGATCCAGAAGCGCCCTTAAGGCAATGTCTATAGCCTCGCTTCCGCCGATCGTCACAACTACCTCGTTTTTGCTGTCGTAATCAAGACCGTATTTTCTTTTTATATTTTTGCATATCTCGTCCCTTAGCTCGGGGAGTCCTGCATTGGAGGTGTAAAATGTGCGCCCCTTCTGGAGCGCGTACATACCCTCTTCCCTGACGTGCCATGGGGTGTCGAAATCAGGTTCACCGACCCCCAGGGATATTACGTCAGGTATCTCGTTGGCTATATCAAAAAGCCTCCGTATTCCTGAGGGCTTTATTTTTTTGATCTTTTCGCAGATGAAGTTCCTCACGGCGTTACGACCATCCTCAGATCCTTGTGTGGTTCTATGAACAAAGTGCCGTGATCCTTGTACCTCACAAGCACTATATGTGTGGCAGTGCTCTGCACCTCATCTATCACCGCTAGCTTTGAGGAAACGAAGAAGGCTATCTCTTTCATAGTCGCTTTTTTCAGGATCACTGTGAAATCATATCCTCCCGACATTAGGTAGAGAGACTCTACCTCCGGGAACTGATATATCTTTTCCGCTATCTTGTCGAAGCCGTTGCCTCTCTGAGGTGTGACTTTCAGCTCGATAAGGGCGGAGATCTTTTCGTCGTCAGTCTTGTCCCAGTTTATAAAGGCATGGTATCCGCAGATGATATTTTCCTTTTCCATCGCATTTATTTCAGCAGCTGTCTCATCAGCGTCGCATCCCAGCATTGAGGCGATGTCTTTAGCGTTCAGCCTGGCATCCTTTTCAAGTATTTCGAGTATTTTTTTTCTTATCTCTTTTTCCATCTTCAGGTCCTCCCATACGTTAGTGCAGTGTGGATATTCATCACTTTACCGTAAATTGTTGAAAGTGTAATTTTCGTGCCTTTGCAAAGATCAGTCAAGGGCTTCTCAGTACATGATAAATAAAAAAGATACGGGGCGATCGCCCCGTATCTTTGCGTTTAAAGTTTGATCAGCCGGTGCAGCCTCGTTTTTATAATTATTCAGCTACGCCTACTATGATATGCGGTGCTTTTATTATCGCAGTGACTTTCTTTCCCGGGACCAGCCCAAGCTTCTTTTCGCTTTCGCAGGTAATGATCGCCACAAGTTCGTCCCCGCCGTCGAGAGATACAACTACTTCGCTGTTCACGGAACCGGTCTTAACTTCCTTTACTTTTCCGCAGAGCTGGTTGCGGGCTGAGAGTTTGATGCCTTCCAGATC
>WOYI011091566.1_pt1 | contig 10710 bp, 13 predicted proteins | sample 6423411 | NCBI WGS metagenome assembly WOYI01 (sample SAMN13441803, study PRJNA592873) | oil field metagenome | biome: oil field; feature: oil-well bore; material: oil-contaminated soil; isolation source: oil-contaminated soil from oil-well borehole | place: Germany: Wietze | collected 2016-10-18 ... | reverse complement strand
CAAAAACAGCCCTACAAAAACTCTCAGAAACATAAAAAATCTAAGACCCTAAATTAAATTTTCACCAATTTTATTCATGGATTAATTTTTGCAAATTCATTCATCCATTAAATTTTCCTTTATGTATTTTAAAACCAAACGCGCGTCTTCTCTCTTGATATCTACCCCTTTTTCATGGATATATTTCATTAAATTGTCTTTTTTATCTGTATCAAGATTTGAACTCATTATAACGGATCTGTACGTCCTTTTAGGGTAGAATATTGTTTTGGCTGTGCTGTTTAATTCTTTTAAGTCTTCCTGTGATATCAGGCCTTCTTCGCTGGCCTTCTTAAAATTATAGTTCATGCTAATAAGTGCTTCTGAGTGCTGCTTCTTGGTTTCCGGGTCGAAAACCACGGCCACATCATCATCCGATTCTATCTCACCACTTTTATATGCCTTATAAACTTTCCCTACACCGATCATTCCCATATCATCCAGTTCAGAAGCTCTCAAGGCACCCATACTCGATCCTCCAACCACTTTAACCCCTAATTCCAGTGCTTTTAAGAGTTCTTTGTGGGATACCGCTGGTCTCTGGTGAAAAACACCATCGATTATTCCAATTACTTTTGGATTATCCCTTAAAGCCAGTAATATATCATCTCTACCCACTGGTGGGCGGTAATCAGCATCTAAAATTTTCCTTGCTTCTTCAGGGTGCAGTGAAGGTCCGGTGAATATTATGATTCTGTTTTCCATGGGAGGGGCCCCTAACTTTTTGTATCCAATTAGTTTGTGCAATTAAATATAACAGTATCTTTTTTTTAATTTATAAAATTAGATACAGAGTTTATATGATACTAGATACGAGTTTATATGATCAGTTCACCGTGGAGTTTTCTAAGACGATCAGAGGAGGGGTGGTTTTTTCCCATGCTTTTTTCCCATTTCTCCACTACAAATTCCAGGGAAACTTCCCGGGTACCGTGTATCAGGTTATCGGCGTGGGCCACGATCTTTTCTTCTAATGTTACCGGTAGGTAATCCTGGTAGGGCAGGCCTAACAGGCACGCCTCATCGCGTGGTATTCCGGCACCGATGTGCACTTCCGCTATCCTCGCCACATCTTTAGGGAGACCGTGTTCCTTTAAAATCTGTGCACCTTCTATCCCATGATGGACCCCCTGGGTTTTCGTCCGTCCCACATCGTGGAGTAGTGCTCCAGCACGGACTATTTCTAAATCTACATCAAAATTAGTTGCTATTTCCAGAGCTTTAGCTAATACAGCTTTAGAATGTTCAATTAGGTATGAGGAGGAGTTTAAATCTTCTAATAGTTTAAGATTCAATTAGGCCCCTCTAAGTGAAATTAAAAAAGATGCCAGGATTTAAATAATTAAATAGAATTAGTTGATTTTATCTTTTAATTCTTTTAATTCATCTATTATTGCGGAGTTGTCCTGATATTCCAGTGGAGCTCCACATTCTCCGCAGGTGAAGTTATTTTCAGAGGCTTCTTCGAAATTGTATCTGTGATCGTTGTTTTTACATACGAAGAACATGTTTCCTTCTTCATATTCCAGTGAATCGTTGACTTCTTTGGAGTATTTTTTATATTTTTCGTCTAAAATCTCGAATACCTTCTTCTCTTCAAAAGTCCAGTTGTAGGTGTACCATTGTGTTTCTGGATCTTTACTTCTCGTGTAGCTGGCGATTCCTGCATCGTACAGTTTGTATAGGACTCTCCTTACTATGTTGAGTCTAATTTCTGTAACCTCAGCTATCTCTTCATCCGTGGTTTTACCTTCCAACATGCACTTGATGATAGAAAAGCTGTTTTCATCGTCGTTGGTTATGCTGGTCAGTAATTCCTGTACTGCTGTGTCGTTAAACATTCAAGTTCCTCCCATGTTTTACTGACTTAATGAATTTGTATTAAGTTCTCTTTATATAAGTTTTAATTTTAGTTTTAATTTTAATAAGTCCAATTTTTAAAGGTCAATATTAAAAAAAAACAAGAATATATTTGTGTTCTTGAATTTTTTAATCAACCGGGTTGTTAAATAGATAAATTTCAAACAGTAATAACCTTAAAAATATCTCTAATCAATACTTATTATATGATCCAGATGGTATTTATATCTTTGTGAATATGGTGTGGATAGTATCATATCTTTGTGACTATTATGTTATCAGTAAATAACAACACCCTAATCCCCTTGTTTAAAAAACAACATCATCGCTCCCTGACAATAACCGCTGGGGTATGCTCAACAGATTCCAGCATTTCGATAGTAACTCCAGTTATATCCTCATGGAATGTTTCCTTCATATCATATACTGTTTCCATACTGGTATCCTTTTCTTTTTGGTAATCCTCTGCCATCTTCGCTATTTTGATAATTTTATCTATATTTTCACTCCTGGATACCGCCAGGGGGGTTGGTCCTTTAACCGTCCCTATCCTCCCTAATAAATAGGCAAGTATGCCCAGATCCTTTTTTATACCGGACATGGCCAATGGAATGGATGTTAATTTAGTCCCACGAAACTGGTAAGTAACATCTGTATCCACGATCATAACTGTAACATCCTTCCTGTACTGGGATCTGATTTTCGAGCTTATATCCGCCACCACACCCTCCGGATCCTCTGGTAGGAGGCAGACACTGGTCCCCGGGACGTTGCTTAAATCAACCCCTGCTTCAGATGCAGGTTTAAGGGCATGTTTAAGTCCATAATAATCTAATATTAACTGTTTATGATTCCTGGCTTCTTTAGGTAATTTTTTTAGATTTCCTACCGTTCTGCTCTTTATTCCAAATAGTGGTCCGAAAATGTATCCCCAGATGTACCGGGACCATACGTCTGCTAGAAGCACAGCTGCTATAGAAGGCTTGATGTTTTGCTCATCCACTATCCTTCCCTGGGAAATGGCTATGGGTGTTTCCGAGATAACCAGGAAATCCCCGTCTTCCAGATATTTTGAGGCCTGGTGTATGATGGGATCATAAGGTTCTCCGGGCTTTATATAATCAGTGATAACAGGGATGATTTTATATTCACTCCTAGAATTTGATGTGCTCATATTAATCTAACTTTAGAATTTATTCTGTTAAAGAATTTTCCTTTAGAATTAAATAGGAAAAATGTGTAATATAATTCACAAAGTGCAATATCTTAAGATAACCCTGGAAAGGTTTTGAAATCTTTAAGATGTATAGGAGGCGGAAATTGCCCAAAACAAATAGAGTAATTAACTTCAGAATGCCTGATAGCAATCTTGAAGAGTTTAATGTAAAATCTCCTGAAATAGGTAAAAAAATCCTCTACGGAGTGTGTGGAGAGGGAATGGGCCATGCCATACGCAGTGGTGTGATTGTAAAACACCTTCTCGGGAAAAATGAAGTATCTATTTTTGCCCATAGCCGATCCTATGATTACCTCTCTGAGAAATTCGATAACGTACACCAGATCGGAGGCTTTAACACCGTTTATGAAGCTAACCAGGTAAACAGTGCTAAAACATTTTTTAATGGGATTAAGGATCTACCCCTTGATTTACATAAAAACATTACCTACATGCAGAATTTTGCCAAAGAATTCCAACCAGATATTATAATATCAGATTTCGAGTTTTATACCAACCTCCTGAGTAAAATATTAAGAGTACCCTTTATCAGTCTTGATCACACCCATGTGGTGACCCACTGCCAAACTGAGGTACCGTATAAATATCTTAAAGATAAATTAAAGGCAGAAGGGGTAGTTCGCTCATTTATTCAATTGCCCAGCGTTTATCTAATAACCAGCTTTTACTACCCCCCTCTGGTAAACCCGGGAAGAGTCAGGATCTTTCCCCCTGTTTTAAGAAAAAGAATTCTAAGGCTTAAAGGCAAGGAAAGAACTATTAATAGTGAAGAAGGAATCCTTAAAGGTGAAGAAAGAACCCTTAAAGGTAAGGAAGGAACTATTAAAGGCAAAGAAGGAACTCATATCTTCGTATATCAAACCAGCACCTCTAATACGGAACTTATAAAACTTCTAAAGGAAATGGATCATAGATTTATCATTTATGGCTTCCATAAAGACCAGGAAGATGAGAACTTATCCTTCAGAAGTTTCAATGAGAACTCCTTCTACCATGATCTGGCATCCTGCCAGGCAGTTATAACCAATGGAGGATTCAATCTCATATCCGAGGCACTCTACTTAAATAAACCGGTCTTCAGCGTACCGGTGAAAAAACAATTTGAACAGGTTCTTAACGCCATATATCTGGAAAAATTGGGCTTCGGAGAGTTCCATGAAGATCCACTTAAAGATGACCTGGAAAAATTTATGTTGAAACTGGACTTCTACAGACAAAACATAAAATCTAATTTTACACACGACAGGAACCAGAATATACTTCAGGAACTCGATAAATTAATCCAGGAGCTTACCAGTGCAAATAAACAGGAATTAAAAAATAAGCCAGATGTGGGAATAACCACCAGTTTGAATTTAATTAGTTAAATGAAATCTACATCAGATTAAATTAATTAAGGGCAGTTAATTAAAGTTTCACCTTTCCAAAAGTATCTCCTCTAAGCCCCTGTCTCAGGGTTTCCAGAGCTATTATCTCTTTTGGTGCAATGTTTCCCAGATTGACGTTGGGACCGAATTTAAGTATCAGGTAAACCTGCTGGTCCTTCTTTGGAGCTTCCCAGATTATCTTACTGGTGTCGAGTTTTTGGGATAGTTCGTCCACAACACCATCTTTGACCTTTCCGTTGTTGTCGTATATACCAATACCTTTACCTCCTTCCCTGCCTTCAATGAGGACCCTATATGCACCGGCATCCAGGTCAAAATTCACCATTTCAATCCGCTTTTCCATGGATAAGTTATGATCTTCTACAGGATTTTTCTTCCCCACCTCGGTGATGATCCTGAAGCCATAATCCTTGATTATACCAATTAATTCCCCCCTATCTACTTGGTCAATGTTTATAGTTCCATCTGACAGTTCTATAGCATCAAAACTAAGTTCATCTGCTTCACTCAGGAATTCATCTACTTTATCCTGCTGGTAGGCTATTTCAAATAGCGTCCCCCCAGGATAAGGGATTACATCATATGAACGGTAGATTTCAGTTTTTTCTTTTACTAAATCCCTATCTTGTATGGCAGATGTTCCCCAGCCAAATTTAGCCAGGTCCACATAGTCGCCGGATAATTCCAGAAAATCTATTAAAGATACCGGACCCATACCCTTATCTAACATCATGGTCAACCCCTCTCCAGATTTTCTTTCCCTTCCTTCTGTTAAAAAATTGAATGCATTCATGAAAATCAGTTTCAACTCCAGTTTTTAATTTAATTGTAATGTTTGTCTTCGTATTTAAAAAATTTTGCTTAATAGATCAAATATAAGTTAACATATCCCCAAAAATTATTTGATACAAAGAAATTTTGATATAAAGAAATTTCCATGGAGGGTTAAATATGGAGAAAAGTATCCACTACTTTGAAAATCCTGGAGAGGAGAATACCGATAAAGTTATAGAACTGGTTAAAGAAAGGAAAGAGGAATTGGGTATAGATTACATCGTGATAGCATCTGCTACCGGTCGTTCAGCTGTTAAATTGGGTGAAAAGATAGATGATGCACATATAGTTAACGTAACCCATCACGCTGGTTTCCGGGGCGGGGATGGCCTGGAGATAATACCAGAAAATGGAAAAAAACTGGAAGATCTGGGTATTCCCACATACACCAGTTCTCACGCCCTCAGCGGGGTGGGTAGAGGTATCAGCAACAAATTTAAGGGAGTAACTCCTGTAGAAGTGGTGGCAGAGACACTGCGGATGTTTTCCCAGGGAATTAAGGTCTGTGTGGAAATAAGTATCATGGCGGCAGATGGGGGACTACTTCCAACTGATTCTGAGATAATTGCCATTGGCGGAACTGGAACAGGGGTAGATACCGCGGTAGTTTTAAAGGCCGCCCATCAGGGTAACTTTTTCGATCTGAGGATCCATGAGATCATCGCCATGCCCCGACCCTGATCTTTGCCCCGACCCTAAAATTTTGCCCATCTTCACAACTCTATCAACATCCATCTCCATCTGGTAATATGGTGATATGGTTAGGTTCAAAATTACCCCCTGCTTATGAGTTGATGAGATTATTAAAATAAAAGTAAAAATTCTATGTATGGTCATGAATTATCAGTGAAAAAACCGTTGCTTTTAAATATAAGTTATTACAATAACACAATTAAGATTAGTAACAATAGCAGTGGGGGTAAGAATTGAAATCTCTTATAAACAATACCATAAAAGAATCGGAAAAAAGAAGCCAAAGATCAGCAGTGCCAGAGGATATTTCACATGACGACAACATAGACCGGGAACTCGAAGATATCATAAACAGAAGCAGGGCAAAAATATTCGTTATCGGAACTGGAGGAGCCGGGAACAACACTGTTTCCAGACTCACCGAAATTGGAATAGAAGGCGCAGGGACTATCTCAGTAAACACCGATGCACAGGACCTTTTCTACTCAAACGCCAACCAAAAAATCTTAATTGGAAGGGAAACCTGTGGTGGATTAGGTGCCGGTGGTGAACCAGAGATCGGGGAAGAAAGTGCAGAGGAAAGCGAAGATTTAATCAGGGAAAAACTCGACGGAGCCGACATGGTCTTTGTGACCTGTGGACTGGGAGGCGGTACAGGTACTGGTTCAGCACCAGTCATCTCTAAACTAGCCAAAAAAATCGGCGCATTAACTATAGCCGTGGCTACCATGCCGTTCAGTGCTGAAGGACTCCGCAGACGTGAAAACGCAGAAAAAGGTCTGGAAAAATTACAGGCCGCCGCTGATACGGTAATCGTAATACCCAACGATAAGCTTCTGGAGGTAGCTCCCAATCTACCTATAAACAAGGCTTTTATGGTAGCAGACGAACTGTTAGGAAGAGCAGTGAAAGGAATAACTGAACTGATAACCAGACCCGGTCTGGTGAGTCTGGACTTCGCAGACATCCGAAGTATAATGAAGGGCTCTGGAATGGCCATGATCGGAATGGGTGAATCAGACTCAGGAGACAGAGCCATAGAATCTGTACACGAAGCCTTAAACAGTCCCCTGTTAGATCTGGACATATCAAATGCTAAAGGCGCCCTGATAAACATATCAGGAAGCTCAGACCTGACCCTACAGGAAGCTGAAAAAGTGGTGCAGATTGTAGCCGATGAACTAGACCCTGATGCCAACATAATCTGGGGTACCCAGATCCAGGAAGACCTGGACAACACCATACGCACTACCATCGTAGTAGCTGGTGTGCACTCTCCCCACATATTTGGCATACCTGGAGAAAAGGAATTCATCGAAGAAAAAACAAAAGATTCCATTCCTGAATCCGCTTTAGAAGACTTTATCGACGGTGTTTTTTAAATAAGTCCTTCTGAGAAAGGGAAGGCCGATAAGGGAAATTTGGATTATGTCCCTTGTGCAGGTATTGACTTTAGTATATACCATCTCTCATAAAGGAAAAGTTTATAAATTCTGAAAATAAGCTATTGTTATCTATCTCTAAATTTCTTAATTCTTATTTTATAAATGAATTAACTAGAGCAGGTATTTCTATGAAATTAAACAAAGAATCCGTTATTCGATTTATTAAAATGAACCAGAGAGTTCTAAGAGTGTCTAAAAGGCCCGATAGAGAGGAATATTTAAATGTTTCCAAGATAACTGGGCTGGGAATAATAATTATAGGTGTCATAGGTTTCGTTATAAGTATAGTAGTTCAATTACTGGGTTACCTATGAATTAGATTGGATTTGTCAGGAAATTTTTAAGAAAATTGTTATCATCATCGAAATTTTTATAAACATAGAGCTAAATTTTATTCCATAACTTCTAACTTTTCGACATTCTATCAAATAGTAGAATAATAATAATAATAATAAACTTTAAAATATTTAATGTACAAATTATGTAAATTCCCATTTGGTATGTGATAATTGTGATTTATGCAATAAGAACTTTGGTTGGCCAAGAAAAGAATGTGGCCCGGATCATAGCCAGGAACGTTAAAAGTAGCGATCTTGAAGTTAACGCTATTTTAGTCCCGGAAAGTTTAAGGGGATACATCCTGGTGGAATCTTCAGGTAAACTGGATATGCAGAATCCTGCCTTCAAAGTCCCCCATATGAAGGGTGCTATTGAAGGGCAGATACCCTACGAAGAAGTGCAGAACTTTTTAAACCCAGAACCTATAATTGCTTCCATTCAAAAGGGAAGTATCGTGGAGTTAATATCCGGACCATTCAAGGGAGAAAAAGCCAAAGTAGTTAGGATAGATGAATCCAAGGAAGACGTGGTTTTAGAACTCATCGAAGCCGCAGTTCCAATACCAGTAACAGTTAAAGGCGATCAAATACGCCTAATACAAAAGGAGGCAGATTAATGGCTAAAGAAACTATAGAAATTCTTATAGACGGCGGTAAAGCAACTCCCGGACCACCACTCGGTCCGGCAATCGGTCCGCTGGGCATTAACATGATGCAGGTAGTTGAACAGATAAACCAGAAAACAGTTGATTTTGATGGAATGAAGGTCCCAGTTAAGATCATAGTGGACGTGGGCACCAAGGAATTCGAAGTAACCGTGGGAACACCACCAACCACAGCTCTCATCAAGGACGAACTCAACATAGAAAAGGGATCCCAGGACCCTGGTCTTGATAAAGTAGCGGATCTCAAAGTGGAACAGGCCCTGAAGATTGCCCGGATGAAGTTCGACGCTCTACTCTCTAACGATTATAAAAACGCTGCTAAAGAAGTTATAGGGACCTGTGTAAGTATGGGGTTAACCGTGGAAGGAAAAGACCCCAGAGAAGTGCAGCAAGAAATAGATCAGGGTAAATACGACGATGTACTAGTTGAAAGTGCTTAAGCATGATGGATAAGCTTAACCCTGATATAACTAAATTCCATTTCATCAATTAACAAATAATTGGCGAAGAAACAGTAAACACAATAAAAATTGGAAATGAACTTTTCACCAAAAAGTTCATGGAGGAATTGAATGAAACAAGAGATTTTGGAAGCGGTGAAGAAGGCTAAGGAAGATGCAAAGCCGAGAAACTTCACACAATCCATTGATGTGGTTATTAACATCAAGGATTTAGACGTGAAAAAGCCAGAAAACCGTATAGACGAAGAAGTGCTCCTCCCGCAAGGACGGGGGAAGGATGTTAGGATCGCTTTTATAGCGGATGGAGAACTGGCACTTCAGGCAAAAAATGCCGGGGCAGATCTGGTTATAACCAAATCTGACCTGGAAGAACTGGGTAAAGATCGGAAAGAGGCCAAGAGAATGGCAAACACGTACAACTTTTTCATTGCCCAAGCAGATATGATGCCTTTAGTGGGTAGGTTCCTGGGACCGGTACTGGGACCTAGGAAGAAGATGCCCAAACCAGTTCCAGCTAGTGCAAAGCCGGATCCTATAATAGACCGACTGAAAAATACCGTAAATGTAAGAATAAAAAATCAGCCCGTTATCCAGGCCCTGGTAGGAACTCAGGAAATGGATGATGAACGTATTGCAGAAAACATTGAAACTATACTGGGAATACTGGATAGAAATCTGGAAAAAGGTAGAAACCAGATAAAATCCATGTACGTGAAGACCAGTATGGGTCCTGTAGCGAGGGTGATCTAAATGCCTCATGTTGCAGATTGGAAGAAAGAAGAGGTTAAAGATCTTAAAGGTCTTATTGGAAACCACAAAGTAGTGGGTATGGCTGATCTGGCCAATATTCCTGCCCCCCAACTTCAAAAGATGCGCCGAACCTTAAAGGACAGTGCACTCATCAAGATGTCCAGGAAAACTCTCATGAGCCTGGCCCTTCAAGATAGCGAAAAATCCAACATAGAATCCCTGAATGAACATATGGATGGGCAGCCAGCCTTAATTTTCACGGATATGAATCCCTTTAAACTCTTTAAGATACTGGAGGACAGTAAAACCCAGGCCCCTGCCAAGGCAGGTAGCATCGCTCCTGCTGATATAGTGGTTCCTGAAGGTGACACTGCATTTCCACCAGGCCCTATGCTGGGAGAGCTCCAAAAGATTGGGATTCCAGCCAAGATCGATAAGGGAAAGATAGTTATACAGAAGGATAAAGTCGTGGTAGAAGAAGGAGAGAAGATCTCCTCCGAAGTGGCCAGTATCCTCACCCGTCTTGACATCCACCCCATGGAAGTGGGTATAGATCTCAAAGCAGCCTATGAGGAAGAGACCATCTACACATCGGATCTTTTAACCATCGACCCGGAAAAAACATTATCCGATATCCAAAGTGCTTATGCTGGTGCTTTAAACCTGTCAGTTAATGCAGAGATATTCAACGCTGTATCCATGCCGATACTCATATCCAATGCAGCAACAAATGCATTGAATCTGGCGGTGAACTCTGAAATACTGAATGATAAGACCATCGGCATACTGGTGCCTAAGGCATACTCACAGATGCTGGCACTGGCCTCTGAAATAGCTTCTAAAAATGCTGAAGCTGTGGATGATGACCTGCAAGCTAAACTGAGTTCCAGCACAGCGCCAGCCCCAGAAACCAGAGAAGACAAAGATGAAGAACCTCCCGAAGAAGAGGAGGAAGAATCTGAAGAGGAAAAAGAAGAAGAAGCAGCAGCCGGTTTAGGTG
>WOYI011297198.1_pt1 | contig 10711 bp, 10 predicted proteins | sample 6423411 | NCBI WGS metagenome assembly WOYI01 (sample SAMN13441803, study PRJNA592873) | oil field metagenome | biome: oil field; feature: oil-well bore; material: oil-contaminated soil; isolation source: oil-contaminated soil from oil-well borehole | place: Germany: Wietze | collected 2016-10-18 ... | reverse complement strand
ATCGCAAGCGAGGGCCGCAGCCGTCGGGTTCGATCTACAGCTGACGGCCCAATTTCTGAAAATCGCTCTCCAATACCGGTGTCAGTGAGCGGTTATAGAAAGCGGCTGCGGGATGATAGAGGGGGAAGAGTCGGATGGGACCGAAATCGGTTTGACCCTCCAGCGGCTGACCGTGCAGCTGGCTGATCTTCTGGTCCTTGCCGGGCAGGTGATATTGCCGAATCATGAAGACCATCGAAAAGCGGCCCAGGGTCGCGATGATTTCAGGCTGGACGATCTCAATTTGACGAGTCAGGAAGGGCGCGTAGCAGGCGATCTCTGCCTGGGAAGGGTCGCGGTTGGCAGGTGGGCGGTCTTTGACGATATTGGTGATGAAGACATCTTTACGTTCCAGCCCGATCCCGCGCAGCAGGTCATCCAGCAACTGGCCGGCCCGCCCGACGAAAGGGCGCCCGGTTTCCGCCTCTGAAGCGCCAGGAGCCTCACCGATAAACATGAGTTTCGCATCAGGGTTGCCTTCACCCGGCACGGGATAGTAGCCGTTTTCCTGCCGGTAGGTGAAAAGAGGAGAGTCTTCAAGATTAACGAGTTGTTCCGCCAGGTGCTGCAGTTGTTGTGCCTTGGTGTCATCAGGCATGGTGGTTGGGTGTCCTTATAAGGGGGCTTCAGTCCACGACGTTCTGCGGTTCGCCCTGGATGAAGGCGGCGATGTTTGCGATCGTGGTATAGAGGATCCGATTGATGGCCTCTTTCGTATAAAAAGCGCTGTGCGGGGTGATAATGATATTGCGCAGGCGCATCAGGACCGAATCGGCCAGCAAGGTCTGCAGGTTGTGCTGCTCGAGATAAAAGGAATGCAGCAATTCCGATTCCTCGCGGATGGTGGGCTCGTCCGGTAAGACGTCCAGCCCGGCTGCCGCGACCTTGCCAACGGCGAGAGCCCGGGCGAGGGCTTCCACGTGGAGCACGCTGCCGCGGGAGGTATTGATGATGACTACACCGTCTTTCATTTTATCAAATTCTGCATCAGAGATCAGGTGGTAGGTTTTCTCATTGGCGGGCACGTGCAGGGTCAGGATATCCAACTCTTGGAGTAAGTCATCCATGCTGCGATATTCGAAGTTTAATTTCTCGGCGAGAGCGGGGTCCTGCCGGACGTCAAAGGCGATCACTTTCATGCCGAAACCGTGAGCGATATGGATCACGCATTGGCCGATGCTGCCCGTGCCGATCACGCCAAGTGTTTTATCCTTGAGATCGAACCCCCGCAGGCCTTTCAGGGAGAAGTCGCCGCGGCGGGTGCGCTCAACCGATTCGACGAGGTTGCGGCTGATGGCCAACAGCAAGGCGAAGACGTGTTCGGCCACGGTGTTATCCCCATATTCGGGGACGTTGCAGACCGTAATCCCATGCTGCTTGCAGTAGTTGATATCGATGTGATCGTACCCCGTGGAACGCGTAGCAATCAATTTGAGTTGGGGGAGTTTGGATAAAACTGCCGCGCTCAGGTTGGAATAGATAAAAGTGGAAATGATCTCCGCCTCCGCATAGCGCGCTGCGTTTTCAGGCGTAAGCGGCCTCTCAGAAAGCGTCACGGCCCGGTTCGTTCCGAATTTCTTAAAGCCCTCCTGTTCCCAGGGCTCTGCTTCAAATACAACGATATTCATTTTAGTTCCTTTCCGCTATGAACCTACCAGTAAATCCGGATGTTTATCGTCGGTCTGATCAATGTTGTGTAACGACTTATGCTATTCAGGTTGTTCTGGTTTAACCATACTCGGTTTTGATCCTTGATGAGAAATGTTACCATCGAAATAAGGGGTGGGGCGCTGGCTAAAATAAAACAGCTCATGATATTATAAAGAGCGATCTTGAATTTCCTTAAAGTTGTTGAGGTTGAAAGGGAAAACATGGCTGCAGCGATACAACGCATCGTCCAACTGGCTTATGGCAAAGGCGGGCAATGCAACCATGAAGAGCGGCATCAGATTGCACATACCCTGAACCTGCTGGAAGACCGGGTGCGGGTGATCAACCCGCTGATAGGCGGCGCATTTGGCAGCCGTGAGGACGTCTCCATCCAGATCGTGGGGATCGAGCCGGCGGAGATGAAGATTTTGGCGCTGAAAAGCGCCAACCCCCTCCGGGCGGATTTCGGCCCGATGGCCTCGGTGATCATCAACGTGGATGCGCCCAGCGCAATCAATGAGGACCCCGTGAACATCCCCTATCAGAACCTGCGGGAGGGTGTCCGTTTAAAAGGGCTCGGGCCTGAATTCAAACGTAAACAGGCAGATAAAATTGTTGAATAATTATGGCTGTTGCCGGTTGGCGGAATCAAAGGATCTTATTGTTGAACGCTGTTGGGGCGCGTTTCAGCGATAGAATGGAAGGGCCTGACACCTCAATTCAAATCAGGTCGGTAAGGAGAATATATGCCGAAGGACATAACATTGACCATAAACGGCGAGATTGTGTTAGTTGAGCCAACCTATTTTGATTGGCCATTGTTAAAATTTTTACGTGAGAGGATAGGCCTGACCGGCACGAAACAGGGCTGCGACGGCGAGGGGACCTGCGGGTTATGCAAAGTGATCATCAATGGGAAGTCGCGCCTATCCTGCACGCGAAAAATGGCATCGCTTGATGGCGCGGTGGTGGAAACCATCGAGAGCCTGCAGATTAACGAGGACGCCACGCCGCACCCGCTGCTGCAGACGGTGATCCAGGATGGGATCTTCCAATGCGGGTACTGCGCACCCGGCGCACTGATGTCCGCCAAGGCGCTGCTGGACGAAAACCTGACCCCCACGGACCAGGAAATCGAGCGGGCCATTTCAGGGACGCTGTGCCGCTGTGTGGGCCTGACCCGGATGGACGAGGCGGTCCAACGCGCTGCTTCCATCCTGCGCGGCGACGAGGAAAGCACCTGGACGGCGGAGGACACGGCAAACGAGTACCTGACCCTGGATAAACTGACCGGCAAGCTGCTCTACACCAACGATTTGAGCTTCCAGGACATGCTCGTGGGGAAGGCGCTGCGGGCCAACGTCCCGCACGGCCGGGTCAGGAAAGTGGACACCGGCGCGGCCGAAAAGATGCCCGGGATCGTGAAGGTGTTGACCAGCAAAGACATTCCCGGCGAGAATATTTTTGGCTTGATCCAGTTGGACCAGCCCGTGTTTTGCACCGACGTCGTCCGCTATGTCGGCGATACCCTCGCCCTCGTGGTGGGTGAGACGGAGGAACAGGTTGAAGCGGCGTTGGACGCCATTGTGGTTGAAATCGAGCCGCTGCCCGTTGTCGGGACGATCACCGATGCCCTCAAACCGGATGCCCCCGTTTTGCATCCCCGCCTCAAAGAAGCGAACCCGGACTGGCCGAATGTATTAATCCATTACCATGTTGGCAAGGGCGATATTCAAAAGGGGTTTGAAGAATCCGATTTGATCTACGAGCAGGATTACACCGTGCCTTTTGTCGAGCACGCCTATATGGAACCGGAAACCAGCATCGGCGTGGTTGAAGAGGACGGGACGATCAAGGTCTATGTCGGCAGCCAGGGCCCGACCGATGACCGCCGCCAGGTGGCCAGGGTGTTGGGCGTGGACGAAGAACAGGTCCAGATCGCGCATGTCTACATGGGCGGCGGGTTCGGCGGCAAGGAGGACGTCGCCGGCCAGATCCATGCCGCATTGGCGGCCTATCACACCGGGAGGCCGGTGAAATTCCACTGGAGCCGGGCCGAATCGATCTCAGTCAGCTATAAGCGGCACGCAGCCGAACTGCATTACAAAATGGGGATGACCCGGGACGGTCTGTTGAAGGCCGCGGACATCGAAATTTACGGCGATACCGGGGCTTATGCCTCGGCCGGCGAGGCAGTGCTGTTCCGGATGATGGCCTTTGCCTGCGGACCGTATGAAGTGCCCAATGTCGAAGTCAACACCTACGCCGTGCATACCAATAACAATCCCTGCGGCGCGTTCCGCGGCTACGGCAGCCCCCAGGCCACCTTCGCCGCTGAGGTGCATGTGCAGCATATGCTGGACCAGCTGGGTCTGGACCCGATCGAATCGAGGTTGAAGAACGCCCTGGACCTGGGCAAGGTGACCATCACGGGTGACGTGCTCACCGAGGATGTCGGCCCGGGGATGGTGGAATGTCTCTCGGCGGTCAAGGCGACGCTGGCCGGGACAGAACTGCCGGACGTCGGCGAGGGTGAAAAACTGGGGGTGGGGATTGCCTGCGCTTATAAGAACGTTGGGCTGGGGTTGAACATCGCCGATCAGGCCGGTGCACGGGCCAGCCTTGAACCGGATGGCACCTTCCTGATCCGACACGGTGCGTCGGATATGGGGCAGGGCTCTGTCCAGGTCGCAGCCACGCTTACGGCGAAGATCCTGGGCGTGCCGCTTTCGCAGGTCCGTGTCCATACGGGGGATACCCGCGATGACCCGCATGGCGGCATGACGACCGCTTCCCGGGCCACGTTTGTGACCGGTAACGCGGTCAAACTGGCCGCGGAAGGCCTGCGGGAGAAATTGTGGGAGGCAGTGGCCAATGAATTCAATCTGGGTCAGGAGCAGATTGCGATTGAAAAGGGCCGCTTCGTTGACCGGGAGAGCGGGCGTGAACTGATCTCCCTTGAGAAAATGGCCTCAAACGGCACGGAATTCATCTATGAAGCGTATTACGATGCCCCGGCCACGCAGCCGCCGCCGGACCACGTCGCATCGAACCCGGCGGTGCCGGATGCGCCGATGCACTTTGCTTACGACTTCGGCGCTCAGGCCATCATCTTGTCGGTGAACGAGGAAACCGGGGCGGTGAGGGTGCATGAGGTGATCGCGGCGCACGACTCGGGCACGCCCATCATTTATAAGAATGTCGTCGGCCAGATCGAAGGCGCGGTGGTGCAGGGTCTGGGGTATGCGCTGAGCGAATCGTACCAGATTGCGGGCGGCATCCCGCAGACGACACGGTTGAAGGATTTAGGCCTGCTGCGTTTCCGGGATGTCCCGAAGATCGTGGCGATCCCGATCACGGACCCGGCGCATCCGAAGGGACCTTTTGGGGCGAAGGGTATGGGCGAGCTGGCGATCACGCCGACCGCGCCGGCTGTCATCAACGCGATCCATGACGCTGTGGGCGTCTGGATCCATGACCTGCCGGCGACGAAGGAGAAGATCCTGGCCGCGCTCAAAGAAAGCGCTTAATGGTGCGCGGGATCGGGAATGGTTTTTAAGGAATCTCAGCTTTCAAATAAAGCGGATTAGAGAAAAACAGGGATAAGATCATCGAAACACGGATCGCAAAGGCCAAAGCGGTTCAAAAACAGATCGAGTTTTGGGGCCAGGATCGTGTCGATGAGCTGGTTGCTGCCGTGGGCTGGCAGTGTTACCGCGCTGCCGGAGAATGTGCCAGGCTGGCCTCTGAAGAGACCGGCCTGGGGACCTATGAGGATAAGCTGCTCAAGCACCAGAAGAAGACTTCGGGGACGCGCCGTGACCTGCGCGTTGCTGTCCGCTCATCATGGGCCTGGGTTTGTCGCGGCATATATCGCTTCCAATAACTTCCTGCCGGAAGAGGTGACCTGAAAGGTGGAAATATGATGAAGTTCCAGGCCCAGCATTTTGTATGGCTCGTCGTCTGTCTGCAGAATTCCAAAATCCACAAGCGGGATGACCACTGTTCTTTCTATGGTGGTCTTCCAGATGCGCCGGGCGTAGTCTTCCCTTTTGGTTGACCAGATTATTCTTGAATCGTCCAGTATCTGGTCAACAAATCGTTCAAAAGAGGTCGGTTGTCCCTGCGGCAATTTCAGAAGATGCGTAAGCGTAACGGGTGCAAATCGGGGCGGCATGTATCCATCCCCGAGATAATAGGGAGTAGCAATGCCCCAATTGATTTGCGTCCACCATATCTCCAGCAAGAACCTGACCTGTACGACGGGAGAAGCCGCCAGAAAACGTTCGCCAAGCGGGGTAACTTTCCATCTCTTGCCCAGGCCGCCTTTGGCCAGGCCTCCAATGGATGTCAGTATGTGTCGGAAGAATAACGGCCAGACTTCTGTTTCACTGCGTACACGAAAAACACGGTCGCCAACGGTTTCTTCTAAGAAAGGCGGATCGACGAACTGGGCGCAGATCTCATACACAGCCTTTAATGGAAGGTTGCCGAGGGATTGGGTTCCAGTGACTTTGTTGTCACGCAGATAGTTGAGGAGTGTGATCACATCCAGGCGCAGCGGAAGCTCTTCCGTCTCCAGTTGCTCCTCTTCAGGAAGCATTTTTGACCAGGAGCAGGCCCGGTCAAAAAGACTTGTCGGAATTTCATCACCTGTGGTGTACCAGGTGCTCATGGCTTCAGTGCTTCTGCCGCGTCCCATGGTGCGTAATTGTGCATTGATCTCTTCCAGATCAAAAGCTTCGGGGTCAAATTCCCCGCCAATCCAGGTCAGGTATTCCTCATGCTCGCTGTGGAAAGGATCACGGATTGCTCGCAGAAAATCCTCATAGCCCCAGGGTCCGCCTACATCTTCCGGGGGGCAGGCGCGCTTACCGGTCACGCACACCGGGTAGCGGACGCCTTTTTGTCGGGGGAGGATCTTTTCCACCAGCAGGTCATGACTCCAGCCATCGCCGAAGTCATATTCGTAATCGAATCGCTGGCCCTCTCGGAAAATGACCTGGTTTAACTTGTAATCGGCTTCGTTCAGGATGTCACGGTCCCCATATTCGTCATTTTCTGGATCACCAAAAGCTGATCCTTCGATGGTGAACTCGTGCAGGTGATAGTCTTTCCAGCCCATTACAATCTGCAGGATGTCGTGCAGTTTTAGCAGCGTGGTGTTATGCGGCACAAGTATACGCCGCCAGACGGGCGGCTTTATGTTTTTAAGAGTGACTTTGATCTGATAGATCTTGTTGGGCGTCTTGGGCATATTTACTCGCTTTTTTAGTCTCATTGGAGAAGGGTTATCCCTTCCGTCTCCAGCCAGTTGAAAATCCTTTGGTGCAGGCGCTCTTGTTTGAATTGGAACCAGCGTTCTCTTTCCGCCGGGAAATCATAGAGCACATCTCTGAAATAGCGGAAAGCACCGCGCCCGTGGATGGCGCGTTCCAGGCGTTCTTGCAAAACCCGGTCGTCCACAGTGGCAATAAAGGCTTCCATATCCCGGTAACCCTCGTAGGGCTCCCGCGGCGGGATGTCAATGAAACGCTCGCCAAGATCTGCTTTGATCCGATCAGCGATTTGCAATATCTCTCGCTGCCAGTCATGAATGTGCTCTTTTTCGAATGCACTTTCCCAATCCACAGTCTGGGATTGTTCATCGTAATAGGACTCGTATACACTCTCGAATAGATCGTTCTCCTCTTCGCCTATGCTGATCACCTCGCCGGTTTCCAAATCAAGATAGAAGGAGATCATGTCGCTTCCGCTATCGAATGCCAGTTCGAGTTCAGACAGATCAATTTTGAGTTGCGGCATCATCAGCTCGCTTTCAGTTCAGACCGGATTAAAAGCCATTTAAACCAGGCTGGGCATCTTAATTGGCTGCGTTTTGGCCCATCAACTGTATCGTTCGCCGTCTTGCGTAAACCAGTTTGAAAATTTGATCATGTCTGTTATTAAATTGAATCATAGTGTCATTGAAGGCGACTTAATGGGTTTTGTTTTAATCATAATACTTTTTTTCGTTTGCAGCAATAATTTATTCAGGCATATTGAAATATTTGTTTGTAACCCTTCGAAAATGATGTTGGAGCGCCTGTTTTGTTGCGCTTGCAAAACCTCCGATTCCGAGAAGACGCCGCCGGAGCAGATTGGGGTAACAAAAAACCAGAGTACAAAGTACTCCGGCTTTTTTAGTAGCGGGGCTTGGATTCGAACCAAGGACCTCCGGGTTATGAGCCCGACGAGCTACCACTGCTCTACCCCGCATCGGATTAGCATTGTATGACATAAGGGGGCGTTTGTCAAGCGAAACCAGCAATTTTGTTAACCAGCAATTCTCAATTTGAAAAACAGGTCACGAAAAGTAGTCCATCCGAATAATGGCGCGATCACGGTGCTTGCGATGGAGGACGGCCTGTGGGGCAAGGATTACGTGTTGATCCGCTCTGCTGACCTGGTCGTGGACGCCGGCGGGGATGGCGTGAAATCGGTTGAGACCGAAGACACGTCGAAGGGGTATGTAATGAGCGAGTCAGGGTCGCTGGAGATCCTGGCGGCCATGGATGGGATTGACCCCGAGACTGCTGTTACCATCTCAGATAGCATTCATTCCAACGGAACCATCCTGATCTCCGGTGGGGCCTTTAACATCGCCAGCGGTGATGAATGGCGTGCACGCGGACAATGAGCGGACCATTGAGGACGATCAGATGGATATCCCTCAGTCTTATGAGGGTCTGGAAAGTGCGACGATCACCCAAGTGGGTGCCGGCGGTGGACGGCGATAAAAGCTCCTGCTTTTGGGAGTGTGCCTATGGAAAGGAGGTCCATATCAACGTGTGGATGCTTTCGGAGCCGGCAAATAACGCGGCCGGCCCCGATTGGTTAATTGAAATCATTGCGCGGGCGTGGCCGTTTTGTTGGGGTAGCCCATATCCTCCATCCAGGCACAAACGAGGGGGCCGCCGTGCGGATCACGTTGAGGGATATCCCCCGGCAGGCCATCGTACCCCCAAAAATAGCCATTCGGGCCGGCCAGCTGCTCTCGGGCCGCCAGGGAAAGTTCCCTGTCGCCGATGGCGATGGCGTGGATATGGACCGGTGAGCCTTCATAGACCGCGTTGAAATCCCGGAACCAGGCTGCAAACCCCGCCAGTCGGAGCGCCTGGACCAGGGAGTCAATTTCGTCGTAAAGGACATCGTAGGTCCCGGGCGCCAGCACGGAAAGGTCCACCGCGCCGCCCCCGGCGTGGGTGTGGAAGCTCTCCGCGACCGCATCGGTATAAGAACCCTGGGTGATCGCAGACCCGGTGATCTCGAGGGGGCCCGCATAGAGCGAGGCAGCATAGGTCAGCATTTCGTAGGTGCGCTGATTGAGTTTGTGCCCGTTAATGGTGAGGATGGTGTAATTGTCAGAGGGCTGCAGGCAGCCTGCGGGTTCCGGGAGAGGTGTTTCCGCTGCCGGGGCCGCCATTGTTGAAGAAGGTTGGGATGTAACGCGCGCATAGAATTCGGATGCGGTTATTGAGGGCGAGCCAGGGGGTTGTTGCTTCTCAGGCGCGGTGGGAGAAGCCTGGGACCGGCAGGTGGAGAGGGCGGAAACAAAAAAGAGGCCGATAAGAACAAAATGGGTTATTTTCTTTTTATGCATTCGCATAGCCATAATCAAAGAAGTATCGGTATAAGTATTGAAGCTTATATAACAGATCGAGAAAATACCCTTTGTACAGTGCCATTTCAGTGGTAAGATGCAACCATGCGCGTTTTGGAAGAACAGGCGACGGTATGACTGAATCCAACAAGGAACTGACACTCTGGCAGCACCTCGATGAACTCCGTAAGAGGCTCCTTTACGCTGTGATCGGCATCGTCGTTGGCATTGTGATCAGTTTCATTATTTCGGATTATACTCTCCAACTATTAGCCCGCCCAATTGGTGGGTTCGAGCAATTGCAGTCCATCGAGGTCACCGAAAACATCGGTGTTTTTATGCGGGTGACGCTGTTGGGCGGATTCATCATCTCGTTACCGTTCACCCTGGTCCAGGTTTATTTTTTTGTTCGACCCGGGTTGCAACCAAAGGAACGCCGCTGGATCCTGCGCTCGCTGCCGCTGGCTTTATTGCTGTTTCTGGTCGGCGTAGCCTTCTCGTATGCGGTCATGCTGCCTAATGCCATCCCTGTGTTGATTCATTTCACAGGCCCGGCAGTATTGCCCAATTGGAGAGATTATGTTAATTTCGTCACCAACCTGATTTTTTGGTCAGGCGTGTGCTTCGAGATGCCCCTGATCGCCTATCTCCTGGCGAAATTGGGCATTGTTTCCGCCGGACAGTTATTGAAGGGCTGGCGGGTTGCGATTGTGGTTATCGCTGCTGGTTCTGCGGTGATCACGCCGACGGGGGACCCGATCAATATGGCGTTATTGATGGGGCCATTGCTACTCTTATATGCATTGAGTATACTTTTAGCATCATTTGCAAGAAAAGAAAACTGAGGAGTTGATCCATGATTGGAAACATTCGTTGGCCTGAACTGGTAATTGTTTTAGTGATCGTCTTGCTCGTATTCGGCGTCGGACGGATCGGCAAGGTTGCGGGTGAATTGGGCAAAGGTATCCGTGCCTTTAAAGAGGGGATCTCCGGTGAGGAAGAGAAAGATGAAAACAACAAGGAGGAACACCAAGAGTCCTCGAGCAACTGAACCTCGTTGATCCTATCTGATGGAAATTCTCAATATTGGTGCGCCTGAATTACTATTTATTATCCTGCTGGCGTTCATTATCCTGGGGCCGAAACGGGCTGTTGAACTGGCGGGACAGGTCGGGCGTTGGGTGCGGGACCTGGTCAAATCGCCTGTGTGGAAAGATATTGTCGCGACTTCAAAGAATATCAAGGACATTCCCCGCAAGATCATGGATGAAGCTGAAATCCAGGAGACGATTGATGAGATTGAGCGCTCGACTCGGGAGATCAACCAGGAAGTGAGCGATCTGACCGGAGCCATTTCGCGTCCTTTCCTTGTCCCCAGCC
>WOYI010065127.1_pt1 | contig 10715 bp, 9 predicted proteins | sample 6423411 | NCBI WGS metagenome assembly WOYI01 (sample SAMN13441803, study PRJNA592873) | oil field metagenome | biome: oil field; feature: oil-well bore; material: oil-contaminated soil; isolation source: oil-contaminated soil from oil-well borehole | place: Germany: Wietze | collected 2016-10-18 ... | reverse complement strand
ACCTGCTTGATCTTGGACATCTTCTCGGTGCCATAGCGCGCCGGGTCCTCGCCGCCCTCGCCCGAGTTGGAGCGCGCGCCGAGCCGGTTCATGGCGATCGCCAGCGCCTCGTGCGCCTCCGGCGACAGCGCACCCAGCGACATGCCGGCCGAGTCGAAGCGCTTGAGGATCGCCTCCACCGGCTCGACCGCATCCAGCGGGATCGGCGCCCCCAGCGGCTGCGGTCCGAGCAGGTCGCGCAGCGCCGACGGCGGGCGGTGGTCGACGTGGTCGGCATAGGCGCGGTAATCGGCCGCCGCGCCGGTGCGCACCGCCTGCTGCAGCGTGGCGATCACGTCGGGGTTGTACATGTGGTACTCGCCGCCGTGCATGTATTTGTACAGGCCGCCGGCGCGCAGCGGCAGCGCCTCGTCCCAGGCCTCGGCAGCGAGCAGGCGCTGGTCGTGCTCGAGATCCTCGAACGTGGCGCCGCCGATCCGCGAGGGCGTGCCGGGGAAGCACAGTTCGACCACCTCCGGCGCCAGCCCCACGATCTCGAACAGCTGTGCGCCGCGGTAGCCGGCGATGGTCGAGATGCCCATCTTGGAGAGGATCTTCAGCAGGCCCTTGCGGATGCCGCGGCGGTAGCTGCGGCCCACCTCGGCGCGGTCGGCGTCGATGTGGCCCTGGCGGCCGAGCTCGAACAGGCTCTGGTAGGCCAGCCACGGATAGATCGCCGTGGCGCCGAAGCCGATCAGGCAGGCGAACTGGTGCGGATCGCGTGGCGTGGCCGTCTCCACGATCAGGTTGCACTGGCAGCGCAGGCCTTCGTCGATCAGGTGTGCGTGCACCGCGCCGGTGGCCAGCAGCGCGTGGATCGGCAGCTTGCCGCGCTCGGGGTAGCGGTCGCTGAGGAATACCAGCACCTGGCCGTCGCGCACGCTCTGCACCACCTCGCGGCACAGCCGCCGCAGCGCCGGCTCCAGCCCTTCCGCCGGCGCGTACATCAGGTCGAAGCGCGACGTGCCGGCGAATTGCGGCTGCGCCAGCAGCTGGCGCAGCTTGCGCTGGCTGAGGATGGGCGAGTTGATCAGCGTCTGCCTGGCGTTTTCCGGGGACAGTTCGAACGGATTGCCTTCCGGACCGAGCTGGGTCACCAGCGACATCACCAGCTTTTCGCGCAGCGGGTCGATCGGCGGGTTGGTGACCTGGGCGAAGGCCTGGCGGAAGCGGTCGAACAGCGGGCGCACCTGGCGCGACATCGCGGCGATCGGCGTGTCGTCGCCCATCGAGCCGGTGGCCTCGGCCTCCAGGTCGGCCAGCACCTTGAGTACCGACTCGCGCTCCTCGCGGGTGAGGCCGTAGAGCTTCTGGTAGCGGTGCAGCTCGTCGCCCGGCAGCGGCTCGGCGGCGAGCGAGGGATCGATCAGGTCCGATTCGAGGTAGCTCACGCCTGCGCGCAGCCAGTCGCGGAACGGCGCGCGCGCACGGTTGATGGCGTCGATGTCGGCATCGCGCAGCAGGCGATGGGCCTTCAGATCGACCGCGATCATCTCGCCCGGCGCGAGCCGGCCCTTGGCCACGACCTGCGACGAGGGTACGTCCCACAGGCCGGCCTCGGAGGCGACGATCAGGTGATTGTCGGCCGACAGCGCCCAGCGCGCCGGGCGCAGGCCATTGCGGTCCAGCGTGCAGGCGGCGTAGCGGCCGTCGCACATCACCAGCCCGGCCGGGCCGTCCCACGGCTCGCTGTGCAGCGCGTAGTACTCGTAGAAACCCGCCAGATCCTCGTCGATGCCTTCGCGCGCGGCGAACGCCGGCGGCACCAGCACGCGCATCGCGGCGAGCAGGTCGAGCCCGCCGGCGAGCAGCACTTCCAGCGCGTTGTCCAGGCTTTCCGAATCCGATCCGGTCTGGCGCACCAGCGGCCCGCCGAGGTCCGACAGGTCCAGCAACGGCGAGCGCAGGATCGCCGCGCGCGACTGCATCCAGCGCCGGTTGGCGCGGATGGTGTTGATCTCGCCGTTGTGCGCCAGCAGCCGGAACGGCTGCGCCAGCCGCCACTGCGGCATGGTGTTGGTGGAGAAGCGCTGGTGGAACACCACCACGTCGGCGGTGAGCGCCGGGTGCAGCAGGTCCGGATAGACCTCGCGCAGGTGACCGGGCGCGGCCATCGCCTTGTAGCCGACGACCTCGGCCGACAGCGTGACCACGTAGAAATGCTCGTCCTCGCGCAGCGCATGCTCGGCGCGGCGGCGCGCGCGGAACAGCGCGCGCTCGAACGCGCCCTCGTCCATGCCGTGCGCGGGTTCGACGAAGATCTGCCGCACCCGCGGCTGCGCTGCCGCGGCGAGCGGCCCGCAGGCCTGCGCGTTCACTGCCACCTCGCGCCAGCCGGCCGTTTCCACGCCTTCCTCGCGCAGGCTGCGCTCCAGCTGCACCGCCGCCGCATCGCCACCGGCCGGATCGAGGAACACCACGCCGGCGGCGAAGCGCTCGCCCAGCGCGATGCCGGCTTCCTTCGCCAACGCACGCAGCCACGGCTGCGGCCGGTGCAGCAGCACGCCGCAGCCGTCGCCGCTGATGCCGTCGGCGTTGACGCCGCCGCGATGCGAAAGTTTGGCGAGCGCGCTGAACGCGGTATCCACCACCCAGGCGCTGGCGCGCCCATCCACCTGCGACACCAGGCCGAAGCCGCAGCTGTCGTGTTCAAAACTCGCGTCGTACATGCGCGGCGTAACCTGCTGGTGCAAGGTTGCCTCCCTCATTTGCTCAATGAAATCGTTGGGGACACCAACGCCTGCAGCGCACGCGCTGCAGGCAATTGACAAGACGTGCCCGCCGACTGTACGCACACTTGATGCGTCGCGTCAAAGGCATTTGGGCGTCCAAACGAAAAAACGCAGCAAGGTCAAGGGCGGCGACCAGGGTGCCAACTCGCCGTCGCCGCGAGGCTCAGTGATAATCGCCCCATGCCCACGCCTCCCGCCTTCCGCCTGCTGGCCCCGCTGTGCCTGGCCGGCACCGTCATGCTTTTCGCCGCACCGTCCATCCAGGCGCGGCGCGGCGGCCAGAGCGCCGCCGAGAAGGCCCGCGCCGAGCACAAGCTGGACGACGTGCGCAGTCGGATGGAGGCGCTGGCCAGGGCGCAGGAAGAAATCGCCAGCCAGCGCGACCGCGTCAATGCCGAACTGGCCAGGCGCGCCAGGGCGCTCGCCAGTGCGGCCGGCGCCGTGCGCGCCACCGAGGCGCAGATCGCCGCCAGGCAGCACGAGCTGGAACAGTTGCAGCAGCAACGATTGGTGCTGCAGGCGAAACTCGACAGCCAGCAGGCCGCCATCGCCGACCTGCTGCGCGCCACCTACGCGCTCGGCCAGGGCTCGGACCTGCGCCTGCTGCTCGGCGACGAGGACGTGGCGCGCATCGCCCGCGCACTCGCCTACTCGAAGTACTTCCAGCAGGACCGCCTGCAGCGGGTGCAGCAGCTGATGGGCGACCTCACCAAGCTGCAGGACGTGGAAAACGCCATCACCGCCGAGCAGCAGGCGCTCAAGGCCACCCGCGCACAGCAGGCCGAGCAGGCGAAGGCGCTGGCGGCGCGGCGCGCCGAGCAGAAGAAGCTCGCCGAGCAGGTCGACGCCACCTACCAGGACGAAGCGGCGCGACTGGCCGCCCTCAAGCGCGACGAGGCCGCGCTCACCTCGCTGGTGAGCAAGCTGCAGGCGGCAATCGACCAGGCGGCTCGCGCGGCAGAACGCGAGGCGGCGCGCGCACACGGCGGGCACGCCCCGGCCGGCGGCGGCACGGCCCCGACGCTGGCGAATATCCGCGGCAATCTGCCGTGGCCGGCGGCGGGTGCGGTGCACAATTACGGCAACGGCGTGCTGATCAAGGCCCCGGGCGGCAGCGAAGTGCACGCGGTGGCGAAAGGCCGGGTGGTGTTCGCCAACTTCCTGCGCGGCTACGGCATGCTGGTGATCCTCGACCACGGCGGCGGCTGGATGAGCATGTACGGCAACAATGAGGCGCTGCTGCGCCGGGTCGGCGACACCGTCGAAGCCGGCGACGCGGTGGGTACCGCGATGGCGCCGACCGGAGTCAATACCGGCGCCTATTTCGAGCTGCGCCATGGCAAGCAGCCGGTGGACCCGCGCGGCTGGCTGGCCAGCCATCGTTGACGCCGCCCCGCGCGGCACCGCAGGCTAGCGGCAACGGGAATTACCGCTGTCGCCAGCGGTCCAAGCCGCCGTGTGCCCCAGGCTTACCCCCAGCTGTCCGGAGTTTTCCCATGCGTCTTTCCACCTGCGGCCTGATCGCCTTCCTGCTGGCCGCGCCGGTGGCCAACGGCCAGAACCTGCCTGCGCCGCCGGCCAGCACCGCCACACCGGCCACCACCGGGTCGGTTGCCGGCGCGCCCGATCCGGTGGACCTGCAGGACATCCGCAACTTCAGCCGGGTGTTCGAGGTGGTGCGCCAGGCCTACGTGGAGAAGGTCGACAACAAGACGCTGATGGAGGCCGCCATCAGCGGCATGCTGTCCGGCCTGGACCCGCACAGCGAATACCTGGACAAGGACGGCCTGGCCGCACTCACCGAAGACACCACCGGCGCCTACAGCGGCCTGGGCATCGAGGTGATCGAGCAGGCCGGCCAGCTGCGCATTGTCTCGCCGATCGACGACACGCCGGCCGCCCGCGCGGGCATCAAGGCCGGCGACACCATCGTCAAGATCAACGGCAAGCCGGTCACCGAGGAGAACATCGCCGCGATGTTCAAGAACCTGCGCGGCGAGCCCGGCAGCAAGATCACCCTCACCATCGTGCATGACAAGAGCGACAAGCTGATCGACCTGCCGCTGGTGCGCGAAAGGATTTCCGTCACCAGCGTGCGCACCCGCGAGATCGAACCGGGTTACGCGTACATCCGCATCAGCCAGTTCCAGGAAGACACCGCGCCGGATCTGGAGAAAAAGGTCGGCGAGCTGGTCGCCAAGCACGGCCGGCCGAAGGGCGCGGTGCTCGACCTGCGCTCCAACCCCGGCGGCCTGCTCACCGCCGCGGTGGCGGTGAGCGACGATCTGCTCGACGCCGGCACCATCGTCACCACCAAGGGACGGCTGGCCGACGCCAACCTGAGCTTCAGCGCCCATCCGGGTGACCTGCTGAACGGCGCGCCGTTGGTGGTACTGGTCGACAACGGCACCGCGTCGGCCGCGGAGATCGTTGCCGGCGCGCTGAAGGACAACCATCGCGCCCTGATCATCGGCAAGCGCACTTTCGGCAAGGGCGTGGTGCAGACCGTGCTGCCGCTGGACGCCGAGCATGCGGTGAAGATCACCACCGCGCGCTACTACACGCCCAGCGGCACCTCGATCCAGGCCGAGGGCATCAAGCCCGACATCGCGCTGGCCGACCTCACCGTGAACAAGGCCGACAGCGGCCCGCAGCTGATCACCTCGGAGGCGGACCTGAGCCACCACCTCGCCAACGAGGACGGCGGCACCGCCAACGACATCGACAACGACGGCAGCGCCGAAAATGCCAGGCTCGCCACCCGGGACTACGCGCTGTCGCAGGCGCTGAACGTGCTCAAGGGGCTGGCGCTGGGGCGCGCCCCGGCCGCGGTGCCGGCCAAGCGCTGAAAAGACACTGCTTCACGCGCCCGTGCCGGGCGCCAGCTCGCGCAGGCGCGCGGCGAGCGCGTCATCGTCCAGCAGGGTGAAGCCCGCGAACTCGAACGCGGGCGCGACCAGGCAGGTGCACAAGGCATAGGCGCCCAGCGGGCGCGACGTCTGCCAGGCCCCGGCGGGCACCACGCGCACCGGCTGCACATCGCTGCCGGGTTCGCCCAGCGACCCCAGCCAGAGGCGTTCAAGCCGGTCGGTATCGGCGTGGTAGACCAGCAGCTCCAGCGGATCGCCCTCCACGAAATGCCAGGCCTCTTCGGCATCCACGCGGTGCCAACTGCTGCGTTCGCCGGCGGCCAGCAGGAAGTGGATCGCGCTCAGCGCCGGGCGCACGCCCGGGGCCGCGACGGCGGTGTGGATGCGGCGGAAGTGGCCACCTTCCACATGCGGCGCCAGCGCGAGCCGTTCGATCAGGGCGGTGGCTCGGGGATGCACCGGGCGGTCAGGACCGGGTGGGGTTGTCCGCGGCGGGCTTGAGCAGCCACGCCACCGCCAGCACCCCCAGCTCGTAGAGCAGGCACATCGGCACCGCCAGCATGATCATCGAGGTGATGTCCGGCGGCGTGATGAAGGCGGCCACGGCGAACGCACCGACAATGGCGTAGCGCCGCCCGCTGCGCAGCTTCTGCAGGTTGACCACGCCGATCGCGGCGAGGATCACCACCGCCACCGGCACCTCGAAGCACAGGCCGAAGGCGAAGAACATCAGCATCACGAAATCGAGGTAGTGGGTGATGTCGGTCATCATCTCCACGCCCTCGGGCGTCACCGCGGCGAGGAAGCGGAATGCCGCCGGCAGCACCAGGAAATAGGCGAATGCGCAGCCCAGGTAGAACAGCACCAGCGCGGCGGCCAGCAACGGCCGCGCCAGGCGCTTCTCGTGCTTGTACAGGCCCGGGCTGACGAAGGCCCACAGCTGGTAGAGGATCATCGGCATCGAGATGAACAGCGCCACGTAGAACGCCAGCTTCAGCGGCGTCACGAACGGGCTGGCCACCTCGGTGGCGATCAGGTGCGCGCCCTGCGGCAGGCGTGCCACCAGTGGCGCGGCCAGCTCGGTGTAGAGGCGGTTGGCCATCGGCACCAGCGCCAGCAGCACCAGCAGCACCGTGACGGCCGCGCGCACGATGCGGCTGCGCAGTTCCAGCAGGTGCGAGAACAGGCCCTGCTGCAGCTCGATCGACGGCTCAGGACTGGCCATGCGGCACCTCGTCGGACGGCGTCGGCGCCGGCGCATGGGTCGCGGGCCCGGCCGTCATCAGCGGGGCGGCTGGAGCCGCATCGGCGGGAGCACCTGACGGATTCGGGGCGGCGGCATCCGCGTCGGCCAGCGTGGACACATCCTCACGCACGACCGCATCGACCTTGCGGGCCGCCTCGTCGAGCCGGGCCTGGGCGGTATGCAGCTGGGCCTGCGCCGCCTCTGCCTGCGCGGCGGCCTCGCGCGCGGCCTTGCGGATCTCTTCCACCTGCAGCTCACGCTCCACTTCTGCGCGCACGCTGTCCCAGCCGGAGCGCAGGCGACGCAGCAGGGTGCCGGCCGTGCGCGCCGCCACGGGCAGCTTCTCCGGTCCCAGCACGATCAATGCGATGACGGCAAGCAGCAGCAGCTTGCCGAAACTGATCTCGATCATGAGCGTACGCCGTCGACGCGCTTACTTGGCGTCGCTGGAGTCGCGCTGACTCTGCGTGGTGGCATCGGGCGCTTTGGGCGGGTCGGCCTGCAGCTGCTCCTCCGCTTGCTTGCGCCTGGCGGCATCCTCTTCGTCGCCGCTGAGGCCCTTCTTGAAGTCACGCATTGCTCCGCCGAGGTCGCTGCCGATGTTGCGCAGCTTGCCGGTGCCAAAAATCACCACGACCACGATAAGCAGGATGATGAGATGCCAGATACTCATGATGTCCTCAGGTGCCAAGCCGGGTTGAACGGCGCGCCATGCCTGTCGCGACACGCTGTCCGGATCAATGCGAAGTGTACTCTTCCAGCCGGTCGCGGAAATCGACGACCTCGCTCGGCACGTTGCTCACGCCGCCCTCGAAGATGCGCCGCGGGGTGACGCCGGCGCCGTAGACCGCGGCGTTGGCGCCGTAGTCGATGCGCAGCGCAGCGCCGTCCAGCGCCACGCCCGCGAACAGCCCACGCGAGCGCGAGTAGGAGTAGATCTCGGCCTTCATCTGGCTGTCGGTCGCCGCGCTGGCGGTACGCCCCACCGGGCCGGCCGCGGCCGCGGCGTCGGCACCGAGGGTGAACTTGCCGTTGACGATCGAGTCCACCCCACGCTGGGTGCGGAACACCAGCACCACGTCGGTGGACGACACGCCGATCTGGAAGCCCACGCTGCCGCCGGTCATGGTGATGAAGCTGGGGTTGGACCAGGTGCCGTCCGGACTCTTCACCGAGATCAGCCCCTCGCCGCGGCGGCCGCCGAAGACGAAGCCGGCCTTGACCATGTCCGGGATCACCGCGATCGCCTTGGCATCGCGCAGCAGGTCTCGCGGGATCGCCTTGTCCGGCGCCTGCATGATCTCGTTGAGCACGTGCACCGCGTTCCGTGCGCGCACCAGCGGCGGATCCTCGGCGTGGGCGGCCATCGCCGGCAGCAGGAGAGTCAACGCAAGCAGCGACCATCGACGCAGGGAGGCTTTGAACATGGCAGGCTCCGAAATCAGCGGGAAAAGCGGGGTCGTGCGACAGCGCCTGCGAGCAGGCCGGCGCAGCGGCCTGTGGCAGACTGGACGGCCGTTGACGACCGCCGCCGCCCATGAGCAGCCACTATACCGGCCTGGCCGGGCACGCCCACGACCAGAGCGCCAAGGCTGGCGTACTGCTGGTGAACCTCGGCACACCGGAAGCGCCGACCGCCGCGAAGGTGCGCCCCTACCTGGCGCAGTTCCTCGGCGACCCGCGCATCATCGAGCTGCCGCGCTGGCTGTGGAAGATCATCCTGCACGGGGTGATCCTGCGCATCCGACCCAAGCGCTCGGCGCATGCCTATGCGCGCATCTGGACCGAGCAGGGCTCGCCGCTGCGCACCGGCAGCGAGGCGCTGATGCGGGCGCTGCAGGCGGAGATTTCCGCGCGTCGGCCGGGGCCGGTCAAGGTCGAACTGGCGATGCGCTACGGCGCGCCGTCGGTGCGCCGGCAGATCGAAAAGATGCAGCGCGCAGGCGTACGCCGGCTGCTGGTGCTGCCGCTGTACCCGCAATACTCCGCGACCTCCACCGGCTCGGTGATCGATGCGGTGGCCGACACGCTGAAGGCGCTGCGCTGGCCGCCGGAGCTGCGCCTGATCAACGACTACCACGACGATCCCGCGCACATCGAGGCGCTGGCCAAAAGCATCGAGGCATTCTGGGCCGCGCGCGGCCGCGGCGACCGGCTGCTGCTGTCCTTCCACGGCATTCCCGAGCGCTACCTGCGCGCGGGCGATCCGTACTTCTGCCAGTGCCACGCCACCGCGCGCCTGCTGCGCGAGCGGCTGGGGCTGGCGGCCGGGCAGATCCTCACCAGCTTCCAGTCGCGCGTGGGCCGCGAGCGCTGGCTGCATCCGTACACCGACGAGACGGTGAAGCAGCTGGCGAAGGACGGCGTGGCCAGACTCGACGTGGTCTCGCCCGGCTTTGCCGTAGACTGCCTGGAGACGCTGGAGGAAATTGCCATGCAGAACCGCGAGTTCTTCCTCGAGGCCGGCGGCACCGACCTGCGCTACATCCCCGCGCTCAACGACTCGCCCGACCAGGTCGACGCGCTGACCGACCTGCTGCTGCGCCATGCGCAAGGCTGGCCGGAATTCGCGCCCGACTACGACGCCGACGCCGCACGCACCCGGCAGCTCGCCGCCAAGGCCCGCGCCGACGCGATGCATGGACGCATCGGCTGAAGCTCATGGGCGAGCCGCGCGAACTTCGCATCGATCTGCCCACCCTGCGCCTGGCCGCACTGGCCTGGGGCGACGAGGACGCGCCGCCGCTGCTCGCCCTGCACGGCTGGCTGGACAACGCCGCCAGCTTTGCGCGACTCGCGCCGCGGCTGGCCGCGCGGCACCGGGTGATTGCGCTGGACCTGCCCGGCCACGGGCACTCCGATCATCTGGGCGACGGCGCCAGCTACCACTGGTCGGACTACCTGCGCGCCATGTTCGGCGCCGCCGACGCGCTGGGACTGCAGCGATACGTGCTGCTCGGCCACTCGCTGGGGGCCAGCCTCGCCTCGATGATGGCCGCCGCGCGACCCGAACGCATCGAACGCCTGCTGCTGATCGAAGGCCTCGGCCTGCTCGGCGACGACGGCACACGGACACTGCAGCGCTTCCGCGACGCGCTCGCCCAGCAACCGGCCGGCAAGCGCCCGCGCACCTTCGCCAGCATCAAGCAGGCGATCAGTGCGCGCACCCTGGCCAGCGGCCTGCCGGCCAGCCAGGCGCAGCCGATCGTCGAACGCGCGCTGCGCGAGGCGGACGGCGGCTGGCAGTGGCGCAACGACCCGCGCGTCAACCGCGCCACACCGGTACGGCTGGCCGAAAGCCAGATCCACGCCCTGCTCGCCGGCATCGAAGCCCCCACCCGCCTGCTGCTGGCCGAGCCGGCCGCGCCGTATCTGCCCAGCGCGCCGATGCAGCGCCGCGCCGAGTGCGTGCGCGCCATCCGCGTCACGCTCATGGCCGGCGGGCACCATTTGCATCTGGAGCATGCGCAGGCGGTGGCGGACTGGGCGTTGGCAGCGGACTGATCCAACCGACACGCGACGTCGGCAAGTCACGATACATGCCTACGTTTGGATTGCGCAGACATGCAGTCCAAACCCCACGCCGTCATGCCGGCCACCTCTCCCCTGTCATGCCAGCGAAAGCTGGCATCCCGTGCCTTCACGTTCGAAGCGCAAGTCGCTGGAGCCTCTTGCAAAATTCCCGCTGAAACGGGGTTGCGTGCGTGGGCCAGCGGCGCGCGGGTTATTTTTTGTCCGGTCCGGGCGTCCAGGAAGGGAATCCGGAGGGCGGTTTGGTCAGGAAGTGTCCATGGCGCGGTTGTGCAGGCAGGCACGGGGAAGCCGGCG
>WOYI010425778.1_pt1 | contig 10716 bp, 8 predicted proteins | sample 6423411 | NCBI WGS metagenome assembly WOYI01 (sample SAMN13441803, study PRJNA592873) | oil field metagenome | biome: oil field; feature: oil-well bore; material: oil-contaminated soil; isolation source: oil-contaminated soil from oil-well borehole | place: Germany: Wietze | collected 2016-10-18 ... | reverse complement strand
GACCTGGGAACTGGGCTGTGCGCCGAAATCAACCATCACGGTATCCCCGGCTGCCACGGTCAGCGCGTAATTCAAGGTTGTCGTGGCATTATAGCCGGCGGGAATGCCCATACTCAGGTTATATTCACCCTCGGTAACATTTTCAAGGCAGTTCAGTTCCACCAGGTCCGGATCACCGCCAATGGTGTTCCAGGTCTGCGAGAATGATCCCTCCCGGTTGTTGATACTGACCACACCGCCGGCCAGATAGAATTCACCGGTCGTCCGCATTTTGTTGCCGTCCAGGTCTTCAAAGAGGGAAACACAAACCTTAGCCGTCCCTGCAAAGGGGGTTGGCGTTGGCGGCGCCTGGGTGGGTGTGGGAGTCGGACCTTCCGGTGTGGCTGTGGCCGGGGCGACGGTTGCGAGGAGCAATTGCTGGCTGGGCGAAATGCTGCAGTCTGCGTCCAGGTTGTTCAGCAGGATGATATTGTCAATGGACACGCCGGTTAACAGGAAAATCCGGGTGCAGTTATCGCCTTCCTCAACGGTGTAGATGATCTGCCCGTCCGCATTTGGCGTCGGGGTCTGGTATGATGATTGAGAAAGTGAATCTGCAATTACTCCCTGGGGCGCCGTAATCAGCAGAATTCCCAAAAGGAGCAGCACGGTAATTATCGGTAGGAGTGTAAGTTTTTTCATATGCGTCTTTTCTCTTTGTTTTAGGATTATAACATCTCTGAAAAATACCACCAGGCGAGACGCGTTGGAAGGAACTCTCTTTAATTATATAATTATGTTCGTATTATGGGCAAACTGAATTTGAAAACAAAAAAGGTGAACATCGGATTGGGGTTTTTGGTGATCGGCCTGATGGTTTTTAGCGCGGGTTGTGATATTCTCCTGCCGCCCGGGCCTTTGGAACCGACAGCCACACCCACCCAGACCCTGACGCCGACGCCAACCATTGACTGGTTCCCGGCAACGCCTACCCCGACTTTCATTCCTGAACCCAGTGCGACGCCCCAGCCCACGCTGGCCGGGAGTCCCGACGGCGTGACGGAACTGCGGGTGACGGATGACTTCACAGACCAGTCCCTCTGGAATACACCCATCAGCACTTCCGGGAATGTGGCTTATGGCAACGAATCCCTGACCCTGGCTCCGGCCTTGAAAGGCGTTTACCTGTTCAGTCTCAGTCAGCACACCATTTCATCGGAATTCTATTTGGAGTTGACCGTCCAAACCACATTGTGCCAGGCGGATGACCAATACGGCGTGGTGTTCTGGCGGCAGGCGGAAGGGGATTATTACCGGCTGCTGCTGAACTGTGCGGGTCAGGTCCGTCTGGAACTGGTGCAGGGCGGGGTGATGGTGGTCGTGCATGACTGGGAAGGCGCCAGCCACATTCAGCCCGGCGCGCCGGCCACAAATCGAATTGGCCTCTATGCCAGCGACGGATTGTTCCAGCTTTACATCAATGACACCTTCCAGTTTGAAGAAAAGGTCGCCAAGGGCCGGAGCGGGGATTTGGGGTTCTTCGCCCGGACGGTTACGAGCAGCGTCATGACGGTCCGTATTTCAGAATTGGAAATTTACCGGGTCAGCGGGGAATAAGAATTATTGACCCAGGGGGGTAAGATACGGCCAGCGCAGCATCAACGCTTCCAGCAGCAAGCGCACATTCGCATTCGCATCCAGTTGGTCCAATGCCTCTTCGTGGGCGAGCACCAACGCCCGCGCCGCCCGCGGGTTGACCATGACTGCAATCTGACCCACCTGCGATTCCAGGTCAAGATTGACCAGCGGCAGGTCCGCGCCGGAGGCACGAACGAAGACGTCGCGCCAGAAGGACAGCCAGAGCGGGATGACTTCTCCGGCATTGGCCCGGGCGGAGTCATAGGATTTTGCGAGCCTTTCCGCCAGTTTGAAGCGGTCCTGCCGGGGGGCGGACAATAATTCCAGAAAAGTCTCCAGGTGTTCACGACGTTTCGCTAACGCTTCCGGGTCATCCGCCAGGCGGATGGCTGCGCCGATCCGGCCGCTGGTGAGGTGCGCCAGCAGACCAGCCTCTTCCGGGGAAAGCTCTTTTTCCGATTGCAGAAAGGCTGCCGCGTTGGTGATGGAGGCAGGGCGCAGGCGGATGACCTCGCAGCGCGAGATGATGGTTGGCAGGAGGTGTTCCAATGCATCCGCCGTTAGAAGCATGACCACCCGTTCCGGGGGCTCTTCGAGGGTCTTGAGCAGGGCATTGGCCGCCTGGGTGTTGGCACGCTGGAAATCGGGCAGGAGCGCGATCCGGTATTTGGCGACGTAAGGCGCAAGCGCCAGGGTGTGCTGGAGGCTCCGCACCTGGTCGATCAGGATGTCCTTGTGGCCTTCGGTGGGGGTCAGCAGGCTCAGGTCCGGGTGGGCCAGCGCGCCAATCTGGCGGCATTCACGGCACTCCCCACAGAACGCACCGGGTTCCGGGGGATGGGTGCAGTTCAGGGCCTGGGCGAAGCGCGTCGCCAGTGTGCGCCGGCCGACGCCTTCCGGCCCGGCCAGCAGGTAAGCATGGCGCAAACTGCCGCCGGCTGCGTGGGCCTGCAGGAGGTTCACCGCCCAGTCATGTCCGTAAATGTGCCAGTCCATGGAAGTATTGTAACGTATGTTGGGGAATGGTGAATGGTGAATGGTGAATGGGAATTCGGTATTAGGTATTGGGTATCAGGGTAAATGACAGCGATTTATAACTTATGATCTGTAAAGCATTCTTGGGACATCCGAAAACAATCAACTCTTCTCCTCGCACCCTTCGGGTGTTCCGCTTCGCTTCAGGGGAAGGTGGCGCAAGGCGCTGGATGAGGGGAGATTCTGTCAAAGGCAGACTGATAGAATTGAGAAGTTCGTTTTTATCCCATGCGCTTCCCACGCCGCTCCGCTTCGGGGACTTTGGCGCGGCACATGACCTACATCTTATTTCAAGGATGAAACAAACCCTTCCATCCAGGCCAATGCGGGGAGGGGCGGCGCTTTGGGTGAAGCATGATCGACCTGCAGGATCAACGCCTGCCAGGTCTCCGCGAAATAATCCGCCGTGCAGTGGTTGCCGTACCGCCCATTCGGAAACCGTACCCCTTCCGGCAGGGTCTTCATCGCGCCGGCATCGTTCCGGTAGCCGCTCCGGTTATCCCCGTTCATGAAGCGTATTCCCAATAAGCCCTTCGTTGGGTTCCCACCCATCGCCGTAAAGAGGTCATCCGATGGGCCTTTACCGCAGATCGCCGCATCCACTGGGCGCGGCCAGTGGTTACCCAATATCCTTCGCTCCCGCCGCCGGGTATAGCCGATGTTGTTATCCAGCACATGCCCGAACTCGTGGATGACCGTTTGCATGGTAAAGCCGTGCATCAGGTACATTGTCCCGGCCAGGACAAAGTTGTTGCCGAACAGGCTGCCGTGCTTGAAGCGCACGGGGAGGTACTTCCGCACCCATTCAACCCCCGGCAGCAGGCAAGCAAGACTGTTGAGACAGGTTTCGATGGTGAAAACGGCCGTTTGGAGGGTGGCCAGTTCACCTTCGGACCAGTCACCGGAGAATGTGAAATTATATGTTTCTTCCATTTGAGTGCCCTGATTCTGCCAGTGGTTGGGTCATCACATAAGTGGAACTATCAGGGGCCTCCTGAACTCTTAAAATCATGCCATTTTTCTAACTCGGCTCAGAGAAAGGACACCCTCAATCCGGCCGGATGTGGTTCTCTCCCTGGATGACCCACTTATAGGTGGTCAGCGCTTCCAATGCCATGGGGCCGCGGGCGTGCAGGCGCTGGGTGGAAATCGCTACCTCCGCACCCAGGCCTAACTGCGCCCCGTCGGTGAAGCGGGTGCTGGCGTTGACGTACACCGCCGCCGAATCAACCACCTGCACAAAGCGGTCGGCGTTGGCCCTATCACGGGTCAGAATGCCGTCGGAGTGGCCCGTGCTGTGCGCCTGGATGTGGTCCATCGCCGCGTCAAGGCCATCCACCACCTTCACGCCCAGCACCAGCGACAGCCACTCGGTGTCAAAATCGTCCGGCCCGGCCGCGATTACACTGCCCGCAAGGTCCGGTCCCTCCTGCATGCAAGCCAGCGCGTCCGGGTCCATCCGCAGTTCGACCTGATCCGGCTGTAAATAGGCCGCCAACGCCGGGATGAAGTCCGCCGCTGCCGCCCGGTGCACAAGGACCGTATCCAGCGCGTTGCAGACGGCCGGCCGCTGCACCTTGGCATTGCGGATGACCAGCAAGGCCGCGTCCAAATCGGCGCTCTCATCCACAAACAAATGGCAGATGCCGATCCCGCCCGTGATGACCGGGATGCGGCTGTTCTCCCGGCAGAACTTGTGCAGCCCTGCGCCACCGCGCGGGATCAGCAGATCCACCTCTTCATCCATCTGCAACAGGTCCATTACCAGCGCCCGGTCAGTCGAATCGATGAACTGGACGGCATCTTCGGGAATCCCGGCTTGCTCCAATGCGGCATGGATCACCGCTACCAGCGCCCGGTTGGAGTGCAGGGTTTCCTTGCCGCCGCGCAGGATGACCGCGTTGCCGGATTTCACGGCCAGGCTGGCGACATCCACGGTCACGTTCGGCCGCGATTCGTAGATCACGGCCAGCACGCCCAGCGGCACCCGCTGTTTGTGCACGGCCAGCCCGTTTGGCAGGACCGTCGCATCAAAAACGACCCCAACCGGATCGTCCAGTTGGGCGATTTTCCGCAGGTCCGCGGCCATCCCCAGCAGGCGGCCCTCATCCAGCCGCAGGCGGTCGATCAGCGCGGGTGACAGTCCGGCTTCCTCCGCCAGGGCAATATCCTGCGCGTTCGCATCGGTCAAGGCATCCTTCTCAGCCGCGATCCGCACCGCGAGGCAATCCAGGGCATGGTCCTTTTGAGCGCGGCTCAGGGTACGCAACTGGTTCGCTGCCGCTCTGGCCTGGACGCCCATTTTTTGTAAAGCTACCATCGCTGCTCCCTTGCCCTTTTAGAGTAAAACCAAATTATCGTGGTGCACGACTTCGGCGCCATAGGCATAGCCCAGGATCGCCTCGATCCGGTCCGATTGCTGCCCGGTGATGCGCCGCACGTCCTCGGCGCTGTAATTGCTGAGCCCCACGGCCACCGTCTGACCTGCGGGATCCACCACGGTCACGCTCTGGCCGCGGGAAAAATCGCCCTTCACTGCTGTGATCCCCACCGGCAGGATGCTGCCGCCTTTGCGCAGCGCTTTTACCGCACCCGCGTCAAGGCGCAACTGCCCGGCTGCCTCGGCGATCCCCGCCAGGAGGAACCGCTTCCGGTTTTCCAGGTGGGTTGTCAGGGGTCGGAACAGGGTGCCAAGGGGCTCCTCATCCAGCACGATCTGCGGGATCACCTGCTCCATCGCACCATTGGCGATCACAACCGCTGCACCGCTGTGCCGGGCGAGGTCAGCAGCGCTCAGCTTGCTGGTCATGCCGCCCGTCCCCAGGCCATTGCTGCTTCCGCTGACTGCGTTCAATAGCTCCGCCGGGATATACGCCGCATCCACCCGCCGAATCAGTTCCGCATTCGGGTTGACCGCCGGGTCTTCCCGGTAAACGCCGTCCTGATCGGTCAGCAGCAACAGCAAGTCCGCCTCCAGGACGTTGGCGATCAGCGCCGAGAGGTTGTCGTTATCGCCAAAGCGGATCTCTTCCGTGGCGATGGTGTCATTTTCGTTGATGATCGGGATGATCCCATAGCTCAGCAGCGCTTCCAGCGTGTTGCGGGCGTTCAGGTAGCGCCGCCGGTCCGCCAGGTCATCGCGGGTCAGCAGGACCTGGGCAATCGGCTGCTGGTAAAGCGTGAAAAGCTGGGTATAGATCGCCATCAACCGCGGCTGTCCCACAGCGGCCAACATTTGCTTAGCCGGCAGAAAGCGGGGCAGGTCCGGGTAGGCCATCATTTCTCGTCCGGCTGCGATCCCACCGGAGCTGACCAGCACGACCTGCCTCCCGGCCGATTTGAGCATCGTGATCTGGCGCGCCAGGTCCACCATGCGCGCCAGGCAAAGTTCCTTCCTGCCATCCGTGAGGGTGGACGTGCCGACTTTGATCACAACTCTTTGATATGACATCGCTTTATCCTGCCGTAATTTTTGATTGGCTCCATTATAGGCCAGAAAATTGGGATGGTGTCCCGGATTTTGTGAATGGTGAAAGGGGAATGGTGAGTGGTAGAAATCGTAGGTCGGATGCCGTGGAGTGAAGTCCGTAGATACAAGAGTGGGTTGCCAACCCCCTTTGAAAAAGCCGCGCAGGTCACATGCCGCGCAGCGCACGTGACAGGGACCAAAGAAGCCTCACTCCTTTAGAGCAGTCATCCTGCATCGCCTGGATTGCGAATGACATGGTTGGTTGTTCTTTTCATCCCATGCGCTTCCCACTCCGCTTTGCTTCTGCACCTTCCCACTCCGCTTCGCTTCGAGAACTTCGCCGCGGCACATGACCTACGCCTGATTCCCAAGTACCCAGTTGCCTAATTCCTAATGGATCCCAGTGGTAAAATCGAGATAATCTCAAGAACCAAGAGGAGCAAACCTTATGCCTGAAGCCGTCATTATTGACGCCCTGCGGACACCCATCGGCAACCTGGGCGGCGCCCTCGCCGCCATCCGACCGGACGATCTGGGGGCACTGGTCATCCAGGCGCTGGTCGAGCGCAACCACCTGGACCCTGCTTCCATCGAGGAAGTCTATTTCGGCTGCGCCAACCAGGCCGGCGAGGACAACCGCAACGTGGCCCGGATGGCCGCCCTGCTGGCCGGCTTGCCCGTTTCCGTGCCGGGCGTGACGCTTAACCGGCTCTGTGCTTCGGGGTTGACCGCGGTCAACACGGCTGCCCGTTCGATCCGCGCCGGGGACGGAGAGGTATTCATCGCCGGCGGTGTGGAGAGCATGAGCCGCTCCCCCTACGCCCTGCCCAAGCCCACCCAGCCCGTGGGCAACCTGACGGCTTATGACACCACACTCGGCTGGCGGTTCATCAACCCCCGCATGACAGCCCTCCACGGCACCGATCCGCTGGGTATCACCGCCGAGAACATCGCTGAAGAGACTGGCATCACCCGCGAGGCGCAGGACCGCTTCGCCCTGGCCAGCCACCAGCGCGCCATCGCAGCCATCGATTCCGGTAAGTTTGCTGAAGAGATCCTGCCCGTGCCGATCCCCCAGCGAAAGGGCGACTCGATCCCCTTTACAACCGATGAGCGTCCCCGGCGGGATACCTCCCTGGAGGCTCTTGGCCGCCTGCGCCCCGCCTTCAAGGAAGGCGGCACCGTCACCGCCGGCAACAGCTCCGGGTTGAACGACGGCGCAGCCGTCCTGCTGGTGATGAGCGCTGAAAAAGCGGTTGAACTGGGGCTGAAACCCCTGGCGCGGATCGTGAGTATGGCTTCCGCCGGTGTGCCACCCCGCACGATGGGACTGGGGCCGATTCCCGCCACGCAAAAAGCCCTGGCCCGGGCAGGCCTGACCGTCGCAGACCTTCAACTGGTTGAGATCAATGAAGCGTTTGCCGTGCAAACCCTGGCCGTAATGGCCGAACTGGGCCTGTCGCACGAGATCACCAATGTGAACGGCGGGGCCGTAGCCCTGGGGCATCCGCTGGGCTGCTCCGGGGCGCGCATCCTGACCACCCTGCTGTATGAAATGCGCCGCAGGGCCGCCACGGCGCGCAAACCGTTTTATGGCCTGGCGACGTTATGTGTCGGTGTCGGTCAGGGGGAAAGCACTCTTGTGGAATGGCTGGGATGAGTTTATAAGTACTCGAAGGTCTTTTCCATCTCGCTGCCCACGTAGCGTTTGAGGGCTGTGTTAAGCGCGCGCGGGTCCAATGACGAATCCAATTGCTTTGCAAGAATCGGTTCCGGTAAAGTCATTCTGATCGGGATTTTCCACTTATCGAACAGCGCCTGAACGATAACCTGCAAGACCATGCCAATCTCATGTTTCTGGTTAGGGGTCTTCCCCAGCCTGGTGAGGGGGTGCGCCCAGGCCTGGGGCGTCAGCACGTTTTGCGTAAGGACCAATTGCAGCGTGGTCTCGGGCACACGGCTCAGGAAAATGCCCAGGCTTTCCGACCAATGCGCCACCGATTCAAGCGCGCCGGGATAAAGCGCAGGCTCGGGTTCAATGTCCCCGCGCGGAAAGAGCACCACCGTACTGCCTTCTTCCAACAGTCGGATCAAGTTCCGCAGGGTGGTCATCCGGGCCGGGACCTGTTTATTAAGATAAACCATGTGCTCGCTGGTATTTGGGAGGACTTCCAGGGTCGGCCGCGCGTTAGCCACCAGGCGAACATCGGGGCGTTCCAAGACAGCCAGGGCAGCCACCGCATCCGTCATGCCGGGGTGATTGGCAACGACCAGCAAAGGCCCTTCTTTGGGAAGGTTCTTGCCGCCTTCCACTTCCCAGCCGCCCGAAAAACGCGGCAGCAAATCACGCGCAACTTGCCAAAGCGACTGGGTGGCCACTTTGAGGTCCGAGGCATGCATCAGGCCGGCGAACTTGGTCGCGGGGACCATCAACAGCTTTCGCACCCAGCCATACCACCACGAATCGGTGTTCAAATGAAAACTCTGGGTGAGGTCTCGAATCACCTCTCCCGCCATTTGATCAATGGTCGGAGGAGGCAAAGCCGGTTTGGCTTGATCGTTTAAGTAATCCATCAACACCCTCCAACAGGAGACTTATCTTGATTTTACCACCTGAAAAGGTCAGGCGGCGTCTTTATGCTCCAAAGCGCGGGCAATCAGGTCCTGAATCCGCCCCACCATGCTCACCGGGTCGGGATGCAGCCCTTCCACCAGCAGTGCATCTTCATAGAGCTGTTCGGCGATCAGGGCAAAGCGGTCATCCCCTTCCGGCAAGCCCGCCAGGCCGGCCATGATCGGGTGCCGCGGGTTAAGTTCCAACACTTTCTTCGGCAATTCAAATTTCTTATCCATCATCTGGTAAACCCGCTGCACGGATTGATCCGGGGCGCCCTCAGGATCCACCAGCCGGGCCGGGGAATCGGACAGTCGCTCGGTGATCCGCACGTCGCTGACCTGGTCATCCAGCACAGCCTTGAACCGCGCCACCAGGCCTTCCGCTGCGTCCGCTTCCAGCGCCGGCGCTGGGGACTCTGCTTGGGACGCCTCCAGCTCGGGCAGTTCGGCATCCGCCACATTGACCAGCGGATGGCCTTCATACTCCGTCATCCGCAGCAGCATGAAGGGATCCACCGGATCGGTCAGGACCAGCACCTCAATATCTGCTTTGCGGAAAGGATCCATGTGCGGGCTGAAACGCACTGCGCTGGGGTCCTCGCCCAGAAAGTAATAGATCTCCTGCCGGTCTTCACCCGCGCGCGCCAGATAGTCTGCAAAAGAAGTCCAGCCCTCCCGGTCCCGGTCGGTGTGGAAGCGCAATAAGGGGAATAACTTTTCCGGCTCATCAGGCTCCACCGCTACGCCTTCTTTCAACCGGGCGCCATAGACCGCCCAAAACTTGGCATAACGTTCCGGATCCGCTTTACCCAGGTCCTTCAGCATGTCCAGCGCCTTGCCGGTCACCAGGCGGGTCAGCAACGCCTTGATCCGGTTGGATTGGAGCGTCTCACGGGAAAGGTTCAGGGGCAGGTCTTCCGAATCCACCACCCCCTGGATAAAGTTCAGATATTGGGGCAGCAGATCGGTATCAAACTCCTGGATCAACACTTTACGCGCATAGAGCTTCAGGCCCGGTTCTTTCCGTGGGGAAAACACCAGGTTCTGCGGATCTTCAGGTACAAACAAAACGGCATACATCTGCGCCGGTGCATCTGTCACCATGTGGGCATAAGTCAGCGGGTCACTGAAATCCAGGGTCATTTGTTTATAGAATTCGTGGTAGGCCTCCGCTTCAACCTCCCGCGGGTTCTGCCGCCAGAGTGCGGTCTGCCGGTTGACGGGTTCCGTTTCATCCTCCAGGTAAATGGGATATTGAACAAAGTCTGAGTGGCGCTTGATCACCTGGCGCAACCGGGCTTCATCCAGGAACTCCTGAGCGTCGTCCTTGACCTTGATTTGAACCTCGGTACCGCGATGCTCACGCTGCGCGTCCTCCAATGTATAAGTGTCTTCGCCAGTGGCATACCAGGCCGCGGCCGCAGCCTCCGGCTGATATGACCGGGAAGTCACCCGGATCCAATCCGCCACCATGAATGCGGAGTAAAAGCCCACCCCAAACTGACCGATAATGTCTGCCAGGGCTCCCTCGTTCTCCCGGGCCGCCTCCACAAAGGCTTTCGCGCCGGAATGGGCAATCGTACCCAGGTTTTCCACCAGCTCCTCACGGGTCATCCCTATACCGGAATCCTCAATAACCAGCATTCCCGCTTCTTTATCCGGGCGGATGCGGATTTCCAGAGGCCGTTCCGGTTCCAGGATTTCCCGGTCCGTCAGCATGACAAAATTCAGCCGCGAGAGCGCGTCCGAGGCGTTCGAGATCAATTCCCGCAGGAAAATCTCCCGCTCCGTATAAAGCGAGTGGATTAAAATATTCAATAATTGGCGGGTTTCCGCTTTAAAGGGGATGGGGGCACCCTGAGGCATGGTATCAGACATATTTCTTTCTCCCTTGAGAATAAAATGATTGTTGATAATATAATCGATATCAGTTAGATTATTATAAGAAAGACAAAGGGAATTGGTGAATGGTGGATTGG
>WOYI010840168.1_pt1 | contig 10722 bp, 8 predicted proteins | sample 6423411 | NCBI WGS metagenome assembly WOYI01 (sample SAMN13441803, study PRJNA592873) | oil field metagenome | biome: oil field; feature: oil-well bore; material: oil-contaminated soil; isolation source: oil-contaminated soil from oil-well borehole | place: Germany: Wietze | collected 2016-10-18 ... | reverse complement strand
CAGTTGGATTTTATCCCAGCTTTCACTACAATGTGTATACTAAACAGTGAAAGGTCAGGGATATGCATAAAAGTGAACAAGCTACGATCAAGGATGTCGCCAAACAGGCAGGAGTATCCATAGCAACTGTCAGTAGGGTGCTGAACAACCTCGGGGTGGTGAATGCAGTCACTGAAGCGAAGGTGCTCGCGTCTGTGCAGGATCTCCAGTATCAGCGAAACGCTGTTGCGCGCTCCTTGAAGATGAGAAAGACCAAAAGCATAGGCATCATCGTCCCGGAGATTTCCAATACCTTCTTTACTGAGATTGTTGAGCAACTTGAGCGATTGCTCGATCCGTTGGGGTATGCTCTGCTTCTCTGTTCCTCTGAGAACAGTGTGGAGGAGGAGAAGCGAAAGCTCTCCTTCCTGCTTGAGCGTAATGTTGATGCTCTGGTCGTAATTCCCGCAAGCAATGTGGGTACACATTTCACCCTTCCCGCTTTGAAGTCTACCCCTATGGTCATGCTTGATAGGGAAATCGCAGGTCTCTGCTGTGATGTGGTCCTTGTAGACAACAGAAAAGGATCCTATGACGTGACGAGCGCCCTCATACGTGAAGGGCATACGCGGATTGGCTTCCTTGGAGGTGAACCTACTGTGCATACCTCCGTAGAGAGACTGCGTGGGTATCTGGATGCCATGCGGCAGTACAACCTTCCCGTTGAGCAGGAGTTTGTCATGCAGGGCGGTATGAACCAGAGATCAGGTTACTCCCTGATGAAAAAGGCCCTCGCACAGGAGAACTGTCCAAACGCTTTCTTTGTGGTCAATGATATGGTACATATTGGGGCTACAAGCTTTCTTGCCGCTGAGGGCAGTGAGAAGGACTGTTCAAGGATGGTTTTCTCCTCCTTCGATTATCTGTTCTATGCACCCTTACTGAAGTTTTGCCATTATGCTGCTGCCCAACCTATTGAAAAGATTGGACAGAGCGTTGCAGAGATCCTTATCCGACGCATGGAGGGGAATATCGATGATTTTCCCGCTAAGGTGGTGCTCCTTCCGTCTATCCATGTCATGAAAGAGAACGGTGGCATCATGCCAGACTCCAAAATCAAGGAATCCTGCCACTCTGCCACCATTTTTTCTTCGGCGATGTCGCTCTGAATTATTTCAACTCTTCGTCAAAACAGACTGCTACCTTTCCCGATGTCCCGTTTGCCATGAGGGCATAGGCCTCGTCAGCTTTCTTCAGAGGGAAGCGGTGGGTTATCAGGTCTTCAGGGTGGATGTTCCACCTGACCAGATGTTCCACCAGGTCCTCCATCTTCCAGATGCTGGTCACCCAGCTTCCATAGATTGTTTTCTGGTCATGGAGCATATCAGGGCTTGGGTTGAAATGTACGCTTCCTCCCTCACCGACAAAGGCGATCTTGCCCCATTTTCGTGTTGCCCTGATGGCTGTCGCCCGTCCAGGGTCACTTGCACTGCAGTCAAAAGCCCGTTCAACACCATGTCCACCGGTAAGTGAGCGTATCTGCTCGACGTTGTCGTCACTGGGGGTGAAGCCATGGTCAAGCAGTCCAAGCTTCTTTGCCAACTCGATCCTTGCAGGTTCCCTCTCGACTCCGATGAGTTTGGTTGCGCCCATTGCCTTTGCAAGCATGAGGGCTGCGAGCCCCACAGGACCCAAACCGACAACCAGTACCGCATCATTACCGCTGACGCCAACCTTTTCGATAGCCTCGTACACAGTGCCAAAACCACAGGCTACCTGAGCACCATCAGAGTAGGTAAGCTCATCGGGAAGCAGAACCAAATCCTTCTCATCACAGAGGATATACTCTGCCATTCCACCATCACGCTGCCAGCCATAGGCTGCACGCTTATCGCTGGTACAGCTGATCATGAAGCCCTGACGGCACTCATGGCAGACCCCACACCCACTGATATGGTAGACGATGACGCGATCGCCTTTCTTGAACCGTTTCAGGCCAGGTCCTTCCTCAACAATCTGGCCACAAGGTTCATGGCCTGCAATCACATTCTGATATCCCTCTGGGCCCTTCCCAAGATGCTCGCGGTAGATTGCCCTGATATCGCTACCGCAAATGGTGGAACATTTGGTCCTGAGCAAGACTTGTCCATGCCCTGGCTTGGGTATGTCAAACGTGTCAAATGTGACGGTGCTGTTCCCTGGAAGCCTTGCTCCCAGCATTGTTTTCTTTTCCATGGTATCCCTCCTTGAAAGGTTATCTCCTATAACGATCGGGTACGCGTATGAGACCGTCTTCGTACCATAACTCAGTCCAGTTTTCGGCTTCCTCCCAGAGGAATACCTGTCCCTTTATCAGGCGACTGTTGCAGTCGGCCTCCTTGAGCATGGCGATTTCCATCAGGGTAAGTGGGTCACTCATAATGCTTTCCAGATTGCTCTTGAGGTTTCTCTCTTTTGTCGACTGAGGGATGGGCACGATGCCATTGGCACTTGCCCACTTGATGCAGATGGCTGCAGGGTGTACGTGGTGTGCCTTCGCAACGGCTAGGACAGCCGGATGCTCCATATCAATGGCATCGGTGTCTGTAGTGTCTCTCTCTGGCCTGTTTGGTGATCCTAGCGGGCAGAACCCTATGGGGATGATGCCCTCTTGCTTCACATAGCTCAGAAGCTCTGGCTGCTGGAAGCAAGGATGCAGTTCCATCTCATTTGCTATAGGGCGTATCCGACAAGACGCAAGCAGCAACTCCAGTTTGGCCTTGGACATGTTGCTTGTCCCTATGTGCCTGACCAGGCCTTGGTCTACAAGCTCTTCCATGGCGCGCCAGGTCTCCATAAACTCCTCGTGGATATAGGGCCTTGCATCAGGGTTTCTGGATGTGACATCACATTTGGGTGGATGGAAGTTGGGAAAGGGCCAGTGCACCAGAAAAAGGTCCAGGTAATCGAGCTGAAGGTCTGAGAGGGTCTGTCGTACTGAGATGCCGACGTTTTTCTTGCCATGCATATCATTCCAGAGTTTGCTGGTGATCCAGAGCTCATCGCGCTTGATAGATGAGGCCTTGAGCACCTCCCCGATCTCCTTTTCATTGCCATAGACCCTGGCACAGTCAATATTCCTATAGCCGAGATCGAGGGCGATCTTTACAGATTGCGCCATGTCAGCGGGGCTCACATGGTCACTACCAAAGGTGCCTACTCCTATGGCAGGCATCTTAGCCCCTGTCTGTTCTATGATTATGTAGGGTACGTTCATGGCTATCTCCTTGTCTCGTCTAGTATACCCTGCTATAGTTGAGCTAACAATGCTTGATATGCGTATAAAGTATAGTGTTTTGCGCATAAGGAGGGTATGTTTCGCATATGATTCAAATTGGTCTGAAACTCCGCTTCCAGGATGGGTATGATATGGCGGTAGCCAACGGTGTTGTGCGGTATGCAAAGAAGAAAAGTGGGTGGCAGCTACGGGGGCAGGGGCCTTGGTTCTTTCCCTTGGATAGCGACTCCCTCTCAAGCTGTGATGCCCTCATCGCCCGAATAGAAGACGATGAACAGGCTCTTGCCTGTGCAGCCTTGGGCATCCCTGTTGTCGATATTGCAGGGGCCTCTTCACTGAAACTGTTCAGTCAGGTGCGTAATGATGATTATGAGACAGGAGTGCGTGCAGGCAGGTACCTACACGCACTGGGAAACCAAAATTACGCATGGTGTGGTGTAGACGGTGTGCACTGGGCACGGGAACGTCTGGTAGGCTACGCCTCTGCGATAGGGAAAAGCTCTGAGCAGATATGGAGGTTTTCCCGTCCCTTGTCCTGGTGGCGCCAAATCTATGATGAATCACCCCAACTGGAGAGTTGGCTTCTTTCCCTACCCAAACCCATCTCACTCTTCTGTAGCAACGACCTTTCAGCGATGAAGGTGGAGGTGGCGGCCCAGAACCTTGGCCTGCATATCCCCACTGAGCTGACTGTCCTTGGTGTTGATGATGAGACCCTGCTGTGCGAACTGGCCACTCCTTCGATATCGAGCATCCAGACCAACTGTGAGATGATAGGGTACCAGGCTGCTGCAATGCTTGATTCCTTGCTTGGGAGCAAGAGCAACACTGTGAGGATTCAACGTATCGCCTCAGGGGCGATAACTGAGCGTGAAAGTACCGCCCTCATCGATGAAAAGGATCCGTTGGTTGCAAAAGCATTGAGGACCATCAGGGATGAGGCGAGCCATGGCATCAGTGTGTCTGATGTGGTCGACAGTACAAAGGTCAGCAGGAGAAACCTGGAGATGCGTTTCAAACGCACTAGGGGAAAGACCCTCTGGGAAGAGATATGTGACCAGCGTCTTCTTTTGGCAACCCTTGCCCTGCTTCACAGCAGGAGCACCATAGCTGACATCGCCAGAGAGTGCGGCTTTGGTTCTGTACATCGGTTTTATACCCTGTTCAAACGCAAGTACGGAACCACCCCCAGTCTTTGGCGTAAGCAAAATACTGTGGATGAATCTTCCCCAAAACACACATCTGTGTAATGATTGTACAAAAGGAACTACTATGGAACTAATGCTTGATACTGCGAATCTTGAAGAGATACAGAGAGGCATCTCCCTCTATCCCATAAGCGGAGTCACTACCAACCCCTCCATCATCAAGGAGGAGAGGGCACAGGACTTTTTTGGCCATATGAAGAGTATCCGTACCCTGATCGGCCACCAGAGGAGCCTGCATGTCCAAGTGGTTGCGGATGCATGTCCTTCCATCATCTCAGAGGCTGAGAAGATCCTCTCCGAGCTGGGAGATGAGACGTTCATCAAGATTCCCGTGACGGAAGAGGGCCTTAAGGCAATCCGTCTTCTCTCTGAACGGGGGGTAAGTGTGACTGCAACAGCGGTCTATACCACCATCCAGGGAATCCTGGCAATGCTCAGTGGAGCTCGCTACATCGCAGTCTACTACAACAGGATGCTGAACATAGATATCGATGCGCCAAAGGTAATCAAGGAGCTCAGTGGTCTGCTCTGGGCCAATGCAGGTTGTTGTCAGGTGCTTGCAGCAAGCTTTAAGAATGTCAGTGAAATAACCACAGCCTACGCCCAGGGGGCAAGCTGTTGCACTGTTGCCCCCTCCTTGTTATCAACAGGGTTGCATATGCCCTCGATAGCAAAGGCAGTCGATGACTTCCATGCAAGCTGGCAGCAGGTGTACGGCGATAAGACCCTATTGGATCTCTAGGTATGGATCTGAATAACACACTCTCCTTGTCCCAGGATAAGGAGGGGTACAACCGCCTCCAGCGATTTACGGAAAGTCAACGCAAGAGTATTGGTGGCCTGTGTCGCTTTATGAGCAGGACCTCGGGTGGATGCTCGTTGAGGTTCCTTATCAAGTGAAGTTCCTTATCTTTTAGGTGCAAGCGGTTCAACCAGTCCATGGTGCGAAAGGACGGAGGCCTTGCATTCGATTTTCCCAAGCTCTATGGACGAAAAATGGAAATGTGAGACTATTTCGATCTTGTTGTTGATTTCTTGGTGGAGTCAATTCCCGTTCGAACTGGAGAGATCAGCACATCGTGGGATAATGCTAAGAAGACCCTTGTGGAGGTTGAACTTTTCTTTCCCCTTACCCATCAGGTGGGCCTTAGGGCCTTTGGCGTTCAGACTGGCAGATAGAGCGGACTATGGGCAGTTTTTCTCAGAATAGTGGGGCAATAGAAAAGGTATCCAAGCTATTCCCCCCTGGTTACCTTTATCGATGGCCTCTCCTGCATTGATCACACACAGGAGGTTCTTGCCGATGGGTTTCTCCACCAGAACAAGAAAGGGTTCAGCCTGTATGCCCGGGCCCTCGAGCCCTATCTGATGTAGGTCTCTTCCAGGAACCTGACAGCTTTCTCCATCCTCTCCAGAGCCGTGGCTATCTTTTCTTTCCTAGTCCCATAGTTGAACCTAACAAAACCCCTATAGGCATCCCCTCCGAACCACGAGCCATCATTGAGGGCGGTATCTGCTCGCAGACCGAAGAAACGGGAGAGCAGTCCCCCACTGGGGCTTTTCTTTTCATCATACAGCTCAGGGAATGCCAGCGCATCCTTTTCGACCAAGGCTATGATCTCAGAGCAGTCAATGAATGCAATGAACGAGGCTTCTGGTCTGATTAAGACCAGAGAGGGTAGCCTTTCCTCAAAGAAGGTTTCCATGAAGGCGATGTTTTCCTGCAAGTAAACCAAAAGCTCTTCCAGCCAAGGCTCTCCCGATTCGTAGGCGGCTAGGGCAATTGTTGTTGAGAAGAATGAGTTACCATCCAGAAAGAGCTGTTCCAGTCTTCGCTTGAAGGCAAGTCTGAGCTTGTCATCACTGAAGATGGAGACAGAGTAGTGTTCCCCTGCAATGTTGAAGGTCTTCGAAGGTGCCATACAGGTAACAGCGGTGCAACCCACCTCCGTCGCAATGGGAAGCAGGGGATGGTGTGTCTTGAAGCTGAGGTCTGCGTGGATTTCATCGCTTATGATGGCAACTTCGTTCCTCTTTGCAATGAGGGATACTTTCTTGAGCTCCTTTTCTGAAAATACCATTCCGGTTGGGTTGTGGGGAGAACAGAAAATCAGGAGCTTGGCTTGCTTGCAAAGCTCCTCAAAAGCTTCCAGGTCGAGGGAGAATCGATGGTTCTTCTCCTCATAGGCCAAGGGCCATCCGATGAGAGTACGCCCAAGGTTACGTACTATCCTTACAAAGGGCTGGTAGGCAGGAAGGGGGACAATGACCCCATCGCCCTCCTTCGTGAGCATTTCGGTAAGCAAGGCGATGCTGGTGAGCATGCCCGGGCAGATGACCACATCTTTACGATTGATCATCCAGGAATGGCGCTTCTCTACCCAAGAGCAGAAAAGCTGTTCCTTATTCTCAACATATGGGTAGCCATAGACACCACTTTTTGCTGTCTCTATAGCGGTCTCCACTACCGTAGGGGGGGCAAGGAAATCCATGTCAGCAACCCAGAAAGGCTCTGCCTTCTCGTTTGCAGCGATGCTCTTGATAGCCTGTGGATTCCATTTGACCGATAGGGTCCCTCTTCGATTCACTTCTTGAGAAAAATAATCTTGATGCATTAGTGTCTGTACTCCACTGTGTAGAGAGAACGCTTGTTCCTATAGCGCCCCTCATGTGTTTTTGTAGTCAAGCCGATGGCATCGGTGGGACAGCGATGGTAACAGCCCAGACACCCTTCACAATTATCGCCGAAAACCGGCTTGCCTTCAACCATGGTAATGTTCCCCGATGGGCACATCCTAAAGCAGATGTCACAAGATGTGCATGCATCGGATACGGCAAACTTCCTAGCAAACAGCTTGGTGGTACTGTGTATGTACCCCATGAGGTGGTTCAAAGCCAAGCGGCTGAAAGGTCGCTTTCCTGCGAGCTTGATAGTCTCACTTTGTATATCCTCTGCAATGAGACGGATGCGTTTGTCGGCCTGGGCATAGAGAGTATCCTGCTTCTCCTCTGGTGGGACAGGGAGCAAAGGTACATAGCCGTCAGGCATTATGATATGGTTGGCATAGCTGTATACGCATCCGGCTTCTCGTAGTAAGACTTCCATGGCCACCATACTGTAGGCTTGGATCTTGTATCGGGTGTTGACCATGAAAAGATACTTGATGGGGGATAAGTCCTGTTTGGAAAAGATATCCTGAATGAAATCCTTCATCTGGTTGGGCGGGAAACCTTTGTAGGTGGGAAAGAGAAAGCCGACACGCTCGGTCATCTCTATTTCCTCTCCTCCAAACAGGGATGGTATCATGCGAACCGTGCATTCCCCAAGCAACTGCGCAATGGCATTGGCAGCATAGAAACTGTTGCCCGTGCCTGAAAAGCAGAATATGGTGGTTATCATGAGTGTTTCCTGGGTTTGAAAGCTTTCAAGAGGGAACAAATCTCAGCTGTGTCCTCTTCACTGATATCCAAATTGGTTACCAGTCGTACTGTAGGACCTTCATGGTTGGCGAGGATACCCACCTCTGAGAGAGCCTTGATGACCTCACCGGCATTGAAGCCAGGGACCGTAAAGAAGATTATATTGGTCTGGATCCCTTCCATATCGACTTGGGCCCAATCGCTCTGTTCCAAGGCTTTTGCAATGGCCTTTGCCCTCCGATGGTCGTCGTTGAGGCGTTCGACATGGTGCTCCAGGGCATACAGGCCTGCAGCGGCTAGGATACCTGTCTGTCTCATCCCTCCACCCAGTATTTTCCTGACAGTCAGTGCCTTGTTGATGAAGGCCTCATCACCACAGAGCAGGCTTCCTACAGGACAGCCCAGACCCTTTGAAAGACAGAAGGTGAGGGTGTCTGCATACTTTGCGTAGGTCTTCACAGGAATGCCCATAGCCTGCTGGGCATTGAATATCCTAGCCCCGTCCATATGGACTTTGAGGCTATGTGTGTCTGCGAAATCCCTAATCCCCTCTAGGTTTTCCAGAGGATAACAGTAGCCTCCGATGGTATTCTCGACCTCAATAAGGGTAGTTGTTGCCATGTCATACTCACCACTCTTTACCTTGCCCTGCAGATGTGCTGCTGATAAAACGCCTCTGGGAGCTTCTATGGCGATGGGTAGTACTCCAGCAATGGATGCTACGGATCCTATCTCATGATGGAGGATATGGCTGTTCATCGAGGTCAAAACCTCGTTGGACCTTCCTCCATTGAGGTAGAGGGATATGAGATTGCCCATGGAACCTGAGGATATGAATAGAGCCTTCTCCTTGCCACTGAGTTGCGCTGCCCTTTCTTCAAGTCTTGTGGTGGTCGGGTCTTCCCTGTATACATCATCACCGACCTCGGCTTGGTACATGGCTTTTCTCATCCCTTCAGTGGGTTTTGTAATGGTATCGCTTCTTAGGTCGTATCGTTTCATAGCTTTCTCCTGTTTTGTCTCCCGTAAACTATAGCCAAGTTAAGGAGTTCAGTCTACAAAAAAGGTCCCCGAGAAATCTCGGGGACCAAATAAACTGATGAGTAAATCTCCTACTTGAGGTAGATATCCTTGGTCGGATGATAATCCCTGGTGTTGTTATACCAGCCACCCCACTTGTCTGTGTTCACCATGTTCATGGTTACATAGTAGTAGAGAGGCATGATACCCTGATCCTGGTTGATCATGATGTCTTCTGCAGTTCTTAGGACGCCCATGCGATCTTCGCCGGCTTCCATTCGTGCAGATTCGTTGATCAAGAGGTCATAGATCTCATTGGAGTATCTTCCACCGTTCATACCACCACCGGTAAGGAACATATCAAGGAAGGTGTTCGGGTCAGTGTAGTCGCCTACCCAGCCAGCACGTGCAACAACGAAGTTACCCTGGTTTCTGTTTGCAAGGTAAGTCTGCCACTCCTGGTTCTCAAGAGTAACGTTGATTCCAAGGTTGTTTCTCCACTCCTGCTGAATGAACTCTGCAATCTGCTTGTGACCTTCATTGGTGTTGTACAGGATGCTGATGGTCGGGAAACCTGCGCCATTTGGATATCCGGCGTCAGAGAGCAATTTCTGAGCTTCAGCAATTGCCTCGTCCTGATCTTCGAACGGGAAGGGAAGGGCTTCATAGCCAGCCATTGGAGTTACGATACCCCAAGCAGGAATCTGTCCGGCCTTGGTTACGCCTTCAACAAGGGCAGTGCGGTCAACAGCAAGGGCGAGAGCCTTTCTGACCAGTACGTTGTTTATAGGAGCCTTTTCGTTCTGGAAGACATAGTAATAGGTGGCAAGCTGTGGTGCTTTCTGGAAATCATCACGCATCTCTGCAGCCTTGAGCTGATCTGGTGGTACGTTTGTTGCCCAGTCAAGCTCCCCGTTGAGGTACATGTTGTAGTTGGTTGTATCACTGTCGGAAGAGTAGAAGATGACCTTGTCCAACACTACATTGTCCTTGTCCCAGTAGGTCTCACTTTTAACAGCAGTGATGGAGGTCTGAGCAACTCGGTCACTCAGGACGAAAGGCCCGTTACCAACAAAGTTTGCAGGATCAGTCCATGCAGCACCATACTTTTCGATGGCGTGCTTGGGAACGATAGCAAAGGAGTAGTGGGTAAGTGCATCAAGGGTGTACGGAAGGGGCCCGATGAGGTCCATCTGGAAGGTATGGTCATCAAGGGCGCGGATTCCGACAGCCTCAGGTCCGGCAGTGCCGTCGTTGAAATCTTGAGCTCCGGCGAGGAACATGCAAGGGAACCATGCATAGGGTCCTGCAGTTGCTGGATCGAGAATTCTCAACCATGAGTACACGACATCGTCAGCGGTGATGGGAACTCCATCGGACCACACAGCATCCTTGCGGAGCTTGAAGGTATACTGAGTCATGTCATCACTGATGGTCCAGCTTTCGGCAACACCAGGAATAGCAAGAGCTGTTTCAGGATGAATTGCTACCAGACCTTCAAAGATGGTCTCGTAGATCCTGTGCTCAGGTACGCCCTGGATGAGAGCTGGATCCAAAGATTCTGGCTCTGCACCGTTAGAGATGCGGAACACAAGTTCTTCCTTGGCAGCTGGAGCAGGTGCTGGAGCAGGTGCTGGAGCAGCGGCGACAGGAGCAGGAGTTGCAGCAGGGGCTGCAGGTGTAGTAGCTGCTGGAGCTGGAGCTGCTGGAGCAACAGTTGCAGCAGGCGTGGGTGCTTCTTTCTTTCCGCAAGAAATGAAAACAGCACTGACAAGCAGCACACTAAGCATGATAGCCAGAAATTTCTTCATAGACATA
>WOYI010162265.1_pt1 | contig 10724 bp, 10 predicted proteins | sample 6423411 | NCBI WGS metagenome assembly WOYI01 (sample SAMN13441803, study PRJNA592873) | oil field metagenome | biome: oil field; feature: oil-well bore; material: oil-contaminated soil; isolation source: oil-contaminated soil from oil-well borehole | place: Germany: Wietze | collected 2016-10-18 ... | reverse complement strand
TTGCCTGGTACCCCGATCACGGCACCGGCGGGCGCATCCAACTGCCGTTTTTAGTTAAAGGACACGCATGCCGCAACCCTTTGTGACCTCCGAGGTGATCGAGCGCATCGTGTGCATGCTGCGGGCTCGGCTGCCGGGCCTGTTGGCTGTTTATGGATTTGGCAGCCGCGTGCAAGGCACGGCGGGGCCGGGCAGTGACCTGGACATAGCCGTGCTGGTGGCTGGCTACGCCGACGTGCTGCGGCTGTGGCAGCTCTGCGGTGAATTGGCAGACATCGCGGGCTGCGCCGTCGATCTGCTGGACTTGCGCGCAGCGTCCACGGTGATGCAGTACCAGATCATCACCCAGGGTGAGCGCTGGTGGGCGCTGGATGGGCAGGCGGCGATGTTCGAGAGCGCCATCCTGAGCGAAAAAACAGCGCTGGACACGGCGCGTGCCGGTCTGCTGGCCGATATTCAGAAGCGAGGAAATGTGTATGGTGGATGACGTGCTGATCAACAAGGCCGCCACGATCGAGCGCTGCGTGCTGCGCGCGCGTGAAGAATATTTCAGCGATCCCGCAAGTTTCGCTACGAACTTCACCCGCCAGGATGCTGCCATCCTGAACATACAGCGCGCCTGCGAGGCTGCGCTGGACATGGGCCAGCACCTCATCCGGCGCGACCGGCTGGGGATTCCGCAAAGTGCACGGGATGTTTTTGCCTTGCTGGCCCGGGCCGGCAGAATCGAGCCGCCCTTGGCCGAGGGCCTGAAGCGCATGGTGGGGTTTCGCAACATTGCGGTGCATGACTACCAGAGCCTGCAATTGCCCATCACCGTCGCCATCATCGAAAAACATCTGGATGAGTTTTTGCAGTACAGCAAGGCCATTTTGCAGCGCGATGCCGGGTAAGCAGCACATGGGCCTGACCACCAAACACAGCGCTGCGGCCGTCGCTGCGACCGCTCCCGCATTCCTTTCTCCCAGCCGCCGCGCCTGGCTGCGCTTCAAGCGCAACCGCCTGGGCTACTGGAGCCTGCTGGTTTTTTGCGTGCTGGTGGCGGTGAGCCTGTGCGCCGAACTGGTCAGCAACGACCGGCCGCTCATCGTGCGCTACGAGGGGCAGACCTACTTCCCCATGCTCAAGGACTACCCCGAAACCACCTTCGGCGGCGACTTCGCTACGCCCACCGATTACCTTGACCCCTTCATCCGCGAGCGCATCACCAGCGGCAGCAACTGGGCGCTCTACACCCTCAATCCCTACGGCCCCGACACGCTCAATTACTTTGCCAAGGCGCCCAACCCCTCGGCGCCCACGGCCGACAACTGGCTGGGCACCGACGACCGGGGGCGCGACCTGCTGGCGCAACTCATCTATGGCTTTCGCGTGAGCGTGCTGTTTGCGCTGGCGCTCACCGTGACGGGCGTGGTGCTGGGCGTGGCCACGGGCGCCATCCAGGGCTTTTTTGGCGGCAAGATCGACCTGGCGTTCCAGCGCTTCATCGAAATCTGGGGCTCCATGCCCGAGCTGTACCTGCTCATCATCTTCAGCGCCGTGTTTGCGCCCAGCATCTCGCTGCTGCTGATTTTGCTGAGCCTGTTCGGCTGGATGGGATTGAGCGACTATGTGCGCGCCGAGTTTTTGCGCAACCGCCAGCTCGATTATGTGAAGGCCGCGCGCGCTTTAGGCGTGGGCAATGGGCAGATCATCTGGCGCCATATCCTGCCCAACAGCCTCACGCCCGTGGTCACCTTTTTGCCGTTTCGGATGAGCGCGGCCATTCTCGCGCTGACCTCGCTTGATTTTTTGGGCCTTGGTGTGCCGCCCGGCACGCCCAGCCTGGGCGAACTGCTCAGCCAGGGCAAGAACAGCATCGACGCGTGGTGGATTTCGCTCAGCACCTTTGGCGTGCTGGTGGTCACGCTGCTGCTGCTCACTTTCATGGGCGATGCGCTGCGCGACGCGCTCGACCCCCGAAAGGCCGAAAAATGACGGGCGAAGCCATCAACCCGCTGTTGCAGGTGCATGACCTGACCGTGCGCTTTGGCGCCAAGGAAGTGGTGCGCGGCGTCAATTTCAGCATCGCGCCCGGCGAAAAACTGGCGCTGGTGGGCGAATCGGGTTCGGGCAAGACCATCACCGCTTTGAGCCTGCTGCGCCTGGCGGGCGATGCCAAAATCAGCGGCCAGGTCATGCTGCGCGGGCGCGACCTGCTCTCATTGTCAGAGCGCGAGATGCGCGGCATTCGCGGTGGCGACATCGCCATGGTGTTTCAGGAGCCCATGACGGCGCTCAACCCTTTGATGACCATCGGCCAGCAGATTGCCGAGGTTTTAGAGCTAAAAAAGGCTCTGAAGCCCGCCCAGTGTGCGCAAGAAGCTATCGAATTGCTAGCAAAAACCGGCATCCCCGAGCCCGCACGCCGCGCGGCCAGCTTTCCGCACCAGTTGAGCGGCGGCCAGCGCCAGCGCGCCATGATCGCCATGGCCCTGGCCAGCGAGCCCGCGCTGCTGCTGGCCGACGAGCCCACCACGGCGCTCGACGTCACGCTGCGCGTCCAGATTCTCGACCTGCTGTCCGACCTGCAGCGCAAAAGCAGCGCGAGGGGCGGCATGGCCGTGCTGCTCATCACGCACGACCTGAACCTGGTGCGCCGCTTTGCCGACCGCGTGGCCGTGATGGAGCAGGGCATGCTGGTGGAACAGGGCCGCGTGGCCGATGTGTTTGGCGCCCCGCAACATGAATACACCCGCCGCCTGATCGCCAGCCAGCCCCGGCGGGATGTGGTCGAGGGCAATGCGCCCGCAGGCATTGCACCGGTGGTGAAGACGCGGGATTTGCGCGTGACTTACCCCACGCCCTTGCCCGGCATGCGTGGCTGGTTCAGGAAAGGCGAGTTCGTGGCCGTGCAGGGCGCCACGCTGCAACTGCTGCCCGGCCGCACGCTGGGCGTGGTGGGCGAATCGGGCTCGGGCAAGTCCACGCTGGCGCTGGCCATCCTGGGGCTGCTGCCGCATGGTGGCGAGCTGGCCGTGGCGGGACAGGGCTGGCAGCAGCCCGCCACACGCAACACGCCCGCCAACCAGCGGCTGCGCCGCAAGGTGCAGGTGGTGTTTCAGGACCCGTTCTCATCGCTCTCGCCGCGCCTCACGGTCGAGGAGATTGTGGGCGAGGGCCTCAAGGTGCACGAGGCGGCGCTGAGCCAGGCCGGGCGGCGTGCGCGGGTGCAGGCCGCGCTCCATGAGGTGGGCCTGACCGAAGCGCAATACCCCGGCCTGCTGGCGCGCTATCCGCATGAATTTTCGGGCGGCCAGCGCCAGCGCCTGGCCATTGCGCGTGCGCTCATCGTGCAGCCGCAGGTGCTGGTGCTCGACGAGCCCACCAGCGCGCTCGACGTCACCATCCAGCAGCAGGTGCTGGTCCTGTTGCAGCGCCTGCAGCGCGACAAGGGCCTGAGCTACCTGCTCATCACGCACGACATGGACGTGATCCGCGCCATGGCGCACGAGGTGCTGGTGATGAAAGACGGCGCCGTGCTGGAAAGCGGCGCCGTGGCCCAGGTGCTCAATGCGCCGCAGCACCCCTACACGCAGCGGCTGGTGGCTGCGGCCATGGTGCCCCCGCCAGCCTGAGCGGAACAGGGCAGGCTGCCGGCGGTTTGCGCGCTGTCAGATCGTGAACAGGTTCTTGCATCTGTTGCCCCCGCTGTGAGGGGCGCGCAGTACGGTTCAGGGCTCCTTGGGATCGAGGCGGTCGCGCCGGACCGCTTCGTCCTCCATCAACTCGAACCACATTGCATTGAGAACGGCGAAGGCGGCTGCCAGGGGCAAACCGAGAATCCAGGCGAAATACCACATGGTCAATGTCCTATGAATGATGGTGTGCGCGTCAGTACGCATGGTCCTTGCCGTCCTGGATGGCCTCGGGATCGACCTTGCCGCGCAGGACCGAGAACACCCAACTGGTGTACGCCAGGATGATGGGCATGAAGATGGCTGCCGAAACGAGCATGATGAACAGCGTCAGGTGACTCGACGACGAGTCCCAGACGGTCAGGCTCGCCGACGGGTTGACCGACGAGGGCAGGATGAAGGGGAACATGGACACGCCCACGCTGGCGATGATGCCGGCGATGCCGATGCCGCCGGCGAGCAGCGCAGCCAGCGGCCGGCGCATGGTCAGGCAGAGCGCCGCGATCACCGGCCCGGCCAGACCCAGCGCCGGCACCACCCACAACGCGGGATGGGTGGCGTAGTTGGCGAACCAGGCGCCGCCCCGCGCCACGGCGTTCTTGAGCAGAGGGTTCGAGGCGCCTGAAGTGTCGATGCTGCTGGTGATGGCATACCCCGTCACGAAGTAGGCCAGCAGCACACCCGCCACCGCATACAGCACCGTGGTGAGAAGCGCCGCCACGATCCCGAAACGGCGCGCGCGTTCAGCCACGGTGCCCGATGTCTTGAGCTGCAGCCAGGCGGCGCCGTGCATGACCAGCATCGCGACCGAAACCAGGCCGGCGAGCAAGGCATAGGGGTTGAGCAGCCCGAAGAACGAGCCGTCGTAGAAGATCTGCATGTCGTCCTCGATGCGAAACGGCACGCCCTGCAGCACGTTGCCCATGGCCACGCCGAAGATCAGTGCGGGCACGAAGCCACCCACGAACAAGACCCAGTCCCAGCGGCTGCGCCATGCCGGCTCTTCGCGCTTGCTGCGGAACTTGAAGGCCGCTGGCCGCAGGATGAGCGCGACGAGGATCGCGAACATCGCCAGGTAGAAGCCCGAGAACGAGACCGCGTAGAGCTGCGGCCAGGCCGCGAAGATGGCGCCCCCGCCGAGGATCAGCCAGACCTGGTTGCCCTCCCAGACCGGGCCGATGGTGTTGATGACGACACGGCGCTCGATGTCGCTGCGCGCCACGAAAGGCAGCAGCGTTCCGGTGCCCAGGTCGAAACCATCGGTAAGGGCAAAGCCGGTCAGCAGCACCCCCAGCAGCGCCCACCAGATCAGGCGCAGGACATCGTAGGAGATCAGTTCGTGCAGGATCATGTTCGTTTCTCCTTGGGGTGTTACTGTGCAGGCGCCAAGTCGGCCGAGGCGGCGGGCCGACCTTCGATGCGGGCCGGAGCATGGTCATCGGGGCCTTTGCGGATCGCCTTGAGCATCAGCTTCATCTCGATGACGAGCAGGACGGTGTAGATCGCGACGAAGCCGGCGATGGTGAGCAGCACGGTCGATGCGCCCAGGTTCGAGACAGCCACGGCCGTCGGCAGAACGCCTTCGATGACCCAGGGCTGGCGTCCCAGTTCGGACACGATCCAGCCACATTCGGCGGCGATCCATGGCAAGGGGATGGACCACACGGCGACATTGAGCAGCCATCGGTGCGCATCCAGCTTGCGCCGGGCCGAAAGCCAGAAGAACGTGCCGGTCAGCACGATGAAGAAGAAGCCCAGGCCGACCATCAGCCGGAATGTCCAGAACAACGGCGCCACCTGCGGAACGGTATCCCGTGCGGCCTGGGATATCTGCTGCGGCGTGGCCTGGCGCGGGTCGTCCACATGGCGCTTGAGCAGCAGCGCATAGCCCAGCGTATGCCCATGCTCCTCGAAAGCGGCCTGCGCCTGGGGCGGGACGCCCGCGCCACCTTTCGCGGCGCGGATCTGCTGCAGGGCGTCGTAGGCCACGATGCCGTCCCGGATATGCGTCTCCACACGCGCGACCAACTCGTTGATGCCAGGGATCTCGGTGGTCAGCGAACGTGTGCCGATCAGCCCCATGGCCCACGGGATGTGCACTGCATAGTGCGTCTCGCGCGCCGCCTGGTCGGGAAAGCCGAAGGCGGTGAACGCGGCCGGCGCGGGCTCGGTCTTCCACATCGCTTCGATGGCGGCCAGCTTCATCTTCTGGTGCTCGGTGGACAGGTAGCCGCTTTGGTCGCCCAGCACCACCACAGACAGCGCCGAGGCGAGGCCGAAGGAGGCGGCCACGGTCATCGAGCGCTTGGCCAGCTGCAGGTGCCGCCCCTTGAGAACGTACCAGGCCGACACGCCGAGCACGAAGATGGCGGCCGTCACGTAGCCGGCCGAGACGGTGTGCACGAACTTGGCCTGCGCCACCGGGTTGGTGAGCACGGCGAAGAAGTCCGTCATCTCCATGCGCATGGTCTGCGGGTTGAACTGCGCGCCGACCGGGTTCTGCATCCAGCCGTTGGCGATCAGGATCCACAGCGCCGAGAAGTTCGAGCCCAGCGCCACGCACCAGGTGACCACCAGATGCCCGACTTTGGAAAGCCGGTCCCAGCCGAAGAAGAACAGGCCGACGAAGGTCGCTTCCAGGAAGAAGGCCATCAGCCCCTCCAAGGCGAGCGGCGCGCCGAAGATGTCGCCCACATAGTGGCTGTAGTAGCTCCAGTTCATGCCGAACTGGAACTCCATCACGATGCCCGTGGCCACGCCCATGGCGAAGTTGATGCCGAACAGCACGCCCCAGAACTTGGTCATGTCGCGCCAGATGGTCCGGCCCGTCATCACGTAGACCGTCTCCATGATGCCGATCACGATGGACAGGCCCAGCGTCAGCGGTACGAAAAGAAAGTGGTAGAGCGCCGTGATCGCGAACTGCAATCGCGACAGGCTGACGATGTCAAAGTCCATGGTGGGTTCCTCTATCGATGTGAAATCATGTGTGCTTGAAAAGATCAGTCGGGGCGCAAGGCGGCCAACGTCGTTTCGAAGCCGGCGCTGCCGCGCGGAAATTCGGCGTCGATCCGGCCGCCGCGCAGTACCAGCAGGCGGTCGGCCAGCGCCGCCTCGCGCCGCAGGTGCGTGGCCATCAGCCAGGCGCGCCCCGCGCCCAGCGCATGGAGCCGCGCCAGCACGTCGGCAGCCGTGATGGCGTCCAGCCCTTCGGTGGGCTCGTCAAGCAGCCACAAGGGGTGGGGTTGAAGCAGCAATCGCGCGAGCGCCAGGCGGCGTGCTTGTCCGCCGGACAGGCCCAGTCCACCTTCACCGAGCCGGGTGTCCAGCCCGGCGTGCAGGGCTCGTACCTCGGAGGCGAGCCCTGCTGACCCGAGCGCGCGCCAGAGGGCGTCGTCGTCGGCATCGGCGTCGGCCAGCAGCAGGTTGTCGCGCAGGCTGTCCTGGAAAAGATCGGTGCGCTGGCTCAGCCACGCATAGGGCAATGTCCGGATGGTTCCCTGCCGAGGGGGTAGCTCGCCGGCGGCCAAGGCCATCAGCGTCGACTTGCCGGCACCGCTGGGTCCGACCACGGCGACCCGCTCTCCGGCGGCCAATGTCAAAGTGAACGACTGCAGAGCGTCCACGGGGCTGTCGGGGTAGCGCGCGGACACCTGTCTCAGGCAGATCGCATATCCCGGCTCGGGAGCCTGGGCAGGCAGGGATGCCTGCTGATCCTGTTGAGACACGCCGCAATACGGTGACAGCCGTCGCGCCGCCAGCCACGTGCGCCCGGCCTCCAGCGCGCCTCGCCTGAGCGCGGCGAACGGCTCCATCGCGCTCAGCGCGATCAACAAGGCCAGCGTTGCGCCAGCGGTTCCGAGCCGGCCTTGATCGACCAGCACGCCAACCCCGAGCAGCACGAGGGCCAACGTAAGACTGCCGGCCACACCATAGACCGCGCCAGCCGCCACGTCCAGGCGGTGCAAATGCCGGTCTGCACGCGCCAGACGACGGTCTGTGCGTTGCAGCGCATCGCGGTGGCTCGCCATGCGGCCGGCCATGACCAGCTCGGTCTGGCCGGACACCAGGTCCACGGCCTGGGCGCGCAGGCGCTCGGTGATCAGCGCGCGGCGCACGGCGGGCAGACGCGAGCGAAGGAGCAGTCCAGCAGCCACGGCGGCGCCGACGGCCAGCATCCACGCCCCCAGCGCGATACCGAGCCAAGGGGCCATGGTGCCGAGCACCACGGTGCCAAGGACCGTGGCACCCAGCGCCGCGCTGGCCGGCACCAGCAGGCGAAGATAGAGGGATTCCAGGGCGTCGAGGTCGCTGGTCAGGCGGAACAGCGCCCGGGCCGGGCGGCGCAAGAGATCCCGGATGTTCCCTGCGCCCGCCCAACCCCGAAACAGGCGCTCGCGTAGCTGTGCCAGCGCGGCGAGCGTGGCATCGTGTGTGATGAGCCGCTCGCCATAGCGCGTAGCGGTGCGCCCCAGCGCCAGCAGGCGGATTCCGGCCGATGGTGCGAAGACGTCGAACACCAGGGCGCTGGCCACTTGCAGTCCTGCGATCGCCGTGGCGGCGATGAACCAGCCCGACAGGCCCAGCAGGCCCATGCCCGTGAGGACGGTCAGCGCCGCCAGCGCAGCGCCCAGGGCCATGCGACGAGAAGACCCGGCGAACATGGCCCGCAGCGCGGGCAGCAGGGCCGGTGCTGCGGCGGCTCTATGCGCCATACCATCCTCCCGGGACGGGCTGCGCGGCATCGACCGGCGCAGCAAGGTGCACCACGCGGTCCATGCGCGCGGCGAGCACCGGGTCGTGGGTGGCCACGATCAGGGTGCGCCCCTGGGCCAGGGCCACGAGGGATTCGATGACCTGTTCGGCGGTTTCGGTGTCCAGATGCGCGGTCGGCTCGTCCGCCAGCAGCAGGTCGGCACGCGGTGCGGCGGCCAGGCGGGCAAGCGCCAGACGCGCGGCTTCGCCTCCCGACAGGCCCATGCCGCCTTCTCCGAGTGACGTTCCGGGATGGGCCTGAGCCACCTGGTCGAGCTGCGCCCATTGGATCGCCCGGTGCACTTGCATGCTCCCCACGCCCGTTCGCCCGAGGGCGACGTTGTGCTGGACCGACCCGGAAAACACATGCGGTCGCTGCCCCATCCAGGCCATGCGGGCGCGCAGCCGGCGTGCCGTTTCGGCGGTCAGCGCGGTGCCGCCGATGTCGATGCGGCCCTCCGAAGCGGGCAGCAATCCGGCCAGCAGCGACATCAGGACGGTCTTTCCGGTTCCACTGCCGCCCACCAGGGCGACATGCTCACCGGGCTTCACATCCAGCGCAAAGTCCCGGAAAACGGATGTCTCGCCAGGAAACGCGAACGCAAGGTCTTGAACCTTGACACGTGGCGGACGAACTGGCGTGCCATCTTCTTGCGGTGGCACGGCCGAAGCCCCCTGCGTAGCCTGATTCGGTGATGCCTCGCCCGGCAATGGCAACCCGTCGGCGTTGAGCTGGTCCAGGGCATCCATTGCTGCCATGCCAGCAGCCCGGTCATGCCAGACCGAGGCCAATTCCCTCAAGGGCTCGAAGAAGGCGGGGGCCAGCAACAGGACGAACAGGCCTTGCGCAAGGCTGAGACGCCGGCCCCAGGCACCGAAATCCAGGTGCCCCAGCAGATGGAACCCGACGTAGGCGGCCACCATCGCAACACCCAGCGCCGCGAACAGCTCCAGCACCGCCGATGACAGGAATGCGATGCGCAGCACGTGCATGGTGCGTTGGCGCAGATCCTCGGCGCTGGCGCGCAGGCGGCGCGCCGTGGCATCGACGCTGCCCAGTGCGCGCAGCGTCGGCAAGCCACGCAGGCGATCGAGCAGGAACGCATTCATGCTGCCCATCTGCAGCCACTGGGCCTCGCTGGCGGCTCTGGCCCGCCAGCCCACGATCACCATGAACATGGGGATCAGCGGCGCCGCCAGCACGAGCACGGCTGCGGCGGCCCAGGAATACCAGGCCACGGGCAGCAGAATCAGCGCCGGCATGATGCGCACGCGCCAGGTGGCGCCGCGGTAGCGCGTCTGCCAGGGCAGCATCGCCTCGGCCTGCTCTGCCAGTGCACTCGCGGCGGCACCGGCGTGCACGCGGGCCCGGTCCAGCGGAGAACGCGCCGCCATTGCAGCGATGGAGCGGTCGCGCCAGTGGCTGAGGTGCTCGCGGGCCGTATCGAACATGCGCCCAGCGCTCCACGCCTCCAGCCAGGCGCGCAGCATGCCTGCCAGCACGATGCCCGCTGCGGGCCACAAGACACCGTTCAGCCCCGCGCCATTGTGCAGGCGGGACACGCCCAGCGCGAGCAACGCCGCCTGCGGCAGCCACAGCAGCGGGCTGACCGCATGGATCAGGCAGGCCGCATCAAGCTGCAAGTCCGACGTCGGCCGAGACCCGGTTGTGAGCGTCCTGTCCGGCGGTGCCATGGCTCAGCGAACCTTGCTTGGGGCTGTGTCGTCCATCCTGGAGTTCACGCGGCCATCCGGATGGGGATCTTGAGGTAATGCACGCCGTTGGATTCGGCGCGGGGGAGTTGGCCAACCCGGGTGTTGACCTGGATCGACGGCAGCAGCATTGTGGGTACCGCCAGGGTGGCGTCGCGCTGTTGGCGCATCGCGACGAACGCATCCTATCCTGAGGGTTTCTCCGTCCTTGAGAAGGCGATCGAACTCGCTGCCGTCGCCTGACATATCGTCGAAGTTGAAGCCCGGGCGGAAGATCGTCTGCGCGTCGCGGATATGCTCACCGATGGCAACCTGGGCACCAGTACGCTGCCGGATGTAGCGGGCCGTGCTCAGATGATAGGCGTGCGCATGGGTTTCCAGCACCCAGGCGACGGTCAGGCCGCCACTGCGCGGGGCATCCAGCACGCGGTCTGCGGATGCCGCGGAGGCCTTGCCGCTGCCATGGTCATAGAGGCTGAGAGTTTTTTGAGCGTGGCCGAGCGGCGCGCCAAAACAAGTTCGCTCTAGGCGCAAAGCGCAGTCATAGCTTGGGCTATGGCGAGCATTTGCAACAACGAG
>WOYI010478841.1_pt1 | contig 10726 bp, 12 predicted proteins | sample 6423411 | NCBI WGS metagenome assembly WOYI01 (sample SAMN13441803, study PRJNA592873) | oil field metagenome | biome: oil field; feature: oil-well bore; material: oil-contaminated soil; isolation source: oil-contaminated soil from oil-well borehole | place: Germany: Wietze | collected 2016-10-18 ... | reverse complement strand
TCAAGACCCAGAACCGCCTTCATGAATTACCATACCATGTGGATCAGATTCCTTAATAAAATAGTAGCATGGAGATAATGACGATTCGGGGCCTCAAAACGGATAGATTACGCCTTCGCATTTGGGGAATATTCACTCATATTCACATACTCTATTGTTCCGAACATGGAAGAGGTTTGCGCCTTCACCTGCCGATCTAGTTAGTTGCAAGATCGCCCTGCCACCTCTGCGCTCTCTCGGGCGAACTGGAGCAGCACCCACGCCTGCAGCGCCGCCGCCGCCCCAGGGTAAAAATGAGGCGGTATGACATCCCGGCAAATTTGCCGGAAGGTCGCGATCGAGAACAGCAATACTTATGGGGTGTGTATCCATACAAGCCATCTTATGAAGCATCTGACAATTCTGTTGGTTCTCCTGCTCGCTGTGAGCCTGGCGGCGAGCGGCTGCACGAGTACGACCGCCGACCCTGCACCGACACCCGGGACGGCCGCGTCGACCACGGCGAAATATTCGATCGGTGACGTTGTGCAGGTCGATCCGTCGAATCCCAATTACAGCGAGTATGCCGCACTGTTGATCGTAGATGTAGGCGAAATCTACTATACATGCGAGGTTGTCGTCCGGGAGTCCCCAACCAGCGCATGGATGATATACCCTGAAAATCGGATGACGTCTCGCCATACAGATTTAGAATTCGGTTTCCCACACTACATGGAACAGGTAGACCCGGGCACTATTGCGACGTGGACGGCCACACCAACGCCGACGCTGACGCCTAAACCGACGCCAACTCTGAAACCCGACACGGCGACCTTGGGCGAGAAGAACGCCGCGGCGAAGGCGTTGAGTTACCTACGATATTCGGCGTTCTCGCGCGAAGGATTGATCGACCAACTCGAGTTTGAAGGATTCTCCCACACAGAGGCCGTGTATGGCGCTGACCAATCCGGCGCTGACTGGTATGAGCAGGCGGCGAAGAAGGCCGAGCAGTATTTGAAATACTCGTCGTTCTCCCGCTCCGGACTGATCGACCAACTGGAGTTTGAGGGATTCACCCGGTCACAGGCTGAATACGGAGTGAAGGCGGTCGGGTACTAACCCCCTTTCTCCTACCCGGATACTCCCGGGCAAGGCCATTTTGCGCTCTGTTAAAAAGAGGTTGTGGTGGTGTTATGCCTTCGCCGGCGCGGTGATCATCTGAACCAGGTCGGCCCACGCCTCCGGCTGCTCCTCGCGGATCCGGGCGAGCGATGCCCGGAAGTGCGGGTCGTCCGGGGTCGTGCCGGCATCTTTTGCAAGCACCCTCTCCAGGAAGTCGCCGGGTGCCTCCTCCATTTGTGCCAGACCGCACACGGTGCAGTAGTGCCCCCGCTCTTCCAGGACGGCACCACACCGCGTGCAGGTCTGCACGGGCGGCGGTCACAGCGTTATACTTCCGGGCATCTGTGACCTGATGCGTCGCGTAATACTCGTTCGCGGGGTAGAATCCGGCAAAGGTCGTGTCGAAGACCACGCCGGCATATTCCACGAAGGCGTGAGGATACGGCAACCCTGCGAGAGGGCCATGTGGTTGAACCGTCATGGCGTGAACCAATGTCCATGTCTGGTTGGCCATCTGGAACGAGAGGGCCAGCTCGTAGCATATCCCGCTTCGGTGGGCGCGGTCCTCCGGGATATATGCCAGGTTCACCGGGAGCGGACCAGCGAGAGGATGGATGATCACGGCGCGGGCGCGATCCTCCTGCTCCCCGAATACCAGGAACCGGGTTATCCTCGAAGACCGCGCCGCATGACCCGGGGCGGCGCGGGTGTTCATACGGGCGATATCGAGACAGGCTCGTCGCTCACTACGATGTCATCGCCGGTCTGCTGGCTGTAATACCACGTCGCCGCCCATACCGCCATCCCTACGGAGAGCACGAGGTCGTCATGGTCGCCTTCCCGCCACGCCTCATAACTGTCATGTGCGGTTTTCAGGTTCACCTTGACCTTGAACGCCAGGAGCTCATTGATCAGGGTTTCCGCGTCCGGGAGTGCTGCCGCGATCTTAAGTCGCTTGTTCTGCAGCGATACTGCCAGTTCCCCCACGATGTCGCGCTTCGGGACCCGGAAGTATGGGCCGTCGCGGTTCACGGTATCCCCGCCCGTGATAGTGATGCAGACGGGCGTGAGACCTTCCAGGAAGAGCATATCCGTTACCGCCCGCCCAACCCCGGTGTTATCGACGATCAGGTCTGTACCGGGCGGGAGACGGGCCATAATCTCCTTCACGCGGGCGACCTGCTCGGGGTAGGGCGTCCCGATCGGGAGCCGTTCCAGGTGCCGGACATGGTGCGTGAGCGGGATGCTCTCGAACACTGTCTCCACCGTCCGAGGGCGTCGGGTCTCGGGGTCGCGGTCTTCGTGCTGTACGATGTATGGCGTCGGGCGAACCTCGATCGCGCTGATCGCGGTGTAGTCGGCCGCCTGTCCTAAATCCAGTCCTACAAAATATCTCGTCATTCGGTTGCCTCATGGAAGAGCGGGGAAATGCCGTCATCGAGCCCCGGGGCGGTCCTCGTCACCGGCGGGGCGAAGAGCGGGGACACGTCCTCGGAGACCGCGCCCATCACGTCGTCGTAGCGGAATACGCTATCCGTCGCCTGCCGGAACTCGCACATGTACTCTTGTTCAAACCACCAATCCCCGATCGCCCGTCGTTCCTGCTCCAGGAACTCCGGAGTTATCCGCGGGCACCGGGTCGCGGGGATCTTGATCCGCTGCCAGTCGTCGCCGCCTTCGGTCCATGCCTCGAAGAAGTGACCGCGCTTGCCAAACGGTGTTGACATCAGGATCAGGCGTCCGCCGCTGACGGCGAGCATCGGCCGGATCGAGTAGTAAAGAGCATCCGGCACCCGGGCGGCCTCGTCCTCAATCACGAGGTCGGGCGCGCTGAAACCGCGGATCGTGGCTTCGGTGCCGGGGAGGGAGACCACTCTCGATCCGTTCTCCAGCGCAAACGAGAGCTTGTTGTCTTCCGTCAGCCGGGGGCGGTCGTCCAGGGTATCCAGGAACCCGGTTACTTTCTTGAACAGTTCACTTGACTGCCGGAGCGACGGGCTCACGAGGAGCACGAGGCTACCGGGCCGGAAGTGCGCCGTATGGAGCGCCACGATCGCGGTGGTGGTAGACTTCCCGGCCTGCCGGCTGCAGTTGAGGAGCAGGCGGTTTGCCGGGGAGAGGAGGACTTCGACCTGCCAGGGGTCCGGCTCGAAGTCGAGTTGTTCCCGGGCGAAGGTCACGGGGTCCATGAGGTGTCGAAGAGGGGCGGTGGTCATGTACCTTCGACCTCCTTTAGCGCCTCTGCGAGCCGGACCCGGATATCTGGATACGGCTGAAGTTCGCGGAAGATGACCGCCTGGATCTTCAACCACTGTGGAGACTGGTAGATGTTGATCGTCGTCCCGTCGCCCGGGAGATCCCCGGCGATCTGGAGTAACGGCTTTGCCAGGTCACCGGCCGTCTTCCACAGATACGCCATCCTCTTGTCGTCTCCTTCCTCTTCGGCTCTGTTCGCTGCGCGGGCGAGTGAATCGAACCCGCGGGACAGTTCCTTAAGCATCTTCACGGTGCCGGAGACGGCCTTCTGTCGCTCTGCATCGACAATGGCCGCCGAGACGTGTTTCTTATGGCGGCCGATCGCGGCTTCGGAAACGTCGAATCTCTGCGATATGCTCCGGTATTTCTCGCCTGAAACGATCGCTTGATCGATCTCGTCCCGCTGCGGGTGGGTGCAGATGCTACACTGTCGCGCCATTATACCGTCTCCTTCGCTATGCGTTCTCTCAGGGCGGCCGCCTCCGCTCGATACTTCGTCGCGGTCGCCGGTTGCTTATGGATACCATGAAGCCGGGCGAGCTCATCGAGTGCGTCAGCTACGAGATCCATCTCGGGGCACTGCTCGACGAAACATTCCCAGAGAAGTAGGGATCCATCCGGGCCAGCAAACCGGGACCGGATGAACCGCCGGGCGTCGTCCCGGCACGAGGAGGTCATGGCCTCACCTCCGATCTGTTCCCACTGTTCCCACCTGTCCCAAGTGTTCCCAGGGCGGGAAATCGGCCGATATGCGCCCGTTTCGCCTGTTGCGTCACGGGGGGTCGAGATTCAAAAATTGGGATCCTTCGTGTTCCCATTTGCCGATCACGCACGGGAACAGGGGAGCACCCCCCCGTTACCTCTCTCTCTCTCCTGTTCTGGGAACATAAGATATAATATATAAATATATTATATAATATATCTAATAATCTGGGTTCTTTTCGGGAAACACGGGCGTTCCTTCGTGTTCCCATTTTGGGAACACTACGGGAACAAATGGGGAACAGGTGGAACACTTATACCGCCTCCGGGATGTACTCGGGGTCACGCCTCCAGGCGTCTTCATCGAACCGATAGAACCCGCTGTAAAGGGAGATATCCGGTCTCGCCTTGATGACGATCATGTTCCTCTGCCGGCGGACCGTCTCGCCGTCCTTGCCGAACACGGCAGCGATCTCCTTACGTACATCTGCACCCGGCACCTTCCCGAGCAGCCCCCCTTCGTCGACACCGCGATCGGTGCGACCATACAGGAGCCGGCGTACGTGAGTCCGGGTCCCCGGCCGCTTCCGGCCGTCCCCGCCACACAACGCTATGAGGTCGTTCTCTGCGATCTCGCCGCCGTGTTCGGCTATGACGTGCCAGAGCCGGAGTTCTTCCTTCGTGAGCCCGAGTTTCCGCGTATCCTCGTTGGTCTTGAAGAGATCCGCTGCGGTCCGCATGTCGGAGACGGTCGCTGTCAGGGTAACGACGCCGTTCTCGTCGGGTTCGCTCCGCTCTCTCTGAGCGAACCGGAGCACTGCGACCGCCGCGATGAAGTCCGTAAAGTACCTCATGATACGGCGGTTGCTCCTGTCCTCGAAGCCCACGTAATTGAAGAACGGCATCCGGACGCGGAAGATGTGCCGCTTCATCTCGCGGATCATCGCCCTGCAGACAAGCACGTCGCGGGAGACCGGGTAATCCTGCTCACCTTCGATCGCCTTCCGCTTCAAGAACTCCTCATATGCCGCGTCCGCCCGATCGTCAACCTCGACGCCGATCTTGAACTGCCGATCGTTCAGCTGGTCGTCGCCCTGGTCGCCTAGACTCGTGAACAGAAACACCGTTCGCGGCGGGATCGTGTAGACTCGGGGACGGAGCTTGCTATCCACGGTCCGGTATTCCGTCTCCTCCTGAAAACTTGACATGCACCGCTTGATCAGGTCGGTCATCTCGTTGTTCAGGGTCGTGTCATCGGAGAACAGGACCATGCCCGGCTTTAACTCCGCATAGAAGAGCGCCTTATTCGAGAACGTCCCTTCGATCAAGTACTCGCGAGGTATCAGGTGCACGGCCGCCTTCGCACCGGCAGTCTTCCCCGCGCCCTTGCTCCCGGTCAGCGCCGGCTGCACACCCTGAGTGTTCACACAGGATTGCGCACCGACCGCGACGGCGATCGTGTCGATAACCTCGCGGTCGCCGCTATGGAGTGTCGCAAAGGTCGCCCGGAGCGTTTCCAGCGGGTCGCCGGTCTCCAGCACCCCCAGCGCCTCCGCCTCAACGTCGAGCGTGATCTCCGGGTCGGGGGCCTCCTCCGGAGAAGGGGGCTCGTCCACCTCATACCCACGCGCCCGGAGAGCCGCGAAGACCTCGGGCCAATGCCCCTGCAGGCAACCGGGGCGCACCTCGGAGCAGTCGACGATCTCCTCCTCGACGGCGATCCATTCGACCGGACCGCCGCCGGTCCCGCACCGGAAGCAGTACCAGGTGTTTTCATGCGGATTGATCGCGAAGTTCTGTCCGGTCGTCGAGCCGTGCACCGGGTGACTCCCGCGGATCTCGTCGCCGCACCGCACGCCGTCGGTGAGGGTGCATACGTCCGTGATCGAGAGCCCGAGCCGATCGGTGATCGTCCGGCCGCCACGGGTGCGCGGGCGAGGTGCCTGCACCAGATCCACCGGCTCCCGCTCTCCTCCGCTCTCCTTCAGCACGAGACCGTGCTCCCGGATGATCGGTTCAAGCGCCTGCTTGATCTCCTCCCAGGTGAGCACCGGGAAGGGCTCCCCGAATCCGCGTGTTATCGCATAAAGGATCGGGCGTTCCCGCGTGCTATCGGGGTGCTCCCCGTAGATCAGAGCGTGCTTGCTCCCGGTGAATATCTCCAGAGCCGGGTGATCGGGGTCGTCCTTCGGGGCGTACTGCACGATCGGGCTCTCCAGTCGTCCGCCGTCCGGGTCGAGGATGGCAAAGAGTTTGCTACCCTTCTTCCCGACACCGACAACGCACCGCTCCAGGGCGGGGGCGTTTGCGACCGCATCGCAGAGGCTCGTGTCGTCGATATCCAGGACGATAACCTGCCGGCCGCTGTTCCAGTCAGGATGCAGCGGGACGGAGATAGAGCAGTCCTTGACGGTCGCCTGCCGGTGAAAGTCCTCGTTGCTCCACCATGCCTTGACCGCGGCCATGCGTTCCGGGCTCGGGACGTGGAACGAGTCGCCCGCGGGCGCGTTGTCGCCGTAGATCCCGCGTCTCGATATCTGCGGGATCGGGCTCTTGGACTTCGGCCGGCACGGGAGCGGGGTGATCCCCTGCTCCCGGAGCCAGTGGACGATATCAAGCGGGGTTATCGGTCCGGCGGTCGCGGGGCGGCTCGTTGGTGCCGGTGTCGGTCTTGGCGGCGGTTGTGGCGCTGCTCCTTTCGGTGAGCGTATGACCTGAAAACCGGATGCCTTCGCATCCCCGAACGGGTCGCCGGCGGTCACGGCGCCACCTCATCAAGACGATAGCCCGCCCGGCCGCCTACGGGTCGTATGAAACCTGCCCGCAAAAGCCAGCACCCGCGGTCGCGGCGTAGCGGACAGGGGCCGTTGGTCGTGCCGATCGCGCCACAGATGGTTCCTTCGGTCCGGCAGGTCGCGGGGAGGTCGTCGAAGAATAATCCACCTAAAATAGGTGACTTTTTATACTTCAACGTCGATAAATGAACTAGCATACGTCGCCCTCTGTATGTCACTGAGACGCGGACATTCGCCCGGTTCGCGTCTCGAATCCTTGCTCGCTGTTTTCTCGCTGTTCTCTACGACCCAGATCCCCAGATCCACCATGATCGAGCCGATCCCCTTGAGCGCAGGGTTGCGGGTCTCGAAGGTTTCGATCGCCTCGGGGGTGACGATACGGGGGCGCTCCCGGGTGGCCGGGGCAACGCTCATGACTCCAGAAGACAGAGAGTTAGTCACCGGTTTGCCTCCGTCGCGGGGGTAGGTTGGGTCTGGCGGGAGGGGTAGGATGTTGGCGCATTACATCCCCTCTCGCGATCTTCTCTCTCGTGTTCAAGCGCCCGCCTCAGTGCAGCACTGAACGAGATCCCTTCACGCTTAGCGAAGGAGTGAAGTTCCTTTGGAACCATCACCGATGTCTGAACGTGGCGGGTGCCGTCTGCGTAGATCACTACTGATGGCAGTTCTTTTCACCTCTTTTCCTTTGTATACCATTATATAGAATAGAAGACATATAACATCAGGATGGTGGGGGGCGTTAAAGAATTATCTCGGACAAAACGCAAATCACGGCGGGATATGAATTGTAAAATCGCAATGCGAGATAGAATATTCTTTTCTCCAGATGAGGAACACATCTTCCTCTCAGAGAGGGCATTCTATTGGTATCGCCCCTACATGAGGGGAGAATTGCCAACACCAAGGTCCATTTCCGATTTTTGGATAGTGGAAGAGCGAGGCGGACCAAGCTTCCGGGAAACAATAGGTGATGAGGTTCTGATCGGACCGAGTGAGGTTCGATACTATCTTCGTGTCGAATATTCGAGAAGAGGGCAACAACAACCACTCGTAAAAAAATATCCTATCAAAGGGTATCGCCTCCCGGGCGATGAAGACAGGCATCTTGGGATTACGGACCTCTTCCCCACGGTGAACCTTTGGCATCTCCCGTTCCCCTTCGAGACGGGGACGCACTCAATGGTATGTCATCGGCTTGATCCTGAACGAGTCGATAAGGGAACCGGCAAACCTTATGTTTACTCCATCTTCGAACCGGCCTGCCAGCACTGCCACAGCTGGTTGCTTCCGGGCGATCCTCATTACCGATCCGTACGCCGCACCGTTGATGCATATTACAACATTGCAGCAGGGCAAAAATACTGCTCTCCTGAGTGCAGGTATGCCGCGCAGCTAAAACGTCAGAAATACCGATATAACTACAGTAGAGGGAACTTCAAGGAAATTGCACCCGACGGGTGGATCAATGTCAGAGAACACCTCGATATGTTTGGTTCCTCCATACCTCGGATCTCCGCCGCCGATCTTCCACGGTGCGATAACTGCGGGGGCATCATCCAGCGTAAGCGGATGAAGAGATCAGCAGGAAAAGGGCAATTCTGCTCTGATCGGTGCCGGAAGGCGTATAAAAGGAGACTTGAGAAAAAACTCGCCTGGGCAGCCTGAAAGGTTACCGCTCTTCTCTTCCACTCATCAACGCCTTAATCCGCTCGTCCACAAACCGCTACGGCGCCTCCGGGGGCGAGTGTCGATACCCACCTGTAGCACGCTCTTCACCGCGATCTCTCATCGAAAACGGTCAGGGGCGGACTCATACCCTTCTCGGCTTCCTGGTAAGATCGATAGAAGTCACGATAGAGAGGAATCGTATCCTTCTTCTTATTTATTAGAGCCTTTTGAAAGCCGTATTTCAGATAAAATCCCTCAGACTTCGGTTTTGCATCAACCGTGATCATGCGGCACCCCACATACTGCGAGAGCCGCATGGCGATGGCCACCGTCTTCAACAACATTGCTCGTCCGATACCCCGGCCCTCAAACTCCTGGTGCGTTGCCAGTCGTGCGATCTTCAGCGCCGGATAGTGCGGATATGGATACCATTCTTCGCCGTCGTCGTCACTGACACTTTTCCTGATGATGCAGTCGTTGGTGAGCGTGAAAAACCCGACGACTTGCCCTTCATGCAGCACGATTCGCGTGACCGACAGCCGGGCAGCCTGGTTTTCGAGCGCATCTTCGATCAGGAACTCAGTCAGATCAGGTTCTCCGCATCGGAATGCTGAAATGTCAATGTCCTCATTGAGAAGAGAAAAAGATAGATTACTAAGGGGTATCTTCATATTCAAAGTCGCATCTCGCGGGCAAGGATGGCGGCTTCGCGGATCAACTCGCGGCCGTCATCGGTGTCTGTGGGGTGGTCCAAATAGCGCTGGAACCGCCGGGCGTCTTCCCCCTCCAGGACAAGCCCAAGTTCTATCGGTTTTGCCATCTTCTTTCCCTCCTGATACGATATAATATCCCGGCGTACATAAAATAAGTTTCTCTTGCCCTCAGGGTTAAATCTCCCCGCTGCTCTTCATCGCCCGGATCCTTGCATCCACCAGCCGCTGCAGAGCCTCCGGGGTAGCGCCCACATCAGCCTGCATCGCGTTCATCATTGTGATCTGCCGCTGGATGCCAGCAAGCTCTCCCCGAAGCGCCTGGTTCTCCCGCTCCAGCCGCGTCAGATCCTCCTTGTTGTACGGCGGCTCTTTGAAGATCCACAGGGCCGATTCCGCCCCCCGGTATGCCGTCTCGATCTCCTCGTCAGTCAGGCGGACGTACGCGCCGCCGCAATATCCCTCGTGGCCGAGCATCTGCTCGACCGCATCGACGGAGGCGCCCCCTTGGGGAAGTCGTGTCCGGAAGAACTTCCGCATCACGTGGAGCCGGAGCACCAGCCACCCGGTTGTAGGGTCCTTCTCATCGAGCCCGCACTTCTCAAGAACCCGGCCGTACTTATCCCGGACGCCGTTGTAGGAGAGCGGGAACACCCTTTTTGTATCTCTTGTAAACTCTACCGGGACGGTGTAACTATCGATTTTCTCCGCGTATGCGGGGTGGTAAGTCTGCCATTGCTTGAGAACTTCCAGCGCCTCGATCGAGAGGAACGTGTCGCGGGGTTCCCCGCTCTTGGCAATCTCCCGCCGGATGTGAACCTTCCCGGTCACGAGGTCAACGTCCGGCCACTCGATCCCGAGCCCTTCCCCGGGCCGCATCCCCGCCGACGTGAGCACGAGTAAGTATGCCTTCAACTGCAGGTCTGAGTGGTTCAGAATATGTCGCAACTCTTCGAGCGTGGGGGCACGGTCCCGGGTTAACGACTTCCCACCGACCTTTAACCGCCGGGTCATCTCTGCCGGCAGATAGACGTGATTTTCCGCGAGCCATGAGATTATCGCCGCCTTATAGCTCTCAAGCGATTTAGGGGCGGATGCTGCCTTCTCCCGGAGGAAGTCCCGGAGATCGTCGGCAAAATCGTATTCGTCATGACCGTTATTGAGGTATTCAAGGGCGAGAGTATCGTAATGCTCGATGTCCACCGGGGAGCGGATGTAGGGGGTGGCTCTCTTGATGTCCGGTTCGTCGTTCACCCATGCCAGGAATTTAACCAACGTCCCTTGATACGCTCTTGCCGTGTTCTTTGGCCTTCCTCTGACGAATCGGGTTATATCTCGGGTTCTTTGCCGCTGCGGAGCCATGATAACTTCCCTCTCAATTCAATCATAGGCCTGAGAGATGATAAATGTTATCAAATTCACATGCCATAATTTCGCTAAGATTCCTTATTAACGGTAATGACGGATCGAACGCCCGCCTCTGTACCCCTTCTG
>WOYI011264152.1_pt1 | contig 10736 bp, 2 predicted proteins | sample 6423411 | NCBI WGS metagenome assembly WOYI01 (sample SAMN13441803, study PRJNA592873) | oil field metagenome | biome: oil field; feature: oil-well bore; material: oil-contaminated soil; isolation source: oil-contaminated soil from oil-well borehole | place: Germany: Wietze | collected 2016-10-18 ... | reverse complement strand
ATTGCAAAAAAAACATATCATTAATTTCAAGTAACTTTATATCAAATATTATTTGTAATAATTTATAATATGATTAATAAGGTAATAATATTAAATCTCGCATTATTGACATTTTGCTGCAATATTACATTTGCGCAAGTGAAACAAGTTGAAAAAAAGCACACAAATTCAACTCAGGAGAATAATATACAGGTAAAAAAACAAGTGAATGTAGAACAAGATATCAAAAAGGCCAGACTGCAACCAAATATACAAGAAAAAAAAGCACAAAAGCCTACTGATACTATTCAGACACAAGATTCTCAAACTGAAATAACTCAGGATTCAATTGTACAAACAAATTTCACAAAGAAAATACATTACTTAAAAGGATATGATTTCGGTTATGATGATTCTACTCAAACTCAAACTCCTCAGACACGTGCTGCTCCGGAAAATGACAATATCTGTGATGCAACATCACTTCCAATTAACGGATCATGTATTAATGATGAAACAAACAACAGTTCAACAAGTGACTACTTTGGCGGATGTATTCCTAACGGCAGTCCTTCTGTTTTTTATTCGTTTACTCCCACCGGCTCTAACGATATGATTACTATTACTATGAGTGGCTTTACAGACTTTGGTAGGCAATTGTATTTTATGTTATTGGAAGGACCGTGTTATTACCCATCAATAATTTCTGCCTTTTGTACTCATACTCCATATTCATCTAGTGAAACTATTGAACATTCTTTTTACAATTTAACTGCCGGAACAACCTATTATGTTATGATTGCAACACAGCCGGGAGTCGGAAATGAAATTTCAACCTTTGATATTTGTGCAGAAGAAAGTATCACTCCTCCACTAATTACAGGACCAGAACAAGATTGCTACGGTGCAGTGCCTGTTTGCGATATTTCTTATGCTCAAGATTATTCTTATACAGGCATTGGCAGTTCAGATGAATTAAATACCGGAGCCACTTGTTTATACGGTGGTGAATCTAACTCGGTGTGGTACGTCTTTACACCCCAATCAAGCGGAAGCTTCTTTTTTGAAATTGAAACGCTTATGGATTATGACTGGGCACTTTATGATTTAACTGACATAGGTGGTTGCGAATATATTTCAAGCGCAACGCCTGTTTTATGTAATTATTCTGGAACTAATGGTAATACCGGAACAAATACAACAGTAAATAATACTCTTCCAAGAGAAGTAGGTGCGTCCGGTTCGCCAATTATGGACGGAATGAATGTCACTGCTGGAAACTCTTACGCTTTACTTGTAAATAATTATAGTGCTGATGCTAACGGATATACAATCACATTTAGTGGAACTGCTTCTATTGCAGATAATCCGGATGGTGATACACCAACAGGGGCATATCCTGTAATGAGCTCAGCTGCCGCATCTTGTACCTCAAATTCTATTGAAGTAGAAATGAGCGAATACATTGTATGTTTAAGCATAAGCCAAGGAGGGTTTAAACTTACGAATATAACAACCAGCACCGATTTTACTTCTGCAATGACAGCTTATTACGGCGGCGATTGTGATGAATCCGAGTTAACTACAACATTAATTATTGACCATGATGGTACGCTGACAACCGGAACTTATGAATTAGAGGTTGTTAATCCAAATACAATAGCCGACAAATGTGGAAATCTGCTGCAAATTGGCGGAACTGTTACTTTTAATTATTTAGCACCTCTAAGCTTAACAGCCAGCGATACAGGCATTTGTGGCGGCGAAAGCATAAATTTAAATGCTGATGGTGCTGATGGCATTGTAACCTACACCTTAAATCCTGGAGGAACTACTAATAATACTAATGGTGTTTTTTCAGGACTAACTCCTTCAATTACCTCAACTTATACAGTCTCTGCTACTTACGGTGGATGTACCCGCACGGCAACTGAAACCGTAACCGTAGAAGGTAACATTGTTGTGAGCATTGATCCGACAAGCAAAACCGTTTGTGATTTCGATGACCCTGTTATTTTAACCGCGTCAACTTCTATAAATGGAAACAACTGCACATCTTGCTCATACACTTGGTCAACAGCAGCAACAACAGAAAGTATAAGTGTTACTTCAGCCGGAACATATACTGTAACATCTCAAACTGCAAACGGTTGCACCAGCTTTAACACTGCCGAAAGCATCATTACCCTTGCCGGAGCAGGAGCAGGCGGAAATAGTTGCGACGTTTTGTATGTTTCTCCGACTGGTGGTGGTGATGGTTTTACAAAGGATGCTCCTACTACTCTAGATGATGCTGTTACCAAAGCACGTTGTACCAACACAACCATAAAAATGATGGTGGGAGTGTATAATCTGGATGATTTCCAGGTTGTACCCAGCTACATAACCATTGAAGGTGGTTACAGCTCAGATTTTTTAACAAAAAGCAGCAATATGAGCGGTGGTTCAAATTCTACAACTATTCGCCGCACTAGCGGGGCAGATACTGATTATTCAACAGATTGCTCAGCATTTAGGGTTGAAAATGGAGCAGAAGAATTTAGAATTCAAAATATAAGAATCGAAATGCCCGGCTCAACTAATGTTACTGCACATACAGCAGGTTCCGGACTAATTAACTATGGAATAAAACTAGGAGCAAGTTGTAAAAATTATAATATTGTACGAGTATATATCGATGCAGGAGTTGGTGCTGCTCCGTAAAAAAGTTTGTGGTTATGAAAAGTAATTACAATTAAAAATTGAATAGAATGAAAACAAAATTCACAATATTGGAAAAAATTACAGAACAACTATTTGCATTAACAGCTTTTGTTGCTTTTAGTTTGATAGCTGTTTTGGGGGTAGGACAGACAACAGATACTTATTCTACTGCTGGAACGCATTATTGGACATGTCCGGACGGTGTTACAAGCATTACTGTTGAATGCTGGGGTGCAGGTGGTGGTGGTGGTATTAAATCTGGAAGTGGTGGCGGTGGTGGCGGTGGTGGAGCATATGCTAAAACTACAGGTATTACTGTGACACCTGGCAATACTTACACAATTGTTGTGGGACCTGGAGGTGCTGCTGATGTAGCTGCTGGAGGTGGCATAAAAACAACGTTTAATGGAACTACTGTAATTGCCGATTATGGTAAAGGGGCTTCAAATGAGACAGGAGCTGTTGGAGGCACAACTGCAAATTCAACAGGAACCACTAAATATGCAGGAGGAAATGGTGGAGCTGGAAATACCACTGGAGATGTTGGCGGTGGTGGTGGCGGCTGTGCCGGTCCCTTAGGTAATGGAAATTCTGGTTTGAATGGAGCTAGTAATGTCGGTGGAAACGGCGGCTCTGGAAATGCTGGAAACGGTGGTGCTGGTGGTGCTGGTGGTAATGGTACAGCTGGAGGAGCTGGTGATTCGCACTCGACTGGTGGAGGTGGAGGTGGAGGTGGCGATAACGGAAAAGCAGGTGGTGCTGCCGGTGCTCCTGGAGCCGGTGGTGGTGGGGGGGAAACTGGCGGAGGTGCCGGTGCCGATGGTCAGGTTGTAATTACTTATACCTGTCCAAGTTATACGTACAACTCTGCAAATGCCGGCTCAGACCAAAATCTTGCTACATGTGCAACAAGCACTACCCTTGCCGGTAATGATCCTGATTATGGAATAGGAACATGGACAGTGGTTTCGGGAACTGCAACAATTACAAGTCCAAATGATCCAGAAACCACTGTTACTGGGCTTGTGCCTGGTACAACCGTTACTTTGCGATGGACCTTTACTAATGGCTCTTGTTACAATGATTATGATGAGATGACAATTACTACTAATGAAGGTGCAGGGTGTTGGAATTATTGTGCTTCAACATTTAGTGATAATACCGATTTTATTACTAATGTAACATTTTCAAGTATCAATAACTCCAGTGGAGCCAACTCAGGTTACGGAAATTATACAAATTTAACTCCTGCAAATGTTTTGAGAGGTTCAAATTACACTTTGAGCGTAAGTGTTCAGGATAATTCCGGAACATACTTACATCAAGTTCAAGCTTGGTTTGACTTGAATAATGATGGAGATTTTTCCGATGCTGATGAATATTACGACCTAGGATCACAAAGTGTAGGAGGCAGCCCTGTTATTTTTACAACTAATATAACTATACCTGCTGGTGCAACTCTCGGTAATACGCGAATGAGAATCACAGAGGATTCTGATACTGGTGACGTAGATGATTGCGGTAGCTGGACTTTCGGAGAAACCGAAGATTATACAATTAATATAGTAAGTACCCCAATATTTACAACTAATCCAACCAATCAAAACATTTGCTATAATAGTTCAGCAGACTTTACAGTATCTGCTAATGGTACAGAACCTTTTACCTATCAATGGCAATATCAAGGGACCAATGTCTCAAACGGTACTCCGGCTGGTGCTGTTTATTCGGGAGCTAATACTCCAACCCTTAGCGTTAGCGGTACAATGACTAATGCAACATACTCTGCCTATACATGTGTCGTTTCAAACGCTTATGGTAGTTCAACATCATCAGAAGCAGATTTAATAATTAGCTCAGATGTCGCACCCGATCCACCAACAAATTTAACAAAAAGCGATGATATGATTTGCTCAGGTGAATCTGTAACTTTAGGTGGAACTGTTTCCAGTGGCGTATTAGAGTGGTACACTGGTACATGCAGTGGAACATCAGTAACCAGCCCGGTTTCACCAACAGAAACCACAACCTATTATGCAAAGGCTTATGATTCCGGAACCGGTTGTTACAGTGCTTGCTCTGAAATAACTGTGAACGTGATGGATGAAATAATTTTTATTGAAGAACCGGAAGATCAATACGGTTGCGCCGGTGAATCATTAACATTTTCAGTTGTTGCAACCGGAGCAGGTTTAACTTACCAGTGGCAGGAAGACGATGGCAGTGGTTTTACAAATATTACGGATGGTGGTGTTTATTCAGGTGCAACAAGCATGCACTTAGTCATTAGCGATGTTTCAGGCTTAGACGATTATGATTATCAATGTGTTGTTACGGGAACCTGTGATACACAGACTTCTGCTTCTGCCACGCTTAACGAAATTTCATCAGGCCTAAGCGGAACCAAAACGGTTGGCTCGGGAGGCGATTATACAACACTCAAAGCCGCATTTGATGCAATAAATACTTATGGACTTTCGGGTAATACTTATCTTAAAGTTATTTCTGATATAACAGAAACAGCCGAAGCAAGCCTTAACGAGTGGGTCGATTGTGCAGGGAACAGTGGCTATACAGTAACAATTTATCCTACAGGAGCAACCCGAACCATTTCAGGTAATATTGCTACATCACTTGTAACCCTTAATGGCGCTGATAAAGTTACCATTGATGGTAGAATCGATATGACCGGTACAGCCAACAGCCTTGTGTTTTCAAATTCAAATACGTCGGGTGGTACCTTGAAATTTGTTAATGATGCATGTGATAACGTTATCCAATATGCAACATTTAAAGGTGTATTTACCAATTTTGAGAATGGTGTGATATTTTTCTCAACTGGAGTAACAACTGGTAATGATAGAAATCAAATATTATTTTGTGATGTCAGGGATGGCTCCAGCACACCAACACATGGAATTTTTTCAGGAGGTTCTCTCAATGCAAAGAATAGTGAAAATCTAATTTCTGATTGCAACATTTACAACTTTTATAATATAACGACAAGCAATAGCGGTATTATTTTGTATGAAAATAATCATGCATGGACAATTCAAAATAATTCAATTTATCAGACTGTAAGGCGACCTGACTGGAGTCACTATGGTATTTATATTTATGATGAAAGTTCAAATGATTTTAAGATTATAAACAACTTTATTGGAGGCTCAGCTTCAGATGGAAGCGGTACTTATGAAATATATCCAATTGGAACAGAAGAAGGATATAATAATTCCTTTTCTGGAATATATCTAGTATGTAGTAATACAGGAGTATCTTTAATAAAGGGGAATACAATTAAAAACATAAAAATGACAACATTTCCTTCTGCACAATCGCCTTATACAAGTCAAACTAATTTTTACGGAATTTTAGCGGTTGGGAGAGTAGATGTTATTGAAAATACAATAGGTGATAATTCGTCAACTGGATCGATTGATTTGACCATTAACGATAATAGTACTTATAGTGCATGGATTATTGGAGTTTATAAAGATGGAGATGGAATAATTTCTAAGAACAAAATAGGGTCTTTTTCAGTTAGGGGAACGATTAATGACCAATGTGGATTTAACGCTATTCAGGCAACTGGGGATTTAATTAATGATGTGATAATTTCGGGAAATGTTATTGGAAGTACTACTGTTGCCAACAGCATTCAAACCACAAATGCAGCAACGCCCGCAGTAACATTTGGAGGCATATATTTTGGAACAGATGGTGATTATAAGACAACTGTCAATAATAATACAATATCAAATGTTAATATAGGCTGTACTTCAACAATGCCATTTTTTATTGGACTAAACAATCAGGCAACAGGCGGCGACCAAATTATAACTGGAAATGAGATTAGTAATATAAGTACAGCTTCCACAAGTACCGGCTTTTTTAATACTCCAACAGATTTTCCTGCATTTGTTGGAATTAGAACCAACAATATTGCAGCAGGAGCAAATCTTAGCATTAACAATAACCATATTTATAATATTTCATCAACCAGCACCTCCGCTGCTGTGACATTATTTGGTGTGTATTGCGCAACCGGAACATCCGGTACGCATTTAATAAACGGCAACAATATACATTCTTTTTCAACTCAGAATACTTCCTACCTGGTTTGGCAAGAAGGGCTTGTATTGGAATCAGGGACTGCTACCATTTCCAACAATATGATTAGACTTGGGGTTGAAGGCATTGCAAATGATAATTTTATCGCAGGAATAGAAATGCTATCCAATTCTGCTAATTCTGTTCTTTTTAATTCGATATACATTGGTGGAACTGCTATTATTTCTGGAACACAAAGTACTTTTGCATATTACAGATCCGGAACCGGTACTACAGATATTAGAAACAATATCTTTGTCAATGCAAGAACCGGTGGCTCCGGAATTCCTTATGCATATTACCTTTCTGGAATAACAAATCTTACAAGCAATTACAACATCTATTCAAATAATGCCGGAGGTGTTAATGCCTACGCAGGCGCATTAAGAACATCGTTAGCTCAAATTCAGACTGGAACAGGTCAGGATGCTAACTCAATGGTTACAAATCCTTTGTATGTTGCACCAACCGGCACTGGCACAGCCTGCGATTTGCATATTCAAACAACTTCACCGGCAATTGGAGCAGCAGTCGCCGGAACTGGAATAACAACCGACATTGATAATCAAACGCGTGATGATCCTCCTTGTATAGGTGCAGATGAGTATGTAACAGCGCCTTATGGTACTGATGTCTATGGCATTTACTCTCCTGATGGCATAAACGGTACTATTGAAGATGTGGAAATTGTGTCTGAAGGTGGCCATCCGGGAGGTATCGGCTATAATGTCGCCAATCCAGACGAAGTTTATTGGCCAAATGTTTATATTAGCGATTATCATGTGATAACAGCAAGTAATATAATGTGTACAAATTCAGAATTCACCTTTACAACCGCAGATGCATCTCCCGATTGGTTATTTGGTAATGGAGCAGTTCCTTCTTCAGCCAATACAACACCTTCGTCAAGTCATTATGAATCAACAGGTTATAAAGACATCATTGAAAGTGTAAAAGTCTTTAGCGATTTTAATAATATTACCCTCGAATCACCTGATCCCGGAGTTATATTAGGTGCTCCCAGTGGCGCAGGTTGTCCGACAACTTATACTTACACAAGTTCCGAAGAAGGAAGTGCAGGTTATTTGTATGAATGGAACGCTACTGCTCCAAGTGGTTGTCAGTATTCCATTGATAATGCATCGGCTTCTACAACAGATATCACTTTTCTAAACCAAACTGGCGTTGATCAGATTTTCCTGGTTACTTTAAATATCGAAACAGAATGTTGCGGCAAATTAAAACCGGTGGAACGATATATCACAATTTATCCCGGACCAAAAATGCCGGAAATTGACGGAGGCCCATTCTCAACTTGCGAGGGTGGCACACAAGAAGTATCTCTTTTAAATCCCGATCCGGAATATTCTTATGAATGGTTTGATTCTGAAACCGGTGGTACACAACTCGGCAGCGGAACAAGCTTTTCGTTTACCAATATTCCCGAGGGTAATACTTCATACTGGGTACAATCAACAAACAGTTTTGGGTGCTCATCACAACGCGCAGAAATAGTAATTGAAGGCATTACTCCTGCAGCACCATCGGTAGGTGATCAATCAACTTGTGGTACCAGCGATGTAACATTTTACATCAACTCTCCTCATGCTGGATACATTTATAAGTGGTACACAGGTTCATGTGGTGGAACATTATTGCAATCAAGTACATCATCAAGTTTTACTTATAATGTTACCGCAACCGAAACCTTTTATGTTTCTGCAGTTCCACCTGGATGCGCTGAAGGTAATTGTGCTGAGCCAGCAGTTTCTTATTTAACGCCAACCGATCCTATACTTTGGCAAGGCGATGATGCAACGGAACCAAAAAATTGGTTTGTTGCAGAAAACTGGCAAAACGGATGCTTGCCAAATTGCGGAACCAATGTTAAAATTGCTACAGGACTCAGCAATTATCCTGAAATTGGCTATCATCTCGGTCAAGCCGCAGCAGCCAAAAATATGGAACTGGTAAATGGTGCAAGCTTAACATTTACTGATAACAAAGCACAACTGGAATTATGTGGTAATTTTATTCATAATGGTAGTTTGGTTACAAATAATTTTGGCTCTGTTTCTTTTATTGGCAGCACAGCACAACAATATATAAAAAGCGGGACAGCTACCGGAGAGTTTAATAATGTAAGAATAAACAACTCCGCAACTAATCCTACTGTAACACTTACAAATGGAGACATGATGATAAGCGAAAACGGAACCATAGTATTTATTAATGGTACTATTGTTACAGGAGACAATAAACTTATTATTAAAAATACATCTAGCAATGCAATTGGTGGATTTAATGCCGACAGATATGTTATCGGTAATCTTAGACGTTATATTTCAACTTCTGTTACAGATTATGCATTCCCGGTTGGCGTTTCAGATAGATATGCTTTAGTAAATTTAAAAAATAATAGTCTCACAGGAGTCACTTACCTAGATGCAAAGTTCTTAACCAGTGTCGAAAATAACGGAACTTTAGATCCTACAAAAGCATGTGATGGACCAATTACTTATGATTATATTGTAACTGATGGTACCTGGCAAATTGATGCCGATGCTAATCCTTCGGGCGGCAGCTATGATATTGCACTTTGGTTTAATAATGCCTTAACAGTTACAGGATTAATAGACAACCAATTTGCACCATTAAAACGTCCAAATAATTCAACTGATGCGGCAGACTGGGCTGCTGGAGGTACGGCAATTCCTCATGCCGTTGCTGACGGTCATGCAGAAAGAAAAGATTGGACAAGTTTCTCGCAATATGGGGTTGGATATAAAGAAACTCCGCTACCAATAGAACTACTCACCTTCGACGCTAAATATGAAAACAATGTTGTAAATATCAACTGGGAAACTGCGAGCGAAATTAATAATGACTATTTTATTGTTCAAAAATCTAAAGATGCAATTAATTTCACAAATATTGATAAAATCAATAGCCTTGCACCTAATGGTAATAGTAATACTTTATTAAAATATTTATCCGTTGACAAAGATGTTGACTATGGAATATTCTATTACAGATTAAAACAATACGATATCGATGGCACTTACACATACTCAAATGTTGTTTATGTTGTAATAACCCAAAACGGAGCATTTTCAATTTATCCAAATCCGGCCAAAGATATTATAAAAATATCATATTATTGCAACAACAACGACCAGCCAATAGTCAAACTATATGACGAACGAGGAAGCCTGGTACTAACTCAAAAAATTGAATGTACAAAAGGTGCAAATAATACTAATATAGATATCTCAAAGATTGCTCCGTCAATTTACACTCTAATATTTATCACTAAAGATTCTCTTAATCGAGTTCAACTGATTAAGCAATAATAGCTTTCTCTTTTTTATTTTATTATTTACCTTAAATCAATAATTTCTGCTTCAGGATATAAGTCTTTTGAAAATTTAATTTGGTTATCAGGAATATTGGGATTCTCGACAAACTTTGTAATTTCAATAAGATAGCTAACTCCGTCTTTACCAACATATCTTACCGAAAACAATTGCTTTTTAGTTTTATCAATTTTTACTGTGATTTTAGAATATTTTTTATCTTCTATTTTTTGGGGATATAAATCAATTTCCATCAAAGGTCTGTTACTTTCAAATTTATCTGCAATGTATTTTACCTTAAAATTATTTTTATAATCTTTTAAAAAAGATTGCGGGTTCATCATTTGCGATTCATTTTCCGCATTTAAGGTAATGTTAACTTCTTCAGCATCTTTTAAATAGGTATAATTAGTTTTTCCGTCGGAATAGACAACTTGATCCATAACATCCAGTTTATAATATCCGGTTTTGTATAAGGCTTTTCCTAAATATGATTCTCGTTTTCCGTCATGTAAATTTTCCACAAACATATTAAATTCTATCTGAAGGCTTGAATATCTATCAGTTTTTGCAGCTATTTCATCAAGT
>WOYI010825901.1_pt1 | contig 10738 bp, 10 predicted proteins | sample 6423411 | NCBI WGS metagenome assembly WOYI01 (sample SAMN13441803, study PRJNA592873) | oil field metagenome | biome: oil field; feature: oil-well bore; material: oil-contaminated soil; isolation source: oil-contaminated soil from oil-well borehole | place: Germany: Wietze | collected 2016-10-18 ... | reverse complement strand
GAATAAGGTTTAATCAGATTTTAAGCGTGAAAAAATTGATTCATTATATTTTCAAGGAAGTTCATTTATGTTCAATAAAATTCTAATAGCCAACCGTGGTGAAATAGCCATAAGAGTTATGAGGGCGTGCCGGGAATTAGGAATTGAGAGTGTTGGTGTCTACTCTGATGCGGATAGAAACTCACTCTTCGCTAAATACGCCGATGAGGCATGGCCCATTGGAGAACCAGCTCCCATTAAAAGCTATTTAAACATCGATAAGATCATAGACACCGCGGAAAAATCAGGAGCCGAGGCAATCCACCCCGGCTACGGGTTCCTGGCAGAAAATCCCAATCTAGGAAAAGAATGCGAAAAACACGGGATAAAACTCATAGGGCCGAAATGGTCCGTTATAGAGGCCATGGGGGATAAGATAACCGCCCGGAAACTGATGAAAAAGGCCGGCGTACCCGTGGTACCCGGTACTGAGAAAGGGGTAACCGATGACCAGGAAGCCATGGAGATAGCTGAATCCATAGGATATCCAATTATTATCAAAGCCTCCGCCGGTGGCGGTGGAATAGGTATGCGCATCGTCACTGAAGAGGATGAATTAATCCGAGCCATTGAATCCACCAGATCCGTGGCAGAATCCGCCTTTGGAGATGCCACCATCTACATAGAGAAATATGTGAAGGAACCAAGACATATAGAATTCCAGATACTGGCCGATGAACACGGAAGCATCATCCACGCTGCAGAAAGGGAGTGCTCTATACAAAGGAGAAACCAGAAACTCATCGAAGAAGCACCCTCTCCTATTATGACTCCGGAACTCCGGGAGAAGATGGGTTCCATCGCGGTGCGTGCAGCATCTTCCATAGGATACACCAACGCCGGGACAGTTGAATTCCTCTACTCCAATGGAGAGTTCTACTTCCTGGAGATGAACACCCGTGTCCAGGTGGAACACCCCATAACTGAAGCCATAACTGGGCTGGACCTGGTTAAAGAACAGCTTAAGATCGCTGCCGGTGATGAACTGTGCTGCACTCAAGACGAAATAAAGGTAAACGGACATTCCATAGAATGTCGCATAAATGCCGAGGACCCTTTAAACGATTTCGCGCCTAACCCTGGTAAGATCACTGGTTACCGCTCACCCGGTGGTTTAGGTGTGAGGGTGGACAGTGGAGTGTACATGAACTACACCATACCCTCCTATTACGATTCCATGATATCCAAGCTGATTGTATGGGGAAGAGACCGGGAAGAAGCCATCAGCCGGATGAGAAGAGCTCTATCCGAGTACATCGTACTGGGTGTTAAGACCACCATACCATTCCATAAAGCCATGATGGCCAGCCCCCACTTCCACCAGGGCTTACTGCACACCCACTTCGTGGACAACTACAAAAACGAGATCTACGACAACATGCAAAAGGTGGTAGAGGAAGACCGGAAAATGGTGGAAAGACTCAAATCAACCTTCCTACCCTCCAAGAAGGTGGCGGCAGTATCCGCCGCAGTTTCAAGTTACATGGCCGCCCATGCAAACAGTGAGAAATAAGATAAGCTGTATGCCAACAGCAAAAAATAGGTAAAAATTGATAATTAAAGAGGGTTGATGAGGAATGACTGATGAGAAAAAATTCAATTTAATTTCAAAAAAAGAAAAGAAATACATACCTGTAGAGGAGATTAAATCAAACCTTGTTCTATCCCAAGAAATTAAAAAGAACCTTAAAACTGAATTTTTAGGTAAAAATATCCATTTCTTTAAGGAAGTGGACTCCACCAACGACGTGGCCAAGAAACTGGCCAATGAAGGGGCTATAGAAGGCACCATCGTAATCGCCGACCGCCAGCTGCGGGGAAGGGGCAGGCGGGGAAAGGAATGGATCTCACCAGTAGGAGGGCTGTGGATGACCATCATCCTCCGACCTAGTGTAGAACCATCCAAAGCACCCCAATTAACCCTGGTAACTGGTGTTGCCGTAGCTGAAACACTTGACCAGGAATATGACATGGATATTGGGATTAAATGGCCCAATGATATATTAATCGGAGATAAAAAAGTAAGCGGAATACTCACTGAGGTAAAAACAAAAAATGGAAAAGTAGACTATGTTATAGTGGGGATTGGAATTGATATGAATGTGGATATCACTAGTTTTCCCCCTGAACTACGTGGCGGTGCTACCTCACTTAAAACTGAACTCGAACAGGAAATTGAGAGGACAGAACTGATACAGAACTTCCTGGAAAGATTCGAAGTCCTGTACAACCAATTCGAGGAAGGAAACTTCCGAGAAATACTCACCCGCTGGCGTAAAATGTCTAACACCATCGGCAAATACGTGGAAGTCCATAAAAGGGCACGTACCGTATACGGAGAAGCAGTTGGTGTAAACAAGGACGGGAAACTAATCCTTGAACAGGACGACGGAACGCTGCGAAAGGTAATTTCCGGAGAATGCGTCCACCTCACCAAATAAATAAGATACTTATCCAAACCATTTATTAGTTAAATCAGGCTAATTTTTACCTAAACCTATTTTTTACCTAATCAACCCATTTTTAAACCTAATCAAATCTTTATCCTTTATTATTCCACCTAATCAACCCTTATCAATGCGGGTTCACCTAATTTTCCTTCATATTCAAAGTTACATCCGGTGATTTTCTCTGTAACGTAGATGTTGGTAAGGGTGTGTTCGGTTAGTTCTGCAGTTTTTACCCAGGAATTTCCAGCCATGGCCATGTAGGGTATGATCTGATCACCCATATATTTATCCAGAGCTGCTTTTTTAGATATAAAGTATAAGAGTTCATCTGCTGCCTGTTTACCAACTACTTCCGCTCTTTTACCTCGTTCCCCTATTGAACTGCTTCCTACTCTACTATTTATCAACTCACCATCAGCACTACTTCCGGTTCCATCTTCTCCCTCCGTCCATAACACTATACAGGAACCCGGGCTTAAAGAATTATCTGAATGCTGGACTTCAATTTCAGTCTCATAACCTGCATTTTGCAGTGCATCCTTCGCTGACTGGGCCTGTCTCAATGCCACGTGTTCTGGTAATTTAACCGCATGGGAGATGCCCCTTATTCTGTCCACTTTTAAATCCAGTAGATAGAATGGACTTATATCCTTAACTGGATGGATAACCGCTTCTAAAACACCGCCGCCCCGGGGATAGTGGCCTCTCTGGAGCAACTTCAACTCTACGTTGTATCCAATGGATTTTAAGATGGGTAAAGTAACGTTAGAAAGGTAATCCACAGGTGGAGACCATTGCACATCACTACCCCCACTCAGGGTGATTTTAACAGGATCTCTGGCAAAGGCGGCTGGTATGAGGAAGCTCTGGAGTACAAGGGTCATGCTACCGGCCGTGCCTATGTCCAACTTAAAATCACCCCCTACCAGTTCTCCTGGTTGGAAGGTAACCTCTGTAGAGCCCACTTCTAACCCCTGGCAAGAGGCATTGCTTAAAAGAGCCACCGACTTTAATGCATTTAAATGCTGGGGCATAATGCCTTTCTTAGGTCTGTTGGCACGTATATCTGCTATATGAATTGATTTACCAGTCAATGCAGAGAGTGCAGCGGATATCCTTACCAGTGCCCCTCCGCCTTCTCCGTAGGATCCATCAATTTCTATCATAATCAAAAATCAATCTAGAATGTAGTTTTAACTTTCCTCATCCAAACAGGACAGTTTTACACTTTTGCTCATCATCAACTATTTCTTCTAATAGGGAAAATGACCCGATAAAAGCCTGATGGATGTATTCAACATCCAGTCTTTCCGCATCCCGGGAGGCCATATCTATCCGAATAGTGGGTGATGCTCCGGGCATTCCCACTGCGGGGATGGTGATTATACTGTATTCACGTAGGAGTATCATGGCCAGGATACCAGCCACTACACTTGGATCTAAAGGGGTTTCAACACCCCTACTTTCCAGTTCCTCTATCATGTTTTCCGGGAGGAGCATGACGCCAGTGGGAGTTTTTTCCACACTGAAATCTTCCTGGAGGGCCTGGTATAATTCCTGTTTTTTAGATCTGGATTCTAGTATCCGGTCTGGCTTGAAGTTCTCCAGGGCCCCTACCATACCGGCGATTAAGGGTGGCTGTGCCTCCAGGCCGAACTGGTGGGCTTTCGACTTGATTAAATCGATTAATTCTGTCTTTCCAGACATCAAACCTCCCCTAGGACCGTCCATAAGCTTGTCTGTACTGGTTATTACCAGGTCGGCACCCATGTCTATAGCACGGGGTTGATTGTAAAGGATGGTCCTGAGCCTAGCTCCTGAGGCATCATCCACCATTACCGGTACATCCTGGGATTTGGAAGCTTCTATTATCTTTAGAAAGTCTCCTTCACTTATGACTTGGTGGTCCATGGTCGAACCGGTTATTATAACCAGATCGGTCTTCTTTCCTACTTCAAATTCATCTGGATCCGTGAATTCCACATAGTCTCCCCTGACGAGTTCAATGCTCCGGGGAATGGATGGGTGGGTAGGCAGTTTAGGTAGGAAATGTACAACCTGGCCGCCTGGTTTTACCAGGACGAGTATTGCCGCCAGTATCCCTGAACTGGTCCGGTTAAGGGCTAAAACCTTTTCTCCGCCCAGATGTTTCAGACCAAGGGGTTGTAGTTTTTCTTCAAAAATAGCTGGTCCGGCGTAGGTCTCCAGGAGGCTGATATCTTCCTCTTTAACAGGAAATCCCCCTGATAGGCCGGTGAGGTCGTAGAGATTTGATCTGTCCTCTTTTACCCTGGAATTTATGATCTTAAGTGCTCTTTCCCTTCTTTCGAGTTCCTGGAGAGGGGAATTTTCTAGCATGACCTGGGCATCCTCTAAAAATTTAAAATTTAATCGTGAAAGTTGTGGTTTTCTTCTTCATCGGTTTTGAGTGTTATGGCATCGTCTGCTGAGTTCTGCAGTGCAGCGCTGAATCCGGGCTCTGCCCCGATGACTATGGTTTCCTTACCATTTTCCTTGGCCTTATTTATTATGGGTAAAAAATCAGCGTCACGGGTCATGAGTGCTATGACATCGATGTTTGGGTTGTATATCAGTTCCATGGCTTCCACGGCCATGTATACATCTGTATCCCCGGCTACTACTATGGGTGTGAAGCCCTGGTTTACAATGGCTTCTATTAACTTATCAGAAGCGTACTGGTTTAGAAGTACTTTACCCACCCGCATATCTCCGTATTTCTTTATAATCTTCCTCACCAGATCAAGGTTAAGGCTGAATTCCTTTCTCAACATATTTGGGCCGTCAACAAGAAGGCCTATGTTCTTACCTCCAGATTCACCCCTCCTTAGAGGTATGTAATCCTTCAGAGAACTTAATCTTTCAAAACTACGCATTATAATCCTCCATTATCATCACAGATATTGTAACAATAGCAAAAAGGGCATCCAAAATAATTCCTAATTAAATGGTACGTTATTTAATTGTATACTTAAATAAACAATCAATTTACTTAAATAAACTAATTTGATATATACTTAAATAAACTGGTTATTTAAACAAACAGTCTATCCCTGTCCCTTGGAAATGAATATTAATGGATAATTTTTATAAAGACAACTGATAATAATCGGACGGGTTGTTTATTTAAGTAAATGGTTTTCTGGACCTTTCTACTATGTAAACCATATTTTTAGCATATAATTCTATGGATTACTACCTATATTAATCTTTACAATAGGGGAGATAAGTTCTTAAAAAAAAAAAATTAAAATTTATTTAAAATCTAAATGTAACTCCTAAAAGATGTAATATTTAAAAGAAAAAAATATGGGAATTTATTCAATTTCCAGGGAGAAAGCATCTTTAAACAGTTCCTTAACCACGTTGAAATCCTCTGTCTCCAGGCCGGCTATAGTTATATCATCTGCATCCCTAATGTAATATTCGGCATCCACTATCTCACCGGAATCATTCATGTACAGGAAAAGACCATCAGAATAATTTTTTGTCTTCTGTGACTGGAAGAAAACCTCAAACCTGATTAAAACCTCTGATCCCAGAATACCGTTTTCAAGCTCGATCCTCCTGTTTTCATCCTGGAGAGCTTCCCTAAACTGTTTCAACCTTGATTGAAGTTCATCTTTAATTAATACAGACTTATCCTTTTTTGCCATAATAATACACCATTAGATAATTAACCTTCGGGTCTTAATTTCCTATACGTTCCTATAATATGATGTTGCTTTTAAAGATTATCCTAATCCATGTTCACACCGAACTTTATGTAAATTAAATTTTTACTTCAATAAGTAGTTACCGAATGAGTTTCCTTCAATAAAAAGTTGCTGAGTGGGAAATTCTAGTAAAACTCCCTGGTAGGGTCCTGATTTACGTTAATAAAATAAATGATTAGGATTCGCCCGACACATAATCTCTATCTCTTTGGGGGAAATTCCTAGTTTCATCATGGTATCTATAAACACTTTAAAACCCTGAGTGGGTTGGGGATTGTGTATCTGACCCAGATCCGTGGCCAGTATACATCTACTGGCACCCACCTCTTTAATTGCTGTGGCTATCCTTTGTGGGTCTAAGCCATCATGTCCTGGCAGGCAGGCCACATAGCAGTGCTCTAAATAGGCCCTCCGGGACATCTCCTTCTGTTCTTCCACAGTGGCCCCCACCACCCGGGTGAGGGGGTGATTAATGATGATCTTTTCCACTCCCCTGCTACTGGCCAGATCTAGAACATGAAAAATATCTGCAACCTGCAGATGCCCCGTGGCTAGAATTAGATCATCTTCAGCTATCAACGTGATTATATCTTCCAGTTTATCCCAGTTTTCCTTTAAAGTGAAGTCTATCTCGTCCCAACTAGTGGTGGGAAGCCAGACTACCTTACCATCCATGGAAGCCGCGGTTTTAACTGCTTCCAAGTTCAAACCACCCACGCTACTGTTTAAACATACCCCACCGAAGACATCAAAACCAGTTTGTATTCTGGCTATGGCTGCCCTTCCCGATGTGGGTTCTAGGTGGGATTTTATGACGATAGCCCCCATTTTCTCCTGAGAGGCTGCCTCCGCCGCCTCTAGATCATTTAAGAGTTTGGGTTTCGCATCAGGGGCAGTATGCAGGTGGGTGTCTATAAACCCTTTAAGGGGATGTTTTCCTGACTTTTTTTCAAGGGAATGTTTTTCTTTTAACCTGTTCATAGAGATTCCCGCCGTGGGAGTCCATGGTTACAAATAGGGGACCGAAATCCTTAACTTCCAGTTCCCAGACCGCCTCTGGAACGCCCAGATCTATCCAGTTAACACTTTTAACCTCTACAATGGATTTCACGTACAATGCGGCGCAGCCACCTACTGCAGTAAGAAACACGGCACCATTCCTCTCCAGAGCTGCTTGTGTCTTCTCATCCATACCACCCTTACCTACCACGGCCTTAACACCCATATCCAGGACAGCCGGCTGGTAAGTGTTCATCCGGGTGCTGGTGGTGGGTCCTATGGCTACTATCTGGTAAATCCCATTTTCTTCCTGTATGATGGGACCGGCATGGAATATCACCGCCCCTTCAAGGTCTATGGGAGATCCTTCCTCCACCATCCTCTTATGGGCGCTGTCCCGGGCGGTGTAAATGGTACCGGTTAAATATACCGTGTCTCCTAGCTTTAATTCTGTTGTATCTTCCTTTCGAAGGGGTGTTTTGAGTTTTACATCCATGGATATACTTCCTTTTTTATTATTACATTTATAAAAATATAAAGACACTTATAAGTATAAAGAATATATGAATTGTAACCTCGAACTATGCAAAGTGTTCTGATTAAAGAAAAGGTATAACAGGAAAATTTAATATAACCAATGCCCTTTCTTAGAACATTTCAAGTTGCAAATTTTAAAAGGAACTTAGTATACATCCAGTTGGGAAATCCATGTCTGCCATAGATAATCTAATTCAAATGACTAAATATATGGTGACCATACCAGAGACCCACATCTCTGTGTTTATCATGGTCTTTTTAAGCTTTTTTACCGGTGTCATCACCGCCATAATTGAACCAGGAAGTAACTCGTCCATTTTAAATGTGATAATCTATGGTGGATCATCCGGTTTTCTTATCTTTGGTTTGATGTCCATAATGGCCGGTGCCATAAGCACTCCCATGGTCAATATGGTTGACGGAAGGCGTATGAAAACTAAACATTCCATGTTCATCTCCCTGCTTTCCATGATCATCGTGGCCTTTATCTATTTCATAGGCACTTTGGTATCACATTTCTTCATCTACAACTATACCATCGATGCCCTTATCTATGGTTGTGCCATCATATTCGCCTTCAGGACCATCATAATCTGGGCCACCTCCAACATACGCCTCATATACTCGGTGCTGGTCGCTGCCACTCAGCCAGCCCTGATACTGAGCATGGTCATGGTCATCGTATTTTTAACCAGCCTGACCACCAACCTGGGTGAGTTCAGTGTAATACCCCTCCTGTTAAAGATAATCATCGCATCGATAATACTGGTTTTAGCCATATACTCTTTTGTAGTGGTCATAGAATCCCCCATGAGAAAAAATCTCGGCGTAGGGGGATTGGAACTATTAAGCTTATTTATAGCCCACATAAGTGAAGGTTCACAGGCCATGGAAGTGATCTTCGATGACATGGGGGAGACAATTGAAACCCTGGTGGGAGTTCTAAGTTTCAAGGGCGAAAAAGGTATAAAATCGTTGTTTCTAGTTCCCAGTGTACACCCCGGACCAGTGGGGGATATCGGCGGGGGTAACATGCCCACCATACTCGGGGAGAAATTCGGAGCCTTTACCATGGTATCCCACGGGCCGTCCACCCACGATTTCAACCCGGTGGCTTCCAAGGAACTGGATAAAATAGAAATAGCAGTTAAAGATGCCCTGGAAGGCATAGAATACACTGATCAGGCCAGCCCATTTTTCAGGGCGGAAAATGAGGGGGCCAAGATAGGGGCCCAGTACTTCGGTGATGATCTGGTGTTGCTGGTAACTTTCGCACCCCATGGCTTCGATGACATAGATTTCGGAGTAGGACTGGCTGTTATGAACGCTGCCCGGGCTACCGGTGCCCGGAACGTTATGGTGGTGGATTGTCATAACAGCTTCGTACCGGACAGCAGAATACTCCCTGGTAACAAGGAAGTCTTCCATCTCCTGGGGGCGGTGGATAAGATAACAGGTGATAAGAAGCAGGAAACTATCCGGGTAGGATGCTCCTTCAACCCCATGGAGGATTTCACCAAGGAACAGGGCGTGGGTCAGAGCGGAGTTAAGGTGATGATGGTAGAGGTGGGTGGTAAACAGAAAACAGCCTACATCCTCCTGGACGCCAACAACATGGTCCTCGGTTACCGGCAGAAGATAATCGACGCAGTAAAGCCTTTAGGAGTCGATGAAATGGAGGTGATGACCACGGACACCCACTTCGTAAACACCCTATCTGGAGGTCACAACCCCATCGGATCGAAGATGCAGGACGAGATAATCGAAGAAATCAAAAAAGCCACCCTGAAGGCCATGGATGATCTGGAACCGGTTAAAGTCGGTGCCAAGGTAGCTCCCATAAAAGATATAAAAACCCTGGGTCCTACCCATGCCACAGAACTGGTGACCACCATAAGCTCCATAATCGCAGTGAGTAAGGTGTTTGCACCGTTGATATTCGTGCTGGCCCTCGTATTTGCCTTTGTATGGATTTTCTATGGGGTGTAATTTAAAAAATAAGATCTTCTAGGTGCACAAAAAGAAAAAAAGTTAATAATTTTAAAAAAAGAGTGATTCCTCTTACCAGTTCAGGAACAGGGTCCAGGTCACTATCCAGATGAACATGAAGGGTACGATACCGCTCCAGAACCATCCCCTAAATCCGCCGACCTCTTCTTTACCGAATAATCTTTCTGATATGTTACCGGTTACGTAGAGGATCACCAGACCCACTATAACTGCTAGAACTTCATTTTTACCAATACCAGCAATGGCACCGGATGAAATGATAAATGCCAGGTAACCAGCAATTATGGCGGTTACTGTGTGTAATGATGTTAACTTAAACTCTATTTCCATAATTCTTTCCTCCGTATCTTATAATTAATTTGATTTACCATATAAATATAAATTGTTTCAAATATGCTACAATTAAATCTAAATTTTTATATAACTTTCATTCTTTTCTATTATGAAGTGGTCATAACAAAATCACCCATAATCACACTAAAACCATTGATAAAAATAGTACAAACACGCTTAAATATTTATCTAAAATATAAAAAAGGTAAAATCAAAAAAGAGTAACACAGAGCCTCCACCTTAAATTATTAATTAGAGACTATCCCAAATTTCAGAGCATCGTTCCCTTTTAATTCCCATCTGCTTAATTATACCTCTTAGAGTTCCTTTAGGGATTTTTTTTACTTGCAGAAACTGGAATAGATCTGTATCCTGCTTTTTCAAAAACAATATGAAAACCATCAGTTCTGGCTTTGGGAGTCCCACCTTCTGCAGCTGATAATTGTATGACCTTTTTACTAGGTGCTTTGGAAGGTAATTTACGTTTAGACATTTAATTAAATACAGATGTCTATTTCCTGATATTCGTATTCTAGAATCTCATCTTCAGGAATACTAAACTCTAAAAATAGATCCTTGGCTTTTTTTGATGACTTCCTCTTCAGTAAATTCCATTTCAGAGGGCTTTATACTATC
>WOYI010345870.1_pt1 | contig 10742 bp, 10 predicted proteins | sample 6423411 | NCBI WGS metagenome assembly WOYI01 (sample SAMN13441803, study PRJNA592873) | oil field metagenome | biome: oil field; feature: oil-well bore; material: oil-contaminated soil; isolation source: oil-contaminated soil from oil-well borehole | place: Germany: Wietze | collected 2016-10-18 ... | reverse complement strand
CGCAATGACGAAATCCAGCCGTCATCGCGAGCTTCTTTTGCGAAGCGATCTCTCTTTTCATATTCTACAGATCTCTTGAAGATATGAGATTGCTTCATCACTTTGCCAAACTGGTGTCGGTAAACCCCTTGAGGTCGCGTGGCAAAGTGATTCGCAATGACGAAATCCAGCCGTCATCGCGAGCTTCTTTTGCGAAGCGATCTCTCTATTTACTTTAAACACAGGCAGGAACTACGAGATTGCCACATCACTTGGCAAGGGGATTCGCTATGATGAAATCCAGCCGTCATAGCGAGCTTCTTTTGCGAAGCGATCTCTCTTTTCATATTCTACAGATCCCTTGAAGATATGAGATTGCTTCATCACTTTGCCAAGCTGGTGTCAGTAAACCCCTTGAGGTCACGTGGCAAAGTGATTCGCAGTAACGAAATCCAGCCGTCATCGCGAGCTTCTTTTGCGAAGCGATCTCTCTTTTTATATTCTACAGATCTCTTGAAGATATGAGATTGCTTCATCACTTTGCCAAACTGGTGTCGGTAAACCCCTTGAGGTCGCGTGGCAAAGTAATTCGCAATGACGAAATCCAGCCGTCATCGCGAGCTTCTTTTGTGAGGTGATCTCTCTATAAACTTTAAACACAAGCAGGAACTATGAGATTGCTTCATCACTTTGCCGAACGTTTGAGCTTATAATCCTTGAGGTAACCTGGCAAGGCGATTGGCAATGACGAAAGAACATTCAATTGATCAAACTATTCGCTCTTTCGAAATCCCTTTTTCTTACATAAATAACATACGAAATGGTGGGGCGTTGAGCATCGATGTAGAGGGGCATGACGATGGTCTTATATGCAGCTGAATCGTAATGCCTGCCAAAAACTCCTCTCAACGAAGAAGATTTGATGCGATAAAGAATCTCATTGTCGTTCAAAATTTTCTCGATCCGTTTGATCTCTTTCGGGTCGACATCTACTACCAATTGTTTCAAGAAGGGGATAAACATAAATACCGTCGAAGCCATATCATTTATCCTTTTTAATTGACAGAAAAGTACTTAGTTTTCGATTTCCTTCTTCAACTTTGTTTTTGCCACGATGTTGCCACGGAGTGCTTCGATCAGGTCAGCCCGCCTCAGAGCACGTTTACGATCGATTTCCACCGATTTTGCCTTGTCATCTGAGAGCTTGCGCAACGCTTCGATCCAAGAAGCGCTGGAAACAGCAGTGTGATTGATACGCCACCTCTCGACGACGACTGGTAAAGCTTCTGCATTCGTCAGCTTTTGCTTGGTGCGGGTATGGGTCATCCCATGGGATTCAAAAGTAAAGGTTTCTTCTTCATACTCCGGCTTGACCGGGCAGACCTGCATGCAGGCTCCGCACTTGATGCAGTAATAATCTGCCAGGACCAATTCACCATCATCATTAACATGTAGAGCACGGGTAGGGCAGATATCTGCACAAGCGAGGCAACCAGGAACGCACTGCTCGCGGCGCAAGACTACTGAGCCCACCCAGGGCTGCCTGACCTCAAAAGCACCTTTGCTTGCAACCTCACATTGGCGGCAATGGATACAGTTCTCAAAGTCCACCCGCATCGTTTCACGCTCTGCATCATAGCTGATGACATTTGTAGGGCAATTCTCGATGAGAAAATCCTTCAATGAAAAATCAAACTTTTCTTTGCGAAAGATGGTCTTGACATCAAACTCAGGAAATGCGCCATATTCAATAACCGGGTTTTCAGGATTGCCATTGACTGTCAGTTCGATAGCATGTTTCGGGCAGGCTTCCACGCAGCTCCCGCAGTTAACGCACTTGGTCTCGTCAACATCGACGGATGCTCTCTTGGAGATATGTCCGTTTTCCAGGACTGCCGGCACGTGTGTGAGGGCTTCTTTTGGGCAAACAATAGGACCGATTTGGCAGCCGACACATTTATCCAGATCCCACTTCATCCAGTAATTGCGGGTTAGCATATCCCGGTTGATGGTCATCAAATGTTCGGTTCGGGTCTTTTTTGGCGTTCCACGACTCATAAAATGCTCCTAAAGGTCAGCTGGAAGGGCGTTGAGTTCAGCCAACGAAAAGACCGGCCCATCCTTGCAAATGTATTTTGGTCCAAGATTACAACGTCCGCACTTTCCGATGCCGCATTTCATACGCTTTTCCAGCGAAGTGAAAATATTCTCGGGAGAGAAACCGAGGTCCACCAGGGCTGGTAGGGTGAACTTTGTCATGATGGGTGGTCCGCAAACCACGGCAACAGCGTTAACTGGTGAGGGGGCTACCTGCCGGACCACATCGGGCACATAGCCAACGTGGTGCAGCCAATTGTCCTCAGGTACATCGATCGCCTGGTGGATCTCCATATCTTCATCCTCATGCCAGGCAGCGATATCATGCTTGTACATGCACAAGCCAGAGGTGCGCGTGCCGTATACCAGGGTAAGTTTGCCATAATCACCGCGGTGGTCTTCATGATGAACATGTTTGGTCAGGGCATAGAGCGTTGAAAAGGCGCAGCCACCGCCAATGATGACCAGGTTCTTACTTTTCCAGTCATCCAGTGGGAAACCATTGCCCATTGGTCCACGCATACCGAGGGCATCGCCGGCTTTAAGAGCGTGCAGGGCGGAGGTAACACTGCCCACATTTTGGGCTGTGAAACGCACAAAATCGCCTTCCCAAGCAGCACTGGCGACACCCAAAGCGGATTCGCCTTTACCCGCCACGGAAAGCAGGCAGAACTGACCAGGGTTGAAAACCTGGAAAAACGCCTGGCTGTCCGCGGCATGGTCAAAACTCAACTCGAGCGTCTTCAAAGAACGATCGGTAGATTCATAGTAGGCATGCAAAACATGCATTGGAATGGGAGTGTAAGGGCTGCGTGCCTCAGACTGCATGGCTCACCTCGAAAGGAAGGGTTTGAGCCTGGCGGAGCATGGCACGAATGTCAATCCCGACCGGGCAATAGCGCACGCAGCGACCACATCCGGTGCATCCAATTTGATTCACCTGGTCCAGCCAGTAAACGAACTTGTGGCTGAGGCGTTGGCGGGTCCGTTCCACCCGGGATGGGCGCGGGTTGTGCCCGGAAGCTTCCAGGGAATAGGTTCGGAACATACAGGTATCCCAGTTGCGCACGCGCTGCTTGCGCTGGGTTTCGTCGACGATGTCGAAGCAGAAGCAAGTGGGGCACAGGAAGGTGCAAACACCGCAGCCCAAACAGCTTTGCGAGACTTCTTCCCAAAACTTACTATTGAAATTCTGTTCCAGCTTTTCCTTGAGATTCTCAGTTTCAAAGGCAACCGGCATTTGGTCATGGGCGATCTGCTGAATTTCTAGTGCGTGTTCATAAATGTCGTCAGAAGCAGGAGAAAGATCCTGGAAACAGGCTTCTCCAGCTTCAGAGAGAGTTTCGACGAGGTAAGTGTCGCCCAAGTCAGTCAACAGCGCGTCCAGGTCGGATTTGTTGAATGGACCATAACCCACGGTCGTGCAAAATCCGTTATGGCAGGGCTGATGGCAGCCAAGACCGATGGTGATCGTCTTTTCCCGTCGTTCCAACCAGAGCGGATCGGTGTAACCTTCCTGGATGAAAGAAGTGTCCAGCAATTGGATCGCCTGGGCGTCGCAGGGGCGGATACCAAAGACAACACGGGGTTGAACATTTTGCTGGGCATCTTCATAACCGCCAAAACGGGTGAATTTCACCAATGTTTCTGTCATGGGCAGGAAGAGTGCTTTGGGAGGGATGCGCGTATTGTGCGGCTCACCAGTTACCAATACGCTTTCTTCCGTGAGCGGCATGAAATGTGAAAATCGTTCCATTTTTTGTGGTACATAAACATCATACTGCTCACGCCAGGATTGCAGCAAACCAGGCAGGGCTTGTTTTTCGAGGATAAGGTTCATAGCTGTCTCTCTCCTCACGCCATAAAGCGGTTCTTGTCATCCAGCGTGACTGTCGCAAAGGGCGGCAGGGTCTGGGTGTCTAAACCGGCTTCGAAATTGTATTTGTTTATCATGTCGTGGTTCAGCTTTTCGGTCAGATAGGTCATTTTGATGTCCATCGGGCAGGCGCGTTCGCAAGCACCGCAATCTGTGCAGCGAGCAGTCTGATGGAATGCGCGCACAATGTGCCAGCCTTGCATACCGGCGGGGGTAGCGCCACTTTCTGTCCAGCGGGGTTCGATGTGGTCCACGAAACATTCAGTGCAATAGCACATCGGGCAAGCTTCGCGACAGGCGTAGCAGCGGATGCAGCGTTCGGCTTCTTTTTGAAACCAGGCGTATTTATCTTCGATAGTCTGTGCTTCAAATTCTTCAACTGCCTTACGAGCAATAGCAAGGTTGCCTTCTGGAAGAGCTTCACCAATCAGAATGTCAGCACTGAGGGGGGTGGGGTGGACACAGCGCAGGCAGCTATCGTGTAACAATTCGTTCTTCGAGAAAGTGAAGTGCTCATCACGCGTTTCAATTTCGACAACATAGTTATTTTCATTCACAGCCAGAACAGCTTCGCCGGCACGCTCTACAATTTTTCTCCAATCAATGATACCTTCGCAGGGGATACCGACCAGGTAAAGATTTTCACGAGATTTCTGCTTCTCTACAACGAGAGCGTTGACAGATCGGTTTTCACAACCGCGCACAAGCATGCCGACTTTCTTTGTTTTCGGAAGTCGGGTGAGGAAAGTTGCCAGGTTGTTCTGGCAGAGACCATCGTAGACAAGGTTCTCGACCTCATCGACGTTGGTGAAAAATGCAGGCTGGGGATGAAGTGGGGTGTCACCAGGTTTGAAGGCGACAACGACCTCGACCACTCCTTCCGCAAGCAAGCGTTTGGCTTCAGCTTTAATTGCGTTGAGATCAGGCATTCTGACCTCCCTCGGCAACTTTCACTCGTGTAACCAGGTTGCTGGCTTGACCTAATGCTTCCAGGTCCTTTTCAAATTGAGCCAATCGCTTCTGGATGATGCCCCTGTCCTGTAAATCGAGCCATACGAAGCGCATACGGCTCTTCTCATATCCGATATAGTCCAGGAAATCATTGAATTCTTCCAATTGTCTGCGGGCAGCCATGTTACCAGTCTTGAAATGACACTGTTCGGGCAAGCAGCCGCTGATCATTACTCCGTCGGCACCACCCTGGACGGCATTGAGCACATAAAGGGGGTTGATACGACCGGTACAGGGTGTCTTGATAAGGTGGATGTTTTCGGGCAGCTGTGAGTCGACCCATTCCTGGTCTGTTGGTGAATACAAGCACCATTGGCATTGAAATAAAGCGATTTTGGGTTTCAGAGACATCATGCAGCCTCACTTTCAAGCCAACTCCACAAGTTTTCAAGGACACGATTGTCGTTGAAATCCTGGCTCAGGCGAATGGACGTTGAACGGCAGGCGGCATTACACATCCCGCATGCCATACATTTGCCTGGGTCCACTGAAGCAACGCTGATCATGCCTCTAAAAGGCACTTTTTTCTCAGTTAAGGTAATTGCCTGGTACGGGCAAACCTGAACACATAACCCACAGGCTACACAGGTGGATTCGTCCACCTTAGCAACCTGGTATGGGTTTTGGCGTCCCTGTGCAACAGCCAGTTGTTTAACAGCAGTGATCACACCGGAAATGTGGATTTTTTGTGGACAGGCTGGATAACAAAGGTCGCAGGCGCTGCAGAGCCAGGTGGTTTGATCAGTAAAGGCAGTCTCTTCAAAGTTGAAAGCAGCTTCACGGATCAACCTGCGGGGATTGTAATTTGGCTCCAGCTTTTCCTGGATCATGCATTTACTTGTACAGGTACCACAAGAGAAACACATCATTAGCATTTCGCCGCCAGGGATGGCTTTAACCTGCTCTGCCAGAGAATCAGACAAGGTTTGATGGCTCATACGGGCACCGCCTTGTTCAGCAAATCCTTGACAATGAAATCGACCTGGATCATGGCTTCTTCAACCCCAGGGATCTCGTTCAACTTGGTCAGTTTCTTTTCCATCTCAGGCTTCAGACGATCGATTTCAGCCTTCAACTGGTCTTCTGGGATTGCATCGAGCGCGGCTTGCATTTCATTGATCACGCGGGCGTACTTATCGCCTTCAGCAGCGCTGATCCACTCGGTGCGGAAGCGTCCGGGGCTCATGCCCAAACGGGCAAACATTTTCTCGAGCCGGGCAGCGCGTTTGGCACCAACAATTTGACCAGTAATGTAATGGCAGTCTTGTGGATGGCAGCCGGAATACAAAATTGCGCCAGCACCCAACCGGTAGGCTTCATAGATTAAGTCAGCGTCCATTCGGGCAGAGCACATCACGCGCAGACCGCGTTCATTGGCGCTGTATTCGAAGTGGCTGGTTCCAGCCAGGTCTGCACCACCATAGGAACACCACTGACAGCGGAAAGCCAGAATTTTCTTTTCGGGTTCAACTGCAAGCAGTGTGCGGATCTGTGCGAGTACCTGCGCATCTGTGTAATGCAGCTGGGTGATCGCGTCATGGGGGCATTCGCCTACACAGGCACCACAACCATGACATTTCGCCGTGATAACCTCTGCGGAAATACCCTTGGTGTAATCAATCGCACCGTACGGGCAGGCTCTTTCACAGATACCACAAGCCTGACCTTTACCGCTGACACAGCGGTCTGACCAGACAACGGCAACCGTCGGTTCGATTTGCCAGGTATCCGAATGCAGAATGCGAGAAGCGCGCGAGGCTGCCGCCGAACCCTGGGCAACACTGGCAGGGATATCTTTTGGCCCCTGGCAGGCACCTGCAAAGAAAATTCCGTCAGTAGGACTGTCGATTGGCCGCAATTTGGGGTGATATTCCATAAACCAGCCGCCAGGAGATTGAGCAACATTCAGAACTGAGCTCATGTGGTCCTGGTCAGGCTGAGGAACAGCTGCCTGGTTGAGCATAACCAGGTCATACTCGTGTTCGATCACGCGACCGAGAGTGATGTCTTCAGATTTGATAAAGAGCTGGTGGCTATCAGGATCTTCCGTAATCTCAGCCGGTCGCCCCTGGATGAACTTGATACCGGCTTCCCGGGCGCGGTCATAAAATTCTTCATATCCTTTGGACGGGGTGCGGATGTCGATGTAATATATCGAAATATCCATATCCGGATTCATCTGCTTGAGTAAAAGCGCGTTTTTAATCGCGTACATGCAGCAGAAATTGGAGCAAGAGGGGTTGTAGCGTTTATCGCGCGAGCCGACACAGTTGATAATCGCCAGTTTTTGAGGACGATTGTTGTCACTCGGACGAATCACCAAGCCGTGGGTGGCTCCTGCAGAATTGTTCAGGCGTTCCATTTCCATGGCGGTGATAACATTCGGAAAGCGCCCATAACCGTATTCAGTCATAGGAGTGGGGTCAAAATGACCAAAACCGGTAGCAACCACGATCGCGCCGATATCTTCTTCGGTAACTTTGTCTTCCATGCTGAAATCGATCGCTTCAAGCGCGCCGCAGGCTTCCACGCATTTATAACAATGGATGCAGGCGTCCATATCGATGTTGTAAATCAGCGGCACAGACTGGCTCATGGGCACATACGCCGCTTTTCGGGGAGCTAAATTCATCTCAAAATAGTTGGGTACTTCCACCGGACAAGCATTGGCGCAAGCCGCACAACCGTTGCAGCGGTCCGCGCGTACATACTTGGCTTTTTCTCGCAGGGTGACCTTGAAATTGCCGACAAAGCCTTCGACTTTCTCGACTTCAGTATAAGCTTTTACTTCGATCAGGGGCTGACGCGCCGCGTCAACCATTTTTGGTGCGAGAATTCATATCGAGCAATCCATCGTTGGAAAGGTCTTGTTTAGTTGCGCCATGACCCCGCCAATTGTTGGTTGTTTTTCAACTAATGTGACCGGAATTTTTTGCTCCGCCAGGTCGAGCGCGGCACTGATGCCTGCTACGCCGCCTCCAATGACCAGGGCTTTCTTGGTGACAGGCACATTGATCATATCCAGCGGGGTCAAAAAAGAAGCTTTTGCTACCGCTGCAGCCGTCAGGTCTTTGGCTTTTTCGAGCGCTCCTTCGCGGTCATGCCCATGAGCCCAGGTGCATTGCTCGCGGATGTTAGCCATCTCCATCAGGAAAGGGTTTAATCCAGCTTCGGCCACGCATGCTCTAAAGGTAGGCTCGTGCATACGCACAGAACACGCTGAAACGACCACCCGGTTGAGTCCGTGTTTTTTGATATCTTCTTTGATCAGGCGCTGTCCGCTGTCAGCACATGCATACATGGTTTCAGCTGCATGAACCACACCGGGAAGGCTTCCGGCAAAATCAACAACCTCAGCGGGTGGGATCACACCGGCAATGTTGCTGCCACAATGACAGACATAGACACCGATGCGAGGTTCATCCTCCGGCATCGCGCCTACATATTTGGGTTTGCTTACTTCTTCGTTCATTTAGGTTCCACTGCTTTTGTTGGGATATCCAGCGTCTCAGTGATGAGTTTCTTACGCGTACGCTGGGAGCGTTGGTCTGGGGTGGTAAGCTTGAGGGCGTCTTTTGGGCACCACTTCACACACTGCGGACCATCTGGTTCATCTTTACATAGATCGCAAATCTCAGCCAGCGTAGTGGCAGGATTGATTGAAATAGCACCAAAATCGCAAGCCTCGATACACCAGGCGCAGCCATCACACTTGGTTGGGTTGATGTCAATGATGCCAGTAAGCGGGTCTTGCGTCAGGGCATCTCTTGGACAGACAACCACACAGGGAGCGTTTTCGCACGTACGGCAGGCGATGGCAGTAATAAGCACTTCGTCTACCCGCACGGTGCGGATACGGCTGCGATAACTGTTGTATTCACCTGTCTTGGTGAAAGAGCACATGTACTCACAGAGTTGGCAACCCACACACAGGTTTGGGTCACATTCTATATAAGCGTATTTTGAAGTACTGGTGGTTGGCATTGTTCTCCTTGTTAAACTCCGATTTCTTCAGCAACGTCGGGCATGCCTAATTTGATCAGGTGTTCTTTTGGGATCAGACCATCTTCAGTCCAGCCTTTGGCTTTATAATACAGCTGTTTCATATATTCAAGTTCTTCGTCAGAGACGTAAACACCTGCTCCAGGACCCTTTGTCATTGTCTCATGCTTCCAGCGCCAGGGCAATTCATCGTCTTTTTGAGTCCAACCCTCGCGAATATTAAAGGCTTTTTTAATATTGGTTGCTCGAATACCGATCAGATCAATATCATCGTAATCGTAATTCCAACCAGTAGTCGCATTGATCAGTTTCGCGATCGCAGGCCATGCTCCAGCACGATCCGCCTTGCCAGTGAAACATCGTCGGATAAATTTGCATAAGGGGAGCGTATCATAAACTGCTGCATATTCTTCAGAATCAGCAGCAACCTTTCCGCGGGTTTCATCAACTGTTAATCGATTTGTCTCACCTTTTATGTCAGGATCATAAGCGGCAGAGCGATTATGGCAACCGCCGCGTGTACCGGTAGCGAGCCCAACAGCAAACGTCTTGAGGGAACGTGCATCGTACCCAGCTTGTTCCAGACCTTTGACGTGCATTGCCCATTTCCAGCTTTCAGTGCCTCTTTCTTCGTCGATTTTTCTGCTTGCGATTCGTACACCTTCTGCCAACAAATTGCCGATGCCTTCACGGTCCCGGATCATCTCAGCCAATTTGACCGCCGAATCGCCGTCGCCAAAATTGAGTGTGAATCCTTCTGGATGGGAGGGACAAGCAAAGTCTTTTTCAGTCAGAATGCCTTTTTCGTAACACTCCATGGCATAACCGATGGTCACACCCATGGTAATGGTGTCCATACCTTCCTGATCGGCGAGCGTAATCAGCTTTATCGCAGCGCGTATGTCGTTTATGCCAAGGTTGGAGCTGTTAGCGAACAGGCTTTCGTATTCGATACCAGTCATCGCACCAGCAAACGGTCCGGTTTTGACAATCGACATTTGCTCACAAGCGATGGGGCATTGAGCACAGGCGATAACCTTGACCTTGTGATGTTTGTCCAGGTATTCACCGCTGACCAATTCAGCATCTTCGTAAACGCCTTCCTGGAAGTTCCGTGTAGGTAACACGCCAGCTTTGTTTTGACTGAGAAGACCTGTAGCAGTACCGTAGACACGATATTTTTCTGTGTATTGGCCTTGCGCGGTTTTTGAAATATCAAAAGATAACTGGTTCAAGGTAGCTGGGTCGAAAACCTTGACTCCTTTTGTGCCGCGCACGGAGACTGCCTTTAGTTTTTTGTGACCCCAGAGCATGCCGTGACCTGTGCGACCAGCTTGCCTACCATCGTTTGTCACGTTAGCATAACGGACTAAATTTTCGCCGCAAGGACCGATCGTGCAGGAGCGGATCTGGTCATCACCAAGTTTAACGCGGATAGCTTCTTCGGTTTCAAAGGTGCCCTTGCCGAGCAGATAAGTAGCATCGTTGAATTGAACGCGGTCATCATCGACAAACAATTGAGTCCAACGATCGCAGCTATTATGCAGCACCATACCGTCCCAACCGGCTCGTTTGAGCGCGATCGAGAACCAGCTGCCTGACAAGCTGTCGCCAATGACGCCGGTAAGGGGTGATTTGGAAGCTAAGCCAAATTTTCCACCCACTGGCACGGGCGTACCGGTGAAAATTCCATTGGCAAAGCAGATCGGGTTGCCATCGTCTAGGGGGTCACAGCCAGGAACGATGTTCTCCCATAGAAGCCGGGAAGCCATAGAGA
>WOYI011542788.1_pt1 | contig 10745 bp, 11 predicted proteins | sample 6423411 | NCBI WGS metagenome assembly WOYI01 (sample SAMN13441803, study PRJNA592873) | oil field metagenome | biome: oil field; feature: oil-well bore; material: oil-contaminated soil; isolation source: oil-contaminated soil from oil-well borehole | place: Germany: Wietze | collected 2016-10-18 ... | reverse complement strand
AGCGCCGACGCTTCACCGAAGCGCAGGCAGCAGTAGCCGAGCACGAACACGAGGGTCCGCAACCGGCGCCGAGGCCACCGCGACCCGGTGTAGCTGTTCGTTAGTCAGGTATCGCTGTTCGATTTTCGGCAATCGAGGCAATTCAACGCCGTCAGCGGGATTGGCTGCCAGGTGCTTGGATTTGACCGCGAACTTGAGCACTGCGCCGACCAATTGGTGAGCCTGCCATACCCGCGACGCGCTTAGTCCCTTGCCCTCGCAAGCGCACCGACCTGTCCTCGACCTCACGCTGGCGGGCAAGCTCGGTCAAGTGTGCCCACCTCTTGGCGGGGTCACGGTCGGTTGAGTTGCTAGCGGCTTCGGCGCGGTGCCGGGTGATGGACTCGTCGTCGAGATCCGCCGGATACCAGCCCAACTCGGCGGCCAGTTCGGCATGCAGGCGCTTGTCATGTTCGCTACTGGGCACTTACTCGTCGTCCTCGTCATCGATCTCTTTGATGGTGCCGACCTGAGTCGACTCGGTCAGGTAGTCGTTGAAGTTGAAGATGCCGTCTCGCCAGGTCTCTGGAGGCAGATCAGCAGCCTCGGCCTTCGACACCTCGCGCAACTCGCCCCAGGTGTACGTCTTGCCGCACATGCGATATGTGCTTATGGGGTTCCTCATCGCTAGCCGGGGCCAGCAGGGCGGATGCCTCGTTGCCACGGGGCGCTCTTCCGTCACACCGGCTGGTGTGCGTCGCTTCGTCATCCGAGCCACCACGAGCGTGGGGTTGGCGTGCCGTCCAGTCGGAGCTTGGCGACGGCATCTCGTGAAGCGTCTGAAAGTTTATCCGGGGCCACCGACGGCGCGTGCGTCACTGTCCGCGCGACCACAAGCGCGCGACCACAAGGACGATGCTTTCGCTTATGTGTCGCCGCCAGCGGGTTAGCGCCCCCAAGAGGGTGGGTACCCTAAACGTACGGGGTCGAATGTTCGTCTGCCGCCCAGGACAGAGGCGGCAGACCGATTTCCTATCACCGCCTGTCAACCGCCATCTCGGAGGCGCGGAGACGAGCAGAAAGGAGACCGCACGTGAATCTCAAGAAAATCGCGGGGACAGCCACCGTCGCCGCCGCGCTTAGCGCTGCCGCCCTTGGACTCGGCGCGGGTTCAGCACAGGCTGATCCTGGTTGGGGCCCGGACATTCCGTGGATTCCGGGGCCGGGAGATTGGGTTTCGGATTGGAATCCGGGAATCAATTGGGGCCCGCCCGGACAAGTCAAGAAAGCGTGTGTCCCGCCCTTCTGGACTTGCGGAACACCGCCCGGTCACTGGATAAATGGTCCACAAGGGCCACCCATACCCCAGGGGCCACCGACGCCATGGTCCTAGAACTCACTTGAGTTCTCGCGTAAACGACGCGAACGCCCCGTCCACGCCGGTAGCGGGGCCTCCTGATGCTGCTCTGCCTCATCCAGCTTCTCGATGATCTCGCCCCACTGGGGCCGCCGGGGGTACCTGTGCGCCGCGCATGTGCCCCCTGATCGGGCGCACCGGGTCACCCCGTTACCGGCCACCGCACACCGCCCGCTGAGGGCCCCGCCAGGCCGCCCACGGCACCGCGGAACGGCCGGTCGCTCACCGACACTGAAGGCGCGAAGGTGCTCGCCCCGAACAATCAACACCCCGAAGTACGCCGACCTGGCGATCTGCCAGATCTGGGCGCGTGAACTCGATGAAGGAGCCCATCGTCGATCCTGCTGGACAAGGCCGAAGAGGTGATCATGGCGACGCTGGAGCACAAGCCGCCCGGCGCGACTCACTCTAACCAATGGGCGCGATCAGAGGGCTCAACCTCTACAGGTCAGACCGTCCGAGGCTGACCGGTGTCCAGGCGCATGCTTCGATGCGCCTTGAGGAAGTCATCCACGATGTGTTCGCAGTGCTGCTGGCTCACGGCGTGGAGTCCGGACATGCGTGCGAATGCGAGCGGTCCGACGAGTTGGCATATGGCGAGTTCGACGTCGAAGTCGTCAAGCTCGTCGCGCGCCTGAGGGCTCTGCAGTACGGCGTCGAACGGCTGTCGGTATTGGTCGACCACCCTCGTTCGCAGTGATTGCGTGTGGCCGGCGTCGTCACCATTGGTCGACGAGCGCCCTAGTGAGAGCCAGGCCAGGGTGGTGAGGTGAAGGGGCGCGTCGGCGAACAAAGATGCCTGACGTGTGAGCAGTTCGACCAGCTGCTTTCGCAGGGCAACTGAGCTCGGAGGCGGTGGGGTGACTTGGGGCAGGAGTCGCTCGAAGGTGGCGGCGAGGAGGTGGGAGGAACCGTTGAAATGGCGGTAGAGGGTGGTTCGCGCGACCTTCGAGGCCTTGGTGACCGCGTCGATCGTGACCGCCTCGACTCCACCCGTGCTGAGCAGATGAGCGGCAGCGTCGAGCAGTCGGGTTCGTGACAGCGCCCGACGCGGATCGACGTCGTCGCCGTCGGGTGACGCATATTCGCTCAACGTCATACCCGCCGACCGGATTGTCTGGCCGTTCGGAGTCCCATCACAATAGTCCCATCACAATATGGTACCGACAGTAGCGTACCGATACTAATGGTACCTTTGTGAATTGGATTGGCGGAGAGAGGTCTCATGATCGCCCAGTGGGTCCAAGCCTGCGAGGTCCAGCACGTCGGCTGCGACGACTACTGTCTACCCCGTGGCCGGGTCCGCGTCGTCCGCCATCTGCCCGAGGACGACCTGGTCTCCGACCGCCCAGCGGTGCGCCCTTGAGCATCGACTGCAGCGAAGCGGACGCGCACGACGCCGCCGCCGCTCGGGTGCGCGAACGCGCCGTATCTGCTGCCAAGAATTCTGGCGAGTACAGTGAGCTTCTCGGCGCATTGGCCCGTTTCACGGTGCGACACAAGGCGTTGGTGATCGGCGCCTGGGTCGGACTGGCGGTGATTTTGGCACTGCTGTTCCCGCAACTGGAGACGGTGGTCCAAAAGCAGTCGGCTCAGCTGATCCCGCAGGATGTGGCGTCCTTTCAGACCCTCGACCGGATGAGCGAGGCATTCGGTGAGCAGGGCTCCAAGACCATGCTGTTCGTGGCGATGGAGGACCCGGCGGGCTTGACGCCGTCAGCGCGGCAACGCTATGCCGACCTGGTGTCGCGGCTGCGTGCCGACACCGATCACGTGCTTCTCGTTCAGGACCTGCTGGCCGATCCGGTTACCGCCGCTCAGGCACTCAGCCAGGACGGCAAGGCCTGGTATCTGCCGGTCGGGGTGGCCGGCACGCTCGGTGACCCCACTGCCGCCGAGTCGGTCACCGCGGTCCGCGCCATCGTCGCCCAGGCGTTCGAAGGCTCGTCGACGACCGTGGAGGTGACCGGTCCGCCGGCGACGTTCAGCGACCAGGTCGCCGAGGCCGAACACGACCTGCTGTTCATCTCGATCGCCACCGCTGCGCTGATCGCGGTGATCCTGCTCGTCATCTATCGCTCGGTGTTCACCGCGCTGTTGCCCCTGCTGGTGATCGGCACCAGTCTGGCTGTGGGGCGGGGGGTGCTCTCCGCACTGGGCGAGTTGGGTATGCCGGTGTCGCAGTTCACCGTCGCCTTCATGACGGCGATCCTGTTAGGCGCCGGCACCGACTACACCGTCTTTCTGATCAGCCGCTACCACGAACAACGCCGAGCACGGATATCTCCCGATGAGGCAGTAGAGCACGCCACCGCCAGCATTGGCCGCGTCATCCTGGCCTCGGCCGCCACGGTTGCATTGGCGTTTGCCGCCATGGTGTTCGCCAACTTGAGCGTGTTCGCCGGGCTGGGACCGGCCTGCGCGGTGGCCGTGCTGGTCGGGTTCGTCGCCACCGTGACGCTGTTGCCGCCGGTGCTGTCACTCGCTGCGAAACGCGGCATCGGCGAACCCAAGTCCGACCGCACCCGGCGCTACTGGAACTGGGTGGCCGTGGCGGTGGTGCGCAAACCGGTGCCGCTGCTACTCGTCAGCCTGGTCATCCTGCTGGCACTGTCGGCAGTCGCCACGACGATGACGCTGAGCTACGACGATCGCAAAGGACAACCCGCCACCACCGCTAGCAACCAGGGCTATCACCTGTTGGACCGGCACTTTCGAAAGGACGTCGTCATCGCCGAATTCCTCGTCGTGGAGTCCCCGACCGACATGCGCACCGGCAAGGGACTTGCCGACCTCGACGAGTTGGCGTCGCGCGTAGCGCAGATCCCTGAAGTCACGAAGGTCTCCGGGGTCACCCGCCCCGCGGGAGCACGCCTGGACCAGGCCCAATTAGGTTGGCAGAATGGACAAATAGGCGACAAGATGGCCGGTGCGGTGGCCGACGGTAACGCCCGCAAGGACGACCTGACAAAGCTCACCGGCGGCGCCGACCAACTTGCCGGCGGCCTCGCCCAACTCGAGACCACCCTCCGCACCGCGCTGACGCCACTGACTGGAATCCTCGACCAGGCCCAGACCGCAGGACAACGGGTGGACACGTTCCGGCCGCTACTGAACCAACTCTCGGCAACCGCACCTGCCGTCGACCAAGCGCTACGTGCCGGCCCAGGGTTGCGCCCACTTGCCGAGCAGGCCGACGGCGCCATCGCCACCATCGACCCCCTGGCGGGCGTCCTGAGCACCTCGCCGTGGTGCGCGACCACACCGCAGTGCGTACAAATCCGTGACCAAGTCCAAGTCCTCGTGACGCTGCGCAACGCCGGGTTCTTCACCCAGGTCGCCGGAATTGGCGACACCGTCGGCCAGAACGCATCCGTGGCCGACACCCTGGCCGATGTCCAGACCGCCGTCACCTCACTGGACAACGCGTTCGGCGCGCTCGGCAACCCCGCCGACCTGGCCGGCAACGTCCGCCGACTCCAAAACGGCATCCGCCAACTCGCCTCCGGCGCCCAAGCCCTGGCCACCGGTGTGCACACCCTGGCCGACAGCAACATCGAGATGCTCAGCGGGATGAGCCAGATCGCCACCCAACTGCAGAACTCGGCGCGCGCCAGCACCGGCTCCGACTCCTCCAGTGGCTTCTTCCTACCTCCCAACGCCTTCGAGAACCGGCAGTTCGCCGACGTCGCGAGCCAATTCCTGTCCGGCGACGGCAAGACCGCCCGGTTCCTCATCGAATCCAGCAACGACCCCTACAGTCTGGACGCCATGGACTTGTCCCGCCAGATGGTCGCCGTCGCCGAGGCCGCCCGACCCAACACCTCCCTGGCTCAGTCCACCATCTCGGTCGCCGGGTTCCCCGCCGTCAACTCCGACGTCCAGAAACTGCTCTCGGCGGACTTCATCCAATTAGCCGCGGCGACCCTGCTCATCGTGGGCGCGATCCTGGTTCTGCTGCTGCGTGCGCTGCTCGCCCCGCTCTACCTGCTGGGCACCGTGGTGCTCAACTACGCGGCATCCCTGGGCATCGGGGTGCTGGTCTTCCAATGGGGTCTTGGCCACGAAATCGCGTGGCCTGTACCGCTATTGGCGTTCATCTGTCTGGTCGCCGTGGGCGCTGACTACAACATGCTTCTGGTCTCCCGGCTCAAGGAGGAGTCCACCCGCAACATCCGCGTCGGGGTCCTTCGCACCGTGGCCAGCACCGGATCGGTGATCACCTCAGCCGGCATCATCTTCGCGGTCAGCATGTTCGGGTTGATGGTCGGCTCCATCGCCATCATGGTCCAGGCCGGGCTCATCATCGGATGCGGTCTGCTGCTCGACACCTTCGTCGTGCGCACGCTCACCGTTCCCGCAATCGCCGTCCTGCTTCGCGAGGCCAGCTGGTGGCCGCAACGCAGCACCACCACACGCTCTGACTAGACGGTATGGGGAGGCTGGGGCGTGTCTCTTAATGCTGTAGCTAGGCCCGTCACCGGTGATACTGATTTCCACCCACGCCCGCGCAGGACTTCGCCGACATGATCGCGACGAGCCCGGCTGTGGGATTCCTGTCCAAGTTCGCTCTGTCGCCCGACGCTATCCGCGATCTCGTCGGCGGATCAGCGGGCCTCGAGGAAGGTGATCGCCGCTAGGACCCGGCGGTGATCATCGCCGGTCTCCGGAAGGTTCAACTTGGTGAGGATGCTGCGCACATGCTTTTCGACGGTGCCCTCCGTGACCCAAAGCCGATGGGCGATGCCGGCATTGGAGCGTCCCTCCGCCATCAGCGCCAGCACCTCCCGCTCCCGCGCGCTGAGCGCGGCGAGCGGGTCGGGCGGACACCAATTCCTGCACCAGCGCGGGGTCCACGACCGAAGCACCCTTGGCGATCCGCTCCAGTGTGTCGATGAAGTCCGCCACGTCGGTGACCCGGCTCTTGAGTAAGTAGCCGATACTGCGCCCGCTGGCCAGCAGCTCCATCGCATGCTCGACGGCTGTCGACGCCGGACTCGACATCACGGTCTGCCACCTGCCGCCGGGCACCTCCAAATGGAACAAGATCGAACACCGGCTGTTCTCCGCGATCAGCCGCAACTGGCGCGGACGACCCCTGGAATCTCACGAGGTCGTCATCGAAACTCTCAGGGCAACAACCACATCCACCGGACTGGCCGTGAACGCGGTGCTCGACACCAGCACCTACGACCGCGGCATCAAGATCACCGACAAGCAGATCGCCGCCCTCGAAGCCACCTAGCTGCACCGTCACGAGTTTCACGGCGACTGGAACTACACGCTCACGGCCGCCCACACCGCGACACGCCCGATATCACCTACCTAATTACTGCGCGCTCCCTAAGGGCGGGGCCGTGTTGCTCGTGTTGTCTCCAATATGATGCGCCTCCTCCCAGAAACGACGCGACCGGCCGCGCTGACACCATCTTGCAACGACCGCAACAACAAGCACCGACGCTTTGCCCGCCGCCAGCGCATCCTCGACCGCAGATGGCAGAACACGAACCCGCCGCAGGTGAGCGCTGGTTCAGTCATCGCGGGCTGCCCATGACCAGTTGAGAAGTTCGGGCATATCTTTTCCGTGCTGGTCGATGTAGATCCAAAGGGCGTACGCGGTTCCGAGCACGACGGCTATTGTCAGCCACCACCCGGCCGTTCGTCGCCATCGCCACGAGGACCAGAAAGTCAGATGGCAAGGCAGACCACAAACCGAATACGTTCCAGACCCCCCCAGACACGGCTCGCGGGCGCGCTCATCACGGCCGCCGTCGACAGCCTCGCCGGGCTTCTCGACGAGGAGTTCCTCAGGCTCGGCGGTGGTGACATCGCCGCCGTGGTCAAGGCCTACGCCGCAGACCACCGGCACACCAGCTGAACGCTCGCCGCGTCAGCCGGGCCCATGCCAGCTGAGTTTCACCTCGGTGACGGCATGCCCGCCCACCGCGGTGACTTCGACGGTGCAGTCCGGCAGATCGACACGGTCTCCGGCGACGGCCGGGATGCGGCCCAACTGCGCCACCACCAACCCGGCGATCGTCGTGTAATCGCCCTTCGGCACTCTGTCGAGGTCGACACCCACGTCGGGGAGGTCGTGGATCGGGAAAGTCCCTGGTAGAAGCAGGCTTCCGTCGGCCAACGTCCGAACCGACCTGATGTCGCGATCCGCCTCGTCATAGATCTCACCGACGATCTCTTCCAACAAGTCCTCGAGCGTGACGATCCCGGCGACGCCGCCCCGCTCATCGATCACCATCGCGAAATGTTCGTGCTCGGCCATGAACCGGTTGAGGGCCGAACTGACACGGAGACTGTCGGGCAACCTGAGTATGGGATGCATCACGTCGGTCACGGTGCCCGACGAGCCGAGGAGGTCACGCAGGTGGACCACCCCGAGCACGTCGTCGAGATCGCCCGTAGCCACCACCGGCGCCCGGATATGACCGGAGGCCGCAAGGTCGACCCGTGCCCGCTCCACGGGCAGACTCGCGTCGAGTCGGCGCACCGCCGGTCGGGGCACGAGCACCTCGCGGAGCCTGCGCTCGTGGATCTCCAGGGCTCCGGTGATGATCGTCCGCTGCTCGGCGGAGAGGCCTCGGTGGCCGGCGATCAGATGGCGTAGTTCCCCGACCGTCAACTCCTCCCTACCCGCACTCGGATCGCCCCCCAACAACCGCACGACCACGTCGGTGGCCTTCCCCAAGAACCACACGACAGGTCTCGCGACGACCGACAACACTTCAAGCGGTGTGGCCACCACAACGGCCCAGCGACCGGCGTACTGCATCGCCAACCTCTTGGGGGCGAGCTCGCCGACTACCAGCGTGAAGATCGCCACCAGCAGCGTGACGAGGGCGATGCCCACGATCTCCGCGGCGTCACCGAGGAAGGACAGGCGAGCGACCAACGGTTCGGCCAGAGTGACCGCCGCCGTCGCCGACGCGAGGAACCCGGCAAGTGTGATGCCCAGTTGAATCGTCGCGAGGAATCGGTTCGGCTCTCGCGCGAGGCGCACGACGATGCGGCCCCGGCGGGTCCCGCGTCGTTCGAACTCGTGCAGTTGGCCCTCCCGAAGGGAGATGTATGCGGCCTCACTGCCGGCCAGCAGTCCGTTGACCACGACGAGCACAGCCACCAACGCGAGATCGCCGGTCATTCGGTCTTCTCGTCATTCTCCGCCGAGTCGACATCCCCGGTGCGCAAGTCGTGCAGGGTGTTGGACGTCGAATGGGCCGCCGCGGAGAACGGCTCGAGCACCGTGTGCAACCCGGCGGCGCGCAGCTGAGCGGCATCGTGACGGGTATGGGCGGTCAACGCGATGGCATCCCGGTACCCGTGGTGACGAAGACCGTGCAGGAGCGCCAGATTCGTCTGCAGTACCGGAATGGCGCTGACGACGTATCTGGCCCGCTCCAACGGGAGCGCCTCCAGCAGATGAAGGTCCTCGGCGCTGCCGAACATCGCGGTGACACCCCCGCCGGAATGCGTCTTCACCTGGTGAGGATCGAAATCCACCGCGAGGACCCCATGGCCTGCGTTGCTGAGCCGATCGGCCAGGTGACCGCCGAATCGCCCCAGCCCGTAGAGGATGACGTCGTAGTTCTCGGCGACATGGGATTCCGGCTCGCGCGGGCTTCTCTCGAGAGCTGCCAACCAGCGCTTGGCTCGCTCGTAGATCTGCTGCGAGTAGGTGATCATGTACGTCGAGGCCGCGATCGTGATGAGGCCGACCACGGTGATCAGGCTGACGGTGGCGTTGGTGATATGGCCCAGACTCAATCCCAGGGCCGCCAGAATCCACGAGAACTCCGATATCTGGCCCAGAGGCAGCCCCGCATTGACGCTCACTCGCAGCGGGTATCGCATCACCGACATGATCGCGATGATGATCAGCGGCTTTCCGACCAGCACCAGCGCGGAGAACGCCAGTGCCTCGACGATTTGTTCTGTGGTGCCGATGAATTCGAGCTGAGCGCCGAGCCCGAGGAAGAAGAACAGCAGCAGGAAGTCGCGCAGACTGGCGAGTCGTGCGCCCAGCGCATCGCGAAACGGCGTGCTCGCCAGGCTGACTCCGGCGAGGAATGCGCCCACTTCCGAGCTGAAGCTGAGCCACTCGCTCAGCGCCGCCACCGACGCCGCGTAGGAGACACCGAAGAGCACCAGCAGATCCTGCGACCGCGCGATGTGCGGCAGCAGCCACGGTGCCACGTAACGCGTCAGCAGCCACATTCCGGCGAGCAGCCCTGCGCCTTTGAGCAGTACGGCCGCGACGCCGCCGCCGAGATCACCACCGGTGTCCTGCCCGAACGCGGTGAGCACGATCATCACGACCACCACGACTAGGTCCTGGACGATGAGGAGGCCGACCGCGATGCGGCCGTGGAGGTGGTCGAGTTCGCGCTTGTCCGACAACAACTTCACGATGATGATCGTCGACGAGAACGTCAGGGCCATCGCGATGTAGACCGCGGTCAGGCTGTCCATGCCGAACGCGATCGCGACGAGGTAACCGATCGCCGAGGTCAACACCACCTGACCGAGCCCGGTGACCATCGCCACCGGCCCGGTGCTGCGGATCATCTGCAGATCGAGGCGGAGTCCGACGAGGAACAACAACAGTGAGATGCCGAACTCGGCCAGCAGTTCGATCGTGCTGTCGGCCGACACCCATCCGGTGCCCACGGGGCCGACGGCGATACCCACCACGATGAACGCGACGATGAGCGGTTGGCGCATCCGGGTGGCGATCAATCCGGCGACGGTGGCGATCGCCAAGACGGTCGCGAGGGTGGGGAACGGATGCAAGTCCATGGGCGCAAAGTTTATTTCCGCGCCCGCAGCCGCTTCTCCACCGCCACTGCCAGGCTGACAAGAACGGCTATTCCGAAGATGCGCAGCCAGCCGCCGGTACCCAGCGGCGCCGTCTGGAACACCGTGTTCATGACCGGCAGGTAGGTGATGGCGAACTGGGCGACGGCCTGCGCCACCACGCCCACGATGAGCCAGCGGTTCGTGAACAGGCCGACGCGTCACGCGGAGTGGACCAGCGACCGACAGCTGAACAGGTAGAAGGCCTCGACCACGACGAAGAGATTCAAGGCCGCGGTGCGCGCCTCAGGCAGCGTGGCGCCATTGGCCAGTTCCCATTCGAACAGCCGCCATGAACCGGCGACGAGAAGACCCGAAACCAACAGGATGCGGCCCACCAGGGCTCGAGTCAGCAACGGCTGGCCCGGATCCCGTGGCGGGCGGGCCATGATGCCGTCCCCCTTCGGCTCGAAGGCCAGCATGAGCCCTAGTAGCCGTGATGTCCGGCAGACATCACGACTACTAGCAAACGACTCGAATC
>WOYI010990606.1_pt1 | contig 10748 bp, 9 predicted proteins | sample 6423411 | NCBI WGS metagenome assembly WOYI01 (sample SAMN13441803, study PRJNA592873) | oil field metagenome | biome: oil field; feature: oil-well bore; material: oil-contaminated soil; isolation source: oil-contaminated soil from oil-well borehole | place: Germany: Wietze | collected 2016-10-18 ... | reverse complement strand
TCATCCTCCCGGATCCCGTCCCTTGGCTGCCGAGATCAACCAGACCCCGAACGACACCAGCAACACGCCCAGCACCTGGGTCAGGGTGTAGCTTTCATGGAAGCCCGGCAGACAGACGCTGGCAACAAACACCAGAACGTAACTCAGGCTCAGCATCGGATAGGCTTTGTTCAGCGGCAGACAAGCCAGGGCCTGCAGCCAACACAACATGGACAGCAGGTAGCAAACGATACCAAGCACCACAAGGAACAGCGGACGATCGGCAAGCGTCCAGGTGGCGATGTCCAGCCAGCGCGCATCGAACGCCGGCAACTGCGTCATGCCCCACTTCATCGCCAATTGCGCAATGGTAACCAGCAACACGCTGGCGCCCGCAAGCTGATAGCCGCGCATGCGCCGTGACGAGGTCACAACCGTGTCCCAATCAGTGCCACCCCCAACACAACGCAGGCCACCCCCCACCAGTCACGCGCCCGATGGTGCTCGCCAAACCAGAGCGTTGAAGCGATGGCGACCAGCACGAAATTGAGGCTGAGCATGGGGTACGCCCGGTTGAGCGGCACCAGCCGGAGCACCAACAACCAGAGCAGCAACCCTGTTCCCATGGCAAACAGTCCCGACAACAGCCAGGGATCGCGCAGTTTCTGGGTCCAGTTCAGGGTCTGCCCGGTCCAGTTTTGTACAGCGCGCTTCTGGCAGATCTGCCCAATGCAAGTGAGCAGGCAAACCAACAAGATGAGCGGAAACGTCAAGGCTGCGCCCGGTAATAGCGCAGGATCAGCCTGTTTTGCGTGATGACCTGATCCGCATCCGGCAAAATCTCGGGTGGCTGATCAGCATCTGTCTGGACCAGAAGCGCGACATCGCCCTGACGGCGCGCTACAGGCAGCCAGCGCTTGAAATCTTCCCGACTCAAGGCCTTGTCCACAGCCCCACTCGCTTCCAGGCCATAGCTCAACTCGCCTTGCTTGCCGTAGATCTGAATATCATCACGCCCGAGACGCCAGGCCAGGCTGTAGGCCATGCCGTCATTACTGGCGAGCACATAACGCGCCTGACGCAAGAGTGGTTGGTGCTGGCTGATGAAAATCTCCGGCATTTTCGAGCTCACCAGTGTCGCCGGCATGGCCCAGTCGAACAGGGTCCCAAGAATCAGCGGCGCCAGCAGGGTCGGCCACATGCTGCGCTGCGGCTGCCGGATGGCCATCCAGCCCGCCCATGCCCAGTAGAGAAAAATGCCGGCGCCCAGCGCCCAGGCCAAGTGCTCCGTCGGCGCATAGATCGTATTGGCGCCGAGATATCCCAAGCCCAACAGCACCAACCCCAAGGCCAAGACGGTGCCAAACACGAGATTGCACCAGCCGTTGGCGCGAAAGAAACGCCAGGCCTGCTGCTGCTGCAATTCATCCAGGCCATAACCCAACAAAACAGCCAGCGGTGTGAAGCAAGGCAGGATGTATGTGGGCAGCTTGCCTTTGGCAATGCTGAACAGCAACAAGGGCAGCAGCAACCAGAGCAGCAGATAAACCACCGCCGGACGGATGCTGACATCCTGCCAGGCGCGCTTGAATGTGGCCGGCGCCAGCCCCAACCAGGGCAGCAGGCCGAGAAGCAGGTAGGGCAGGTAGTACCAGAACGGGGCCTTGTGCTGAGCATTGTCCGCGGCAAAGCGCTGCACATGCTCGACCCAGAAGAAGTAGTGCCAAAAATCAGGCGCGCGCTGCGCTACGACAAGCGACCAGGGCAGGCTGACCAGCAGAATGCAGAGCAAGACCAGTCCGAGATAACGCAGATCCGCGAGCCGACGGCGATAGACCAGATACGGCAAGGCCACCAAAGCCAGCACCACGAAGGCCAGAAAACCCTTGGTCAGGAATGCCATGCCGACAGCCAGGCCGACCACGGCATAGCTGAGCAAACGGGTACGCGCCCGTTCAGTCTGGACACCGATATAGAAGGCCACCAGCATCAGGTTCAGCCACAGCGCGAGCATGCTGTCGATCACACTGTAGGTGGCGATGCCATAAACCAACAGCCCCGTCAGGTAGCAGACACTGGCCAGCCAGGCTTTGCGCTGCGAACGAAACATCTCCGTCGACACGACGAAGACCAGCCAGGCCGACAGCCAGGCCGAAACCACCGAGGCCATGCGAACGGCCAGATGCGTCTCGCCAAAGAGCAACATGCTGAGACTGTTCAGCCAGTAGCCGGCAATCGGCTTTTCGAAATACAACAGGCCCAGCAGATGCGGCACGACCCAGTCACCGCGCTGAATCATTTCACGGCTGATTTCTGCGTAACGCGACTCATCCGGCACCCACAGTCCGCGATGCCAGGCCGGCAGCAGGTAGGCGCAGGTGATCAGAAACAGAAACAGGCGCTTGCTTCCGGCCTGGAAAAACGAGTTCATGCTTGGCATCCCAGCCAGCCTTCGCGTCCCGGAAATTCAGCGCGTCGTATCCGCCCCGCCGGCACCGTGTCCAGTGGCGGCAACAACTCGCCCAGTGGGCAGAAGTGAATGCCGCGCGCGCGCGCCGAAACCAGCAACTGCTCAAATAACGGCGCCATCAGAATTCCTTCAACTTCCGCATGAATGGTGTAGACATTGAGTGCGTCAGGGCGCATCAAGGACAGGATGTGGTCATTGAAAGTGGCATTGCTGACTTGATCGCCGATGACCTCGTCATAGGTCGGCAGTGTCACTGGAATCTGCGTCGTGCCCAAGCTGCCGTCAGCAAGAATCGGACGAAAGATGTGTGTGCCACGGCAATCGCTGTGGTAGCGGAAATGCCAAGGCTGCTTGGCCTCGACAACGCGCTCGTCGGCACGCCACCCAGCAGCGGCGGAACAGTCAATTGGATGCCCCAGGATCTCTTGCAGGGCCTCGACACCCAGGCGGAACTGGCGCTCAAGCGTGGCCATTGGCCAAGTCCCGGCGTGAGCCTGCCAGCCATGGTGATCCCATGCGTGCAGACCGATTTCGTGACCCTCACGATCAACGGCACGGATGATGTCCGCAAGGTGCCGGCCGATCCGACGTCCCGGCCACGCAGTTCCGGCCAGCAAAATATCCCAGCCATAGAGCGAGGCTGCACGTGATCGCAGCATCTTGATCAGGAATTTCGGTTTGAGCAGACGCCAGAGATGACGCCCCATATTGTCGGGACCGACACAAAAGAAAAAGCTGGCCTTGATGCCCTGTTTGTCCAGCAGAGTCAGCAGACGTGGCACCCCATCACGGGTGCCACGAAAAGTGTCCACGTCAATGCGCAGGCCGACACGGTGCATGAATTACTCCGCTTCGACCAGGCCACGCAGGAAAAAATCCAGTGTGCTTTCAATCGACTCATCGATTGAAACCGTGGGGTTCCAGCCCAGCAGTCGCTGGGCATTTTTGATGCTTGGACGACGGTAAGAGACGTCCTGGTAACCATTCCCGTAATAGGAGTGACTCTCCATGGCATTAAATCCCGCAAAGCTGGGAAAATGCGCGCGCAGTGGATGTGCGTCGAACTTTTCCAGCAGAATCTCAGCCATCTCACGAATGCTGTATTCGTTGTCGGGATTGCCAATGTTGATAATCTGCCCGTCGCAGCGGTCGCCGTCATTTTCAATAATGGCAAAGAGCGCGCCGATGCCGTCCTGAATATCGGTAAAACAGCGCTTCTGGGCACCGCCATCAATCAGATTGATCGGTGTGCCGTCAACGAGATTGACGATGAATTGGGTGATCACACGCGAGCTGCCGATCCGGGCTGCCTGCAGGCTGTCAAGACGCTGCCCCAGCCAGTTGAAGGGGCGGAACAGGGTGAAACGCAGACCCGCCTTCTGGCCATAGGCCCAGATCACACGATCGAGAAGCTGCTTGGAGACCGAATAGATCCAGCGCTGTTTGTTGATCGGACCGACAATCAGGCGCGAGTTGTCTTCATCAAAGTTATCGTCGTCACACATGCCGTAGACCTCGGAAGTCGACGGAAAAATGATGCGCTTGTTGTACTTGACGCAGTAACGGACGATTTTAAGATTCTCTTCAAAATCCAGTTCAAACACACGCAGCGGATTGCGGACGTATTCGATCGGCGTGGCGATTGCGACCAGGGGCAAGATGATGTCGCACTTCTTGATGTGATATTCCAGCCACTCCGTGTGTATGCTGATGTCACCCTCGACAAAATGGAAATGGGGATGACCGAAGAATCGCGCAACGCTGTCCGAATTGATGTCGAGGCCATAGACATCATACTGGCCGCTCTCAAGCAAACGCTCAGTGAGATGGTTGCCGATGAAGCCGTTGACGCCCAGGATGAGCACACGCTTACGACGTGGATGCGTAATATTGCCCGGGGACTTCGGCCCCAGCACCAGACCGGCGGTCAAGCCCAGTTCGCTGGCCAATTGGCCGCCTGATACAAATAGACCCTGTTCGGATTGTCCGGATCTGATTTCCAGCACACCCTCGCCACAGGCCACGCGCAGCGGCGCGGTCGAAAGAATGGTGCCTGGCGGCGCCTGCTCGGCCGGTGACGGCAATACCGCAGCTTGCCAGATCAGCAGCTTGCGTTCTCCGGAAAAGGTAAACGCGCCCGGATAAGGCTGCGTCACGGCCCGTACCAGGTTATGGATTGCGCGTGCTGGCTGCTGCCAGTTAATTTCGCCGTCAGCTGGCGTGCGACGACCGAAATAACTGGCCTGTGTTTCATCTTGTGGAGCCGAATCGATGTCGCCTTGTTTCATCCTGGGCAGAATGTCTGTCAGCAAGCTGTCGGCCGCCGTACGCAGCTTGCTGTGCAGAGTCAGCGCGGTATCCGTATCGGCAATTGCCACGCGCTGCTGGGCAACGATATCGCCCGCATCACAACGGGCGATCATGCGGTGCAGGGTCACGCCCGTCTCCGATTCACCCTGAACCAGCACCCAGTTCACCGGCGCACGGCCGCGATAACGCGGTAACAAAGAACCGTGCAGGTTGTAAGCCCCAAGGCGGGGAATATCCAGAATTTCTTGGCTCAGCATGTGACGATAGTAAAAGGAGAAGATCAAATCTGGCGCTAGTGCACGGACGCGCTCGATCCAGAGCGGATGGTTGACATCATCCGGGGCGTAGGCTGGGATGCCATTTTCAGCACAGAGTTGTGCCACCGAAGCAAAAAAAGTGTTTTCGCGTGGATCGTCGGCTTGCGTGAAGACTGCTTGCACGTCGAATCCGGCCGCAATGAGACGCTGAATCCCGGTATAGCCAATATCATGATAAGCAAAAACGACAACTTTCATTTGCGGCGCCCCAGCTCCGAAACCTGAGCGTCCTGACGAACGATCGATTTAATAAAATAATTGGGTCGGGCACGTACATCGGTATAGATGCGACCAAGATACTCACCCAGCAATCCCAAGCCGATGAATTGTGCCCCGATAAAAATGAACAACAGGGCAAATAGTGTGAAGACACCATCAACGGCCCAGCCTGCGCCCAACAGGACACGCAGCACCAGAATCAGCGCGGCCAGCGCAAAGCCAAAACCCGCAATCAGGCAACCCAGAAAACTTGCCAGGCGCAGAGGCGCTGTCGTCATGCTGGTAACCAGATCGAACATCAGGTTGATGAGTTTGAGGATGTTGTACTTGGATTCGCCGTGCTCACGCCCGGCATGCTGAACCGGTAGTTCTATCGTTTTGCGTGCAAAGCTGTTGGCCAGCACCGGGATGAACGTACTACGTTCCTGACATTGCAGCATGGCATCGACGATGGGCCGTTGATAAGCACGAAACATGCAGCCGTAATCATTCATTTCCTGGCCAGTAGCCTGCTTGACCATTTTATTGATGACACGCGAGGCACTTTTGCGCAGCCAACTGTCCTGACGGTCGACACGGATGGTACCCACCACGTCATAGCCTTCAGCCGCAGCGGTAACCAGGCGATGAATTTCCTCGGGCGGGTTCTGGAGATCGGCATCAAGGGTAATGATGAGATCGCCGCGGGCATTGGCAAAGCCGGCCATGACTGCCGCGTGCTGGCCGTAATTGCGGTTGAGTATGATGCTGATGACGGGACTGTCAGGTTGGCTCGCGGCTTCGTTGAGAATCTCAGCGGAACGATCACAACTGCCGTCATCAACCAGAACAATTTCATAGGCGCAGGCTGTCTGATCACACGCTGCCCTGGTGCGCGTCAACAGGGCCGGTAGACTGGCTTCCTCGTTGTAGACCGGAATGACGATGGAAATCAATTTGAATGGAGGGCGCTCAGTGATTACGGCCACTCAAAACCTCATAAATGGTAGAAATAACACGAACAAAGTCACCCTCTGTCATATCCGGAAACAATGGCAAAGTACACAATCGCGCGGAGTTCCACTCCGTATCCGGAAGCGAGAGATCTGGATATTTTTCCCGATAGTATTTCTGCGTGTGTACCGCCCGGAAGTGCAAGCCAGTCCCGACGCCACGCGCCTGCAATGCCTGCATGAATTCATCGCGATCCAAACCGCAGCGTTCGCGATCAACACGCACCATGAACAGATGGTTGGCATGCCGGTGCGCGTAGGTTGGAACGGCAAGCGGTAACAGGGGAGAATCACACAAGGCCTGGCGATATTGAGCAACGAGTTCGGCGCGACGGGCATTGAGCTGCGGCAGCCGGCGCAGCTGCACCAGGGCGATGGCGGCATTGATGTCGGCGAGATTGTATTTGTAGCCGGGCGTGATGACCTCGGCCTGGGGCTTGCGGCCCAGCGTCACGCGATCGAAGGCGTCGACGCCGAGGCCATGAAACTTGAGCATGCGGACTTTCGCGGCCAGCGCATCGTCATCGGTGACCACCAACCCGCCTTCGGCACAGGTGACATTCTTGATGGCATGAAACGAAAAAATCGCGGTGCTGTCCGCACCGATCCAACGTTCACGGTACTGGGTGCCGATCGCGTGAGCGGCATCCTCGATCACTCGGATACCGTGACTGGCCGCCAAGGCACGGATGGGGTCCATATCCGCGGGCGCGCCGGCATAGTGCACCGGGACGATGGCGCGGGTACGGGGGGTGATGGCGGCGGCGATGCGCCCGGCATCGACCATCAGCGTGTCGCGATCGACGTCGACGAACACCGGCGTGGCGCCCAGCAGAGTGATGATGTTGACCGTCGATACCCAGGTCTGGGACGGCGTGATGACTTCATCGCCCGGGCCGATGCCCAGTGCCATGAGCGTGACATGCATACCGGCCGTGGCCGAAGACACGGTGATGGCATGGCGGCCGCCATAAGTCTCACAAAAAGTTTCTTCCAGCGCCTGGCATCTGGGACCGGTGGTAATCCAGCCCGAACGCAGCACCTCGGTAACCGCGGCGATTTCATCATCGCCAATGGCCGGGCGCGAAAAAGGCAGAAAATCGCTCATGGGATTAATTGCTCTTGGCGCCTTTTCAACGCCAGCCTTGCTGGCTTTTAGCCTGTGATGCGCAAGCGGCGGATTCTACACCAGTTCATTGACAGGAAGTCAAAATGAGAGCCAAGGCCAACAAAAAACAGTAAGTTATTGAGTTTAATTAAATTTAACCCTATAACTTTTCCGGTTTGGCGGCCTTTCCATCGCATCGACGCAACGAATTTTCGCCCTATCCCACGGATTAATTGTTAGCACCTGGAAAAGCCTTTCGCTCTGGCGCCCGCGGATAAAACATCGCGATGTTGCCAGTGCACCGATTGAGATCCACGAAACAACATAACTTCGGCAACTCGCCACGGGCTTTACGATTGGAATCGGCAATTTTTTGGGCTGTTTGAAAATCCCCATGACCCGTCAGGAGCCTTTGAAAATCAGCCCCAGTCGCCGCCGCGCGTATCACTATCGACAGAACCGCCATCATCCCAGGAACCCGGATCGGTGATCCCGAAGTCGGAGCCGCCCATGTCGTTGTTGATCGGGGGGTAGTCGCCATTGTGATCCAGTGGCCCCATGCCGTTTCCCATGCGGCGGTCGCCGCCCAGGAAATGGTGCGCCAGTTCTTCGGCAGCAACGACGCCGGCACCGACAGCCAGCCCACTGGCGAGCCCGCCGACGATGCCAGAACCCATGCCACCACTCGTGCCGGGGCTTCCATAGCTTCCGGGCATCCCGGCTGAAGTGTTCGTCATGGGGCGGGCCGGTAAATAGTCACTGCCAGAGGACCGTCGCCGCATGACCATCCAGAAGACCGCCAGGCCGGCGAACACCGCCAAAGCCATTCCCCACGGAAAGGATGAGCTGCCAGCGACGGCGCCTGCTCTCGGCTGGGGCGTACTCAATTCAGTCTTCAGCGCCTGCACAGCCTGTGATTTTGCAAAGGGCAGACCCGGTTCCAGGCGTTCGGCCCCACTCAATTCCTCGCGCGCAAGAGAGAAATTGCCTTGCTTCGCGTAAATCTCGGCGGCGACATAATGCGCCTTGGCGCTGTTGGGATGATCCCGCAGCACCTGGTTCATCATTTGCTGGGCCTGCTCCAGATGGCCCGAGTTGGCGGCGGTGTAAACCTGCTGCAGCGTCGGGTCGGTGTCGGCGAAAGCGGCGCCGCAACAGGTCAGGGCTAGGAGAAAGAGTAACTGTTTGGCGTTTGTTTTTGGCACGATAAGCTCCTGTGAGGGCAGCGTCCGACGATTGTCCAGCGCTTTTGAATGAGGATGGCGCCATCTAGCCATCTATTGACGGACCTCTGAATCAAGGCGGTCTTCCAGGCAGAGCGGCTCCATGATTCCATCAGCGGGCGGCATCAAGTGCCCTATAGAGCGGCTTGGCATCTGGAAGTTCACTTGGGTCCAACCAACCGTAGGGCACTCGCCGACATGGGCTCAGGCGAAGCCACTCCAGGCCGCACTCGTGCCATCTGGTTGGTACGGCACTTGAAGAATACCGGGAAGGCGGGAGGTACGGCCGATGGGGCAGCTTAAACCTTAAACAGGGCTGTCGTGCCGCGCGTTGATAAACGTCCGGGACAGGTCGGGAGACGATCCCCTGGAGACCGGCCACGAGCCCAGCCGACCCAAATGGCATCTTCATCAAACAGGGACCGAGACCCAATGACCCCCCCAGACTCGTCCTGCGCTCATGTGATGGGCGTAGGCAGCCCCATGTCAGCGTCGTCTGGAACAATAAATAAGGGATTTCTCAAGACAGCTACTGAGCAAGGATACGGATGATCTGGTATTCCTCGGCCGGGGCCCGCTTGTTGCGTCCCACCACCTCGGACAAGGGCACCGCCACCAGTTGCTTGCCTTGCAAGCCGACCATGGTGCCAGTCTGCCCGTCACGCAGGCATTCCACCGCCTTGACGCCCAGGCGACTGGCCAGCAGACGGTCGAAATGGGTCGGGCGCCCGCCGCGTTGCACATGTCCCAACTGCGTCACGCGGCATTCGAATCCCTTGTGCTTCTCCTCGATGTAAGCCGCGATTTCACCCACGGAATGGGCCGCGCCCTCCGCCACCATCACAATGACATGCGCCTTCTCGCGGACCCAGGCCTGTTCGACCGTGGCCAGGATCTCATCGAGTTCCAGCGGCAATTCGGGAATGTGGATCAACTCGGCGCCGCCGGTATAACCCGCCATCAAGGCGAGGTAGCCGCAATGCCGACCCATGGCCTCGACGATGAAAATGCGCCCGTGACTGCTGGCCGTGTCACGCAGGCGGTCGATTGCCTCCAGGATGGTATTCAGCGCCGTATCCATGCCGATGGTGGCATCGGTGCCCATGATGTCGTTGTCGATGCTCGCGGGAATCCCCACCACCGGAAAGCCCCGATTGTGCAGCGCCGTGGCGCCTGCCAGGGAACCGTCCCCCCCGATCACCACCAGACCGCCGATGCGGCGCCGGGCCAGCACGTCCAGTGCCCGCTGCTGCACCTCGGGTTGCTTGAACTCGGGCAGGCGCGCGCTGCGCAGGAAAGTCCCCCCCTCCTGAATCTTGCCGCCCACTTCACGCGCACCAAGGGGAATCAAATCATCATTCACCAAACCGAAATAACCGCGCTGGATACCCATGACCTCGATCCCGAAATGCAGCGCATAGCGCACAACGGCGCGGATCGAGGCATTCATGCCCGGCGAATCGCCGCCGCTGGTCATGACGGCAATCCGTTGAATCGGCATAACAGCAGGACTCAAAGTCATGGCGGAACCCCCGGAATGGTAGAAGCGATTGACAGATCGTTATTGGGAAAGCTGGCTCGCCAAGAATACGCCCGGGGGCCCTCAACAGGCCAGCGGCGATAGCTTTGATCACAACAGTCGAAAACCCACCAGCTCTCGGCGCCGGCAGTGGCAATGACACCGATCCAGTGGACTCAGGTTCATCAAACAACCGAGCGTCATAATCGACCATTCCGCCGAATCACAGTGCAGCCTGCGAATCTTCGAAATCAGTGGGATCGCCTCGAATCATTGCATCGCTGCGCCATCGCACCCCACGTCACCCTCGAGTTCCTCGCGTGCGACTTTCAATCTGAAACGTTCGATGCAAAAAGAGCCTGCTCGCCGGGGTGGCGTACCGTTGTTTGCCCCTTGCCACAACAAGGGATTGTTCCGCCGGCAGCCTGAGCCAACTGTAGTGATCCGTTTCAATTACGCTATATACTACTAAATAGAATAAATATTAAATTATTAATTTCTTTATTGAATTATGTTTTCGTTTTAGACTGCCCTGAAACCATGCTGCAGGGCCAGCCCGATGCAATCCATCCTTGCTCAACAAATCAATGCGCTTCAGGCCAAAATTCTGA
>WOYI010289634.1_pt1 | contig 10749 bp, 5 predicted proteins | sample 6423411 | NCBI WGS metagenome assembly WOYI01 (sample SAMN13441803, study PRJNA592873) | oil field metagenome | biome: oil field; feature: oil-well bore; material: oil-contaminated soil; isolation source: oil-contaminated soil from oil-well borehole | place: Germany: Wietze | collected 2016-10-18 ... | reverse complement strand
CAGCGCTGGCGTACGCGATTATGCCCGATTGGATGTGTTAAGTGCGAAAACTGAACTGTATGCAATTGAGATCAATGGGCTGCCGATGATCCCGGATAAGTGGTTTGAGGAATGCGCCAGAAGCATACGCATGCAAGGCGACCAGTACCTGAATGCTATCTTCCTAAGCAGTATCATCCGTGAACGTGCAGAAGGTAAACAAATTCAAGTACCAGCCCAGATGAAGCAGGCGCTGCCATGGAGTATTTTCGCTGCCTTAGGAGCTGGGTAGAGAGAGCCATTAATAATATGAACCTTGTTAGATAGTTGCGTGTCCCCATACGAGGATGATATTCGAAACTCTCCGGGGGCATTATTCAATTAATTATGACTTCTAATCCCTCACGCAGCACACCCGTCAGGTTGCCAGTGAGGGGACATTGTCAGTCGTTGGGAGTTCGAATCCCCGCGAGGGGGATTTCGTCTCTCCGGGGGCATTTTTTTCGTCCTCGAGAATACAAATAATGTAGGGCGAGATTGAACGCACAGGATACTCGGCCTACATCGGAAAACTCCTTGGATTACACCACCGAAAACGTCTGGCTCTGACAATGTTTGCATCCATCGTATAATCTACCTCATGGCAAAAACAGTCAACGGACGGGAACGAACCTGGCAGATCCAGGAGCTGGTCGGCAGCGGTGACGCTGGCGAAGTGCTGCGCGTGTCCTCCCAACCCGGCAATCTGCAAGGTGTGATGAAACGACCGGTACAAAACGTTTCGGGCGGCACGATCGTACGCCAGGCTGGTCAAATCGAGACCGAAGGCAAAATCCTTGCTGCCCTGGAAGGTGTCAATTTCACCAAGAACAATCTGACGGTACATACTCCGCTCCTCCTCGACCGCAGTGCTGAAAACACCTCAAGCACAGTCAACTTATTTATCGTCAGCGAAGAAATTCAGGGCAAGTCCATCTCATCCTTGCTGGCAGACCGCCTGACCAGCGGTGAAGCGATCCCCCAAAACGTGGTTTTGAAGGTGCTCTCAAGCTTGCTGCTCCTCCTGGAGAAAGTTCATTCCAAAGGCATCGTCTGGAACGACGTCAAGATGGACCACATCTATTGGAACCAGGAAACGAAAACGATGGGTTTCATCGACTGGGGCAACGGGCTCTTTTTCCAACCCCAGGCAGACCTCGAAAACAGCCCCATCTGGCAGGATTACACCCAAATGGTCGAAGAGGGGCTCAACCTGCTCAACCAAACCTCCCCGCATCTGATCCATGACCTGGGCTGGCCGCTGCACCCATCAGAAATTAAGCCTGAAGACCTTCCACAACTGCGTATGCGCGTTGAATACCTCGAAAGTTATCTGACCATGCGGGCACTCGAATACGAATTGCTCTTTGAGCGCTTCACGAAATCGATGCACGACCTGGACGCGCTCAAACAAACCCTGGAATTGAACCAGGAACTGAAGCAATTTGGCATCAATACCGATCTCAACCGCTTGCTCTCACCAGCTCAGGACCTGCTGCTCAAATCCCTGGCTGAAGATGACTTTGAACAAGTTGACCAGGTGTTTAACTTGGTTGAATCTTCCTTAAAAGACGCCTTGCCGCTGGAATGGCAGCTGGCAAGCTACCTTCTGAAACTGAAAGAGGACATACCAACCCAGAAACTAATCGGAATGCTCGAAAACGTTTTCGTTTCGAATTGGGTGGAAGCTATCTGGCAAGCCAGAGGACTGATTGAAGAAGGATGCGCATCTAAAGAACTCGCTTCAGCTCTTTATGCTATGCGCAACTTCTCATTAAATAGAGGTTCTACCCCAACAATCTATGCGGACATACAATCGTTCCTGGTGCTTTTGGAAGAACAGCTCAGTATTCTTCAAAACAGCACCTCCAGCACAACTGATCTGAGCAACTACCTCACCTCGCTCAATAAAAAGGTAAAAGAAATCGCTTCACGCTGGTCAATCCTTATACCAAACGAGATGCTTGGCAACCAATTATTCAACCTGCGACAGGTGATCAGCGATGCGACTGCCATCAGGCTCAAACTTCCTGATGGGCTCTCCGACAAGCTCCAGAAAGCGCTTGCCGCCACGCGCGACATTTACCAAAGTTGGAATGCCGCCGATATCGAAGGCTGCCTTAAGGCTCTCAAGAAACTCTACACACTTGAGCCAACCCTGGATTCCCTGCTGCCTCTGGCAGCGTCCTTGACCCGTATGAAAACAAATCTGAGCGATTTTGAAGCCGGACCCGAATCAGATCAGTCAGTGAATTCCTTTGCGACTGAGCTTTTAGGTCGCGCTAACGACCTGCATGAACATCTCGGTACCCCGGATTGGCTGGCAAACTACAACCTGGCATTACAGGAGATGAGACACGCGATCAATCTCGAAAACTTGCAGGACCTTGCCCGCAATCAAAACTGGCCAACCCAATGGGTTTACCTGCCCAGCTTGAAATTGGATGTCCCTTACGATCAATTAGCCCAAACGCTGCTGAATGAACAGCAGAAGTCTGTGTTACAAACCTTCCACAGCCAACTTCGGAATTCACGCTCGAGCGCAGAGCAATTGGTAGCCCTGCGCCGGCTCTTGCCCTCTTGTTATGCCTCCTACAAAGAACTGGACGAAGAATTTCAGTTCGTTTTCTCAAACATTCCACGGGAGCCCTACTCGCCGGATCTGAAAAATTTCCCTGCCCAGGATTCTGAGGAAGTAAGCCGAGCAATCCATGTTCTGGCTCAAACTGAGAAATGGAAAACTGCCGCGGAATCGGGAGATTGGTTCTTGATGAAGTCACAGATAGACAGTTTGGACCCTGGCTGGGCACTGCTGGATGATCTGCGCAGTGCGACAAATTTATGGGTCAACGAAGTCCTGCCTGCCCTCACCAACCTTAAGCAGCGTAAATGGAAGTCTATCAACTACAAACAATTGCTCAAACCGAAACTGCCATCGCTTTCAGAAACCCAGTCCCATCTCTACTCATTCATTTGCGAATGGCAGAAGATTGAATTTCAGGGTCTATACCCTGAGTTGCTCAACGAGTTAGTGTACCAAAGCGATGCCGCCCAGTGTGCTTTTTTTGCCTCCTGGCAGCAGTTGTTGCGTTCGGAATCACGTGCTGTGGTCTGGTTAACTCAAAACCAACAAAGTGTCTTTAGTGAAATAAACCAAATACTGCTCACGCTTTTCCGGTCGTTGCGAGCCCTGCAGCGCAACTTCGATGTGATCAATCAGCCTGAAATGGCGCGAACCCGTCTCGCCCGCAATGCAGCTGGCGACCTGATGTTTTCGCTGATCAAGATGGATGAGACAGTCAATCCCCTCCCTAAAGCCAGTTCAGTCTTCAAACGCTGGCAGCGTCAATACCTTGACCTGCTCACGTTAGCAGACAGCAGCAAAATTCGCCAGGGCATTCAGGAAATAGAGGGGATCCACCCGCTCCTGCCCTGGTTTGACGAGCTGGTTCGGCGTGATGCTGGATACTTTGAACAGTCCTCAACCCATCAATGGTAAAATAGCTGGACTTTACGGAAAGTGATATGCAACAAATTAGACTCGATTCTCAAAACGGCTATTATTTAGACGAACCGTTGGATACTTGGCTGACAGCTGGTCAGCACGATTTTGCCATCCCCGAAGCTGGCGGTTCCAGCGCGCGGGTATTTCTCTATAAACACATCTCGGGCAAGACCCCTTACAGCCGTGACCCCGCTTTCAAAGTAATGCGGCACGACAAGATCTCATACGCCAAGCCGCTTTTCCTTGAGGAATACAACATCCTGGCGAACCTGCGCGGTGTTGCCAACCTGACCCCCATGCTTCAGTCAGGCTTCTTGAAACCAGATCCGAATACGATCTGGCCTGCCGAAATCGCCCCCCTGACGAAACAGATGGAAAAACAAGGTCACGGTGTGAACATCAAAGGTGAATTGGCACTTTTTGAGGTTGACGAAATAGAGGACCTCCTCGCTCAATTTGAAGAACGTATCCAGGATGGCTGGCTACCGTTCCTGCTGTTGGAACGTCGTTGGGAAGACAACCTCTACCTTCTCTGCGACGCCGGCTACACCCGTGGTAATTTCGTTCGAAATCTCAGCATGAAACAGGTGCTGGACATTTCTGTCCAGATCTGCACCCTTCTGGAAGAAGCCCACAGCCGTGGTGCCAGTTTTCTTGACCATAAATTACTTCATTACTATTGGAACGAGTTCCGCCAAAAAGTGATCATCATTGATTGGAACATCGGTCACTGGCAGCCCAACAATTTCTCGCCCGAAGTTCAGCAATCGGATATGATCCAGCTCAGTTCGCGCGCCTTACATCACATCTTCACCGGGCGGCAAGCCCCTGGTTCGGTCGCGGTTGGACCAAACCGACCCGAGGATATCGCTAATGCCCCTACGCATTACAAAGCCACTTATTCTTTCGACGTCCAAAACCGTTTGAATGAACAAGAAATCAAGTTTCTTGAAAAAGCTTTGGACGGTTACTATAAGACCCCCTCGGAGATGAAAGCTGCCCTGCAGGGTTTGCAAAGCAAACGGAATTAAACCTGCCTCCTCTTGAAAGGACAACAAATGGTTAGTTCATTAATTGAACAGGCAAAAAAAGTGCTATCCAGTACGGATCCCAGTGACGAGCAGCTTAGCCAAGCTGAAACCGGTCTGTCGACCTATCTGGAAGCCCTGGCAACCAACCGCATATCGGACCAAATTGGCATTGATGAACTCGAAGAAGCCAATCGCTTGCTGCGTGAATTACGGCGCGAACGCAGCCGTCGCATTTCTGGGAGCACTGCAACGCCATCACAGCCTGAAGAAACATCACAAACAGTAAAACCTGCCTCGTCCGAAACCGATGACTTCGAACCGGAGTCGCCAACCTTCAGCCAGCCTGCCGAGGCCCGGCAGCAAACATCGCCTGCGGAACAGTCGGTACCCCCTGAACCGGTGTTAGGTGCTTTCACGAACACTCCACCGATCACCCGTACCAATTTAGGCATGGATGATTTGGGCGGTATCGATAACGACCCTCTAAAACGCTTCTTCCAATCCACGCACGATCCGGAAGCGGAACGAATGATGGATGAAGCCGAAGAGGCTTTCTATAAAGGTAATTACCAGGTTGCCATTCCGCTTTACGAAAAAGTGATCCAAATGGAACCGGGTTGGACCCGTGCCCAGGAACATCACAGCGAGGCAGAAGACTACCTTCGCTCCGGTAATATCCCCTCGGTCGCCCTGCCCCCTGAAGCTGGCAAGGCATACGGTAAGGCTCAGAGCGCGGCACGCGTTTTCCGCTACCAGGTTGCGCTCAATTATCTTGACGAAGCCTTTGAGCACCTGGAAGACGCCGGCATCAAGCGTTGGCGTGAAGGTGAAGAGCTGCGGCATGACCTTGAAAATCAGATGCAGGCTTATGACGTTTACCGTGAAGGTCTCAACTTGCTCACTCAAGGAGAATTGGTAGCCGCGTTAGGCAAGATCCAAACCGCAGCCAGTGCTGTAGCTATTCCTGAATACATCGATAAAGCCAACGAAGTGCGGGCTGATATCGCTATGCTGAATGATGTCAGCGACCTTGTCAGCTTGAGCGGAAAGATTCCGCCCTCAAGGCTTGCTGATGCCAAGAGCAAATTGGAAAAAATCCGGATGAAGTACGGTGAGATCCTCCAGCTTGGTCGTCTGCGCAACCGGTTGGATCTGCTCATTCCAGCGACCATTCAATCCCTTTTGGATAACACCAGGCGTTTCAAAGAAGAAGCAGCCAATGCTCCGACTGCTGCGCTTGCCCGTGAGAAGATCAATGGAGCGCGCGAAAACCTCGATTACCTCAGGCAGCTGGATGCCTACGACTCGCAGAGTCTCTCACTGGAAAACGAGATCAGCGCATTGGAAACCGAGATCAGCACCAATGAAGATGCGATCCAACGGGCAGAAGCGGCTCTTGAGACTGGAAACAAGAATTTTGCACTCGATGCGCTCAGGATCAGCTCGAAAGCTCGCAAACGTTTCCCGCAGGACCCCAGGATACTGGAGCTCAAGCGCGGGTTTTTGCCTACTTACCTGGTTGCCGGGATCGGTGGGATCGTGATCCTTATCTTGCTCATCATGGGTATCAGTTTCGCAGCCAGAAGTATTTCTGACTCGGTGTATGAGCGCAATCTCGCCCGCACGCCAACCGTCACGATGACCCCAACGATCACGCTAACCCCCACCATCACGCTCACTCCGACGGTCACCGTAACCCCAACACCAGATTATTCACCCACTCCGACAAACACCGTCACCCCCACGCAGGTTGTTTTTGTCAAAGCGGTCCGGGATATCTGGGTGAGAACCGGCTGTTATGGCACCTTTAGTTCACCAGGACGTCTGCGCGAAGGAATGACGGTGGAATTAGTCTCCATGCCAGAACGGCGATTTGACGAATTTAATCGTGAATGTGTTTTGATTGAATATACTTCTGGTGATTACGCTATCATCGGATATGTATTGATCGAGGATATAACACCGGTAAATGAGTAGGCAATTGATGCACCCTCCAATAGAAGAACGCTACCAGGAAACGCTGGATTGGATCTATAGTTGGGTCGATTTCAGCATGAAACGGCATGTCGACGACAAACATCGTTTTTTTAAACTCGACCGCATGAACCAGTTAATGGATCTTCTGGATTATCCTCACCACAAGTTTCCGTCCGTGCATGTCGCAGGAACTAAGGGCAAAGGCTCAACCGCTTCTCTGATCGCATCTGCGCTTCAGGCAAGTGGTTACAAGGTTGGGCTATACACCTCTCCCCATTTGGAAGACTTCCGCGAACGGATCGTCATCAATGGTGAAATGATCAGCGAGCAGCGCGTGATCGACCTGGCTGATCAGATGAGACCGTTAACTGAAAAGGTGCCCGAAACCACAACTTTTGAACTTACCACCGCAATGGCTTTCCTCTATTTCGCCCAGGAAAACATCGACATTGCCGTGCTCGAAGTAGGTTTGGGTGGGCGGCTGGACGCCACCAATGTGGTCGATCCGCTTGTATCAGTGATCACCTCGATTTCTTATGACCATATGTCCGTATTAGGTAACACACTGACTGAAATTGCGACTGAAAAAGGCGGGATCATCAAACCGGGTCGCCCGGTTGTAATCGCCCCACAAAAGCCGGAAGCAGGGGAGACCCTCGTCAATACTGCCCTGGAGCGCAATTCACCTTTCATTATGGTGGTAGATGAATACAGTTTCAAACCACTGCAGCACGACTTGCATTCCCAGACTTTCGAACTTATTTCGAGACATTCGAAGGTTAAAGGAAAGAAAACCAGCTCGAACACTCCACTTGACTTGACTATTCCGCTGCTTGGTTCCCATCAAGTTGAGAACGCAGCCACCGCTGTCGCCGCTTTGGACCAATTACGCCTGCAAGGTTTACGGATCACCCGCAAAGCCATTCAAGAGGGCTTCCAGCAAGTGCATTGGCCTGCCAGGTTCGAAATCCTGCGCGAGGATCCACCAGTAGTGATCGATTCTGCTCACAACGGGGATTCAATGCAGCGCCTGGTTGAGACCGTGGATGAATACTTTCCCGATTGGCCTTTCATTCTCGTTTTCGGAGCCTCAGCTGACAAATCGATGGGAGATATGCTCTCGGCTATCCTCCCAAGGTGTGAACTGGTCATCACTACCCAATCGCTGCATCCTCGGGCAGCCACACCAGAGGAATTGAAAGCGATTGTTGAGAATTATTCAGTTCCCGTGATTGCAGTCAACCCTGCGGAAGAAGCATTATCCCAGGCTCTCTTTCTCGCCGGTGAATCTAAGGGTATACTCGTAACTGGCAGCATTTTCATTGCTTCTGCAGCCAGAGAAATCTGGTCGCAACTAAAAAAATAAGGATTTAAGTGCAAGAACGAAAATTTTTCTCAGATAAATACGAAGATGAATACTCTCATGATGACGATCGTATGTTTTCTACCGCCATGCTGGTAAAAAACCGTACCTCGAACATGAAAGAGACTAACTTTACTGCTCCCCTGATCATAATGTATAACGAGCCGCTGCTTCCCCTGGCAGCTGCCAGGCTCTATCCGGAAGAGGATGTTAGCGACCCGGATTTGTTGTTCGAAGCCATCGAAAAACACTTCACGCTAATCGCTTGTTACCCGCAATTTGATGAAGTCCAGGAGCCCACAAAAGAAAATGTTTGGGAGATCGGTCTGGAAGTGGCTTTCGGCAGGGAAATGGATATCGACAATGGTTTCCATGAATATCCTGGCGATATTTACACAGAAGCTCGCCGGCGGGTGCGAATCCTGAAAACCTACAAACAAGGGGGGCACTACGTCGCTGATGTTGAAGTAATTAATGTTCCAGCCCGGCGTACTAATGAAGTGAAGAGTGAAATTCGTTCCGCGAAAGTCAGCCTGGCACGATATGCCTCTCTGCCCTCACCATTGGATGAAAAAGCCATCTCAATTGTGGAAGAGATCGATCATGCCGGTAAATTGGCGGACTTCATCGGCATCAACACCTTATTAAGCCCCTACGAGCGTATGGAATTGCTCCAGGAAATCAACGACCTTACAAGACTGAAATTGGCGCACTCCAAACTGGTCGCCCAGATCCGCATGCTTGAGTTGGATATGCAGGTCATCACTCGCATTCATGAGGATTTTGACAAAAACCAACGCGACACTGTCTTGCGTGAGCATATCAACCGCCTGCAGATGGAACTCAACCAGGGGAAATCCAGCGATCCGGATATCTTCAAACTTGAAAACCAGCTCGAAGCAGCTACCTTACCGATGGAAGTACGTGAAACTGCTGTCAAAGAGCTTGACCGCCTGCGTTCGGCTCCTCCGCTTTCCCCTGAAAACGGTATGATCTCGAACTATTTGCACTATTTGCTCGACTTGCCCTGGTCAAATGCCACGGAAGACGACCTGGATGTCTGCAAAGCTCGAGAAGTACTGGATAAGAATCATTACGGTCTGAAAAAAGCCAAAGATCGTATCATTGAATTCCTGGCTGTAAAAAGCCTGCGCCCAAAGAAGAATCGCTTACCAATTTTATGCTTTGTTGGTCCTCCTGGAACAGGTAAAACCTCTCTCGGTCAGTCAATCGCTTCGGCGATGAACCGCAAGTTTGTGCGTATGTCGTTGGGGGGCGTTCATGACGAAGCCGAAATCCGCGGTCACCGCCGCACTTATATCGGCGCTTTACCCGGACGGATCTTGCAAACCATGGTAAAAGCTGGGGTTGTCAATCCCCTCTTCATGCTGGATGAGATCGATAAGCTTAGTGCGGACTTTCATGGCGACCCATCTGCTGCTTTGCTCGAGGTGCTTGACCCCGAACAAAACCATGCTTTTTCGGATCATTATCTTGAAGTTCCGTATGATCTCTCGAAGGTGTTCTTCATCACAACAGCAAATACCGTCGCTACCATTCCACCGGCTTTGCTCGACCGAATGGAATTGATCGAATTCCCTGGCTACATCGAAGAGGACAAGATCATCATCTCTCGTCAATTCCTGATCCCAGGGCAGATGCTTGAAAACGGATTGGATGAAGACCCGATTGAATTCACTGATGAAGCGCTGCGCCTGATCATTGCCAGCTATACCTACGAAGCAGGCGTTCGCAATCTGGAGCGCGAGATCGGTACTGTGCTGCGTAAAATCGCTACCAAAAAATCCGAAGGCGAAGAATATCCAACCGTTGTTACCGAGGAGTTAGTGTGCCAGTTGCTCGGTCCGGTCGAATTTTTCCCCATGTCAGCCGAAGCCAAGGATGAGATCGGGGTGGCAACTGCCCTCGCCTGGACAGAAAATGGCGGCGAAATCATGCCGGTTGAAGTCCTGGTTGTTTCTGGTAAGGGTAATCTACAGATCACAGGACAAATTGGCGAAGTAATGCAGGAATCAGCCCAAGCCGCCTTGAGTTATCTAAAATCGCGGCTGAAGGTCTTTGAAATCCCGGAAGATTTCTTTGAAGAAACCGATATTCACATCCATGTTCCCGAAGGTGCAATTCCCAAAGACGGACCCAGTGCCGGCATCACCCTGGCAACTGCCTTGATCTCAGCCGTACTCGGTGTACCTGTCAGGCATGAAGTGGCTATGACCGGCGAGATCACTTTGCGCGGGCGTGTTATTCCGATTGGCGGAGTCAGGGAGAAGGTTTTGGCTGCCCATCGCTCGGGTCTCAAGACTGTGATCTTACCAAAGAAGAACGAAAAAGACCTGGTGGACGTCCCTGAAGCGGTCCTGAAAGAACTGAATATCATTTTAGTCGATCACATGGACCAGGTTACAGAAGCTTCGATTGTCGGTGAGTTGAAATACGCGAATGGTATCTATCCGATCAAGCGCAAACCCACCCGTCACCCACCGGTGAAGGACACACAGAATAAAACCAACTCAGGTTGAGCAGTTGTTTGTTTCTATTCTTTACAATGTAAGCCGGATTCTTTATTTGAGTCCGGCTTAGTTTTTCGTATTCCGGGTTGCGTTATTCAACCCGGCTTCTTTATAGGAGATTGCTTGGCCACCAACGCCCCTCACAAGGACGAAAATCTTTTCATAGGCCGTAATTCTTCTGTTGAATCCGGCTTAGTTATAGGAGATTGCTCGTCGGTTCGCTCTTCGCAGTTACAATTTTTCCGTTGTTGCGAGATCCTTTGCCATCAGGTTTTCAGGGATAGTTGACATTGGTTTTGGCAAAGGATCGTAGCAGTCTGCCTT
>WOYI010551826.1_pt1 | contig 10753 bp, 12 predicted proteins | sample 6423411 | NCBI WGS metagenome assembly WOYI01 (sample SAMN13441803, study PRJNA592873) | oil field metagenome | biome: oil field; feature: oil-well bore; material: oil-contaminated soil; isolation source: oil-contaminated soil from oil-well borehole | place: Germany: Wietze | collected 2016-10-18 ... | reverse complement strand
AGTATCTCAAGCTGACCGACGACATGGCCAGCAGTCTGTCCTCGCGGGGCAAAGAACTTACTGGCCATGAGGGACCGGGCTACCGTATCGCGTTCCTGAACGGCGTGATCCAGCCGGAAGCCAGCAAGTTCCCGCAGGTTGAGGGCATCCGGGTTGCCAGCTTCCGCGATCTGGATGACCAGGAAGCCACTGAACTGGCAGAGCAACTGGACAACACCCTGGACAACAAGGCCGTGCAGCTGGCCCGCCTGAATGCCGCGCGTTTTGAGGACGGCCTGCTGATCCGCCTGAAGCCGGACGCCGTTCTCGACCAGCCCCTGTTTGTGATCCACGAAGTCACGGCTGACGCCAGCGGCTCCGCCTTCCCGCGCATTTTCGTCGACGCCGGCCGCCACAGCCAGGCGACCCTGGTGGAGGAGTACCGCTCCAGCGGCTCCGAACCGGTCATGGTCAACACCGTCACCGAGTTCAGGCTGGCCGACGGCGCCAACATCACCAACGTTCGCCTGACCATGGAAGGCGAGAACGTGCAGCACATTGGCGCTACCGGTGTCCGCCAGCAGCGCAACACCCGTTTCGAGAGCCACACGATCGGCTTCGGTGGCCCGCTGCGCCGCCATGACCTGCAGGTTCGCCTGGAAGGTGAAGGCGGCGAGTGCAAGCTCAACGGCGTGGTGGTCACCCAGGGCAAACAGCACTTTGACAACCACACCACCATCGAGCACGTGGCCGCCCACTGCAACAGCGAGGAGACCTACCGCAACATTGCAGCGGATCAGTCCCATGCGGTGTTCAACGGCCGGATTCATATCCACCAGGACGCCCAGAAGTCCAATGCGGATATGAACAACAAGAACCTGCTCCTGTCCAATGGTGCAGAGATCGACACCAAGCCGGAGCTGGAAATCTACGCCGACGATGTGAAGTGTGCCCACGGTGCCACCATCGGCCAGCTGGACGAGATCTCCCTGTTCTACCTGGTGTCCCGTGGCATCGGCCGGCGCCAGGCCAATGTGCTGCTGACCATGGCTTTCATCAACGAGCTGGTTGAGCAGATTCCGCTGGAGACGGTGCGTGAAACCGCCCACACGCGGCTGAACCAGTTCTTTGACCAGACCTTCCAGGAGGTGTGACCGGTAATGACTGACCTGTCCGTGGCAAACAGCGCCAGCGCCGCCGCGTTCGACGTGGAAGCGGTGCGCCGTGATTTCCCGATCCTGTCCCAGCAGGTGAACGGCAAGCCTCTCGTGTACCTGGACAACGGCGCCTCCGCCCAGAAGCCGGTCGCCGTGCTCGATGCCATGGACCGCTATTACCGGGAAATGCACTCCAACGTGCACCGCGGCGCCCACACCCTGGGTGACCGTGCCACCGCGGCGTTCGAAGGCGCGCGGGAGACCGTGCGCAATTTCGTGAATGCCGCCAGCACCCGGGAAATCATCTGGACCCGCGGAACCACTGAAGCCATCAACCTGGTGGCCAACGGCCTGGCTCCCCGCCTGAAAGCAGGTGACGAGATCCTGGTCAGCCACATGGAGCACCACGCCAACATCGTGCCCTGGCAGATGATCGCCGAACGTACCGGCGCGAAAGTGGTGCCGATCCGGGTCACGCCCGAGGGCGAGCTGGACCAGGACTCCTTCAACAGCCTGCTGAACGACCGCACCCGGATCCTGGCCATCACCCACGTTTCCAACGTGCTGGGTACCGTTAACCCGGTGGCTCCGCTGATCGAACAGGCCAGGAAGCGCGGCATCCTGACCCTGATTGACGGCGCCCAGGCGGTCCCGCATTTCCGCCCGGATGTGCAGGCGCTGGACTGCGATTTCTATGTCTTTTCATCCCACAAACTGTTTGGCCCCACCGGTATTGGCGTGCTTTACGGCAAGGCCCGGTTACTGGAGGAAATGCCGCCGTACCAGGGTGGCGGCGAGATGATCGAGCGGGTGTCGTTCGAGCGCACCACCTGGAATGTGCTTCCCTACAAGTTCGAGGCGGGCACGCCGGCAATTGCCGAGGCAGTTGGCCTTGGCGCCGCCATCGATTACCTCGACAGCCTGGACCGTGGCGCCATGGAAGCGGCCGAGAAGGCCCTGCTTGAGCACGCCAACCAGCTGGTTGAGACGGTGCCCGGCCTGGAAATCATCGGTACCGCCGCCAACAAGGTGCCGGTCATTTCCTTTAAAATCGCCGGCCTGCACCCCAGTGATATCGGTACCCTGCTGGACCAGCAGGGCATCGCCATCCGCACCGGCCATCACTGTGCCATGCCGCTGATGGATTTCTACGGAGTACCCGGTACAGCCCGGGCCTCCTTTGCGTTCTACAATACGCTGGACGAGGTGGACAAACTGTTCACCGGCCTGCAGAAGATCCAGCGCCTGTTTGCCTGATGGAGGTGGAATCATGACAGCCGAAGTCTTCACCCCAAGTGACGTAACCGTGACCATGACCCCAAGTGCGGTCAGGCACGTACGCAAGCAACTCGACAAAAAGCCGGATGCCAAAGGCATTCGCCTGGCCATCAAGAAGAGTGGCTGCTCCGGCTTCAAGTACGAGACCCAGTGGGTGGACGAAGCCGCAACCGATGACCGTGTGTTCCACATCGACGGCGTGGACGTGTTCGTGAAAAAGGAACACCTGCCGATGGTGAACGGCATCGAGATCGATTTTGTCACCGAAGGCGTGAATTCGCTCTTCAAGTTCCGCAACCCGAATGCCACGGCAGAGTGTGGGTGCGGGGAGAGTTTTACCGTCGTCTGAATGGTGAAAACCGGAGCAGACGTGAAGACGGAGTCAGATGAAAGCTTTCATCTGACCCCCACTTAAACAAACCAAAGCATATTACGAGACCAGGCATGCAAGAACGGGAAGTGGTCCTGACCAAACGCGAGGTGGAAGCACGCCTCGTTCCTGCCGGAACCGGGATCATGATTCCGGCGGACACCTTTGTGACCATCACTCAGTCCCTTGGCGGCACCTTCACGGTGGCGGTCAACGGCAACCTGGCCCGGATTGAAGGCCACGACGCCGATGCCCTGGGCAAGCAACCGCTGGAAAGCAGCTTCGAGACCCCGGAAGACGGCACCGTCAACGAGAATCAGGTCTGGGAAGCCCTGCGCAACTGCTACGATCCGGAGATCCCGGTAAACGTGGTGGATCTCGGGCTGATCTACGAGTGCAAGATCGAGAACGACACCGAGGAAGGCAACCACGTATACATCAGGATGACCCTCACTGCTGCCGGCTGCGGCATGGGCCCGGTAATCTGTGACGACGTCAAACGCAAGGTCGAACACGTTCCCAACGTGGACAAGGTAACCGTCGAGCTTACCTTCGATCCGCCCTGGAACAACGATATGCTCACTGACGAGGCCAAGCTGGAACTCGGAATGCTGTGAAGCCCGGGCCCAAACCGCTAACATGGAGCCAGATGGACGGCTTCATCTGACTCCGTGTTCTTCAAACCCAGCGCCAAAAACAGCAGCAATCACATGACCGCCACCAAAGAAGACTTCCTCAACAACCCCCTCGGAACCAAAACCACCCTGGAAGATGTCCTGGATGCCTTCGAATTCCTGGATGACTGGGAAGAGCGCTACGCCTATATCATCGACCTGGGCAAGCAACTGCCGTCATTCCCGGATGACGCCCGTACCGAGGAAAACTACGTGCACGGCTGCCAGAGCCAGGTATGGCTGATCCACCACTACGACAAAGCCAGCGGCAAGCTGTACCTGCTGATCGATTCCGACGCCATGATCGTGCGCGGCCTCGCGGCAATCATCCTGGTGGCCCTGAACGGCAAAAGCCCGCGGCAGCTGCTGACCACCGATATCGACGAACTGTTCGAAGAGCTGGACCTGTTCCGCCACATTTCCCCGACCCGCGGCAACGGCCTCCGGGCCATGGTGGGCAGGATCCGCGATCTGGCGGCAGCCGAAGCCGCCGAATCCTGAGCGTGCACCGAACCAAAACCAAAGGCCTTTCCATGCAAACCTACCTGGTCGGAGGCGCTGTCCGTGACGAACTGCTGGGCATTGACGTCAAGGACCATGACTGGGTGGTGGTCGGGGCCACCCCGGACGAGATGCTGGCCAAGGGGTTCAGGCAGGTGGGTGCCGACTTTCCGGTGTTCCTCCACCCCCGGACCCGGGAGGAATATGCTCTGGCCCGCACTGAACGCAAGCAGGGCCGGGGCTACCATGGTTTCAGCGTCTACAGTGCCCCCGACGTCAGCCTTGAGGAAGATCTCAAGCGCCGGGATCTGACCATCAATGCCATGGCAAGGGATGAGCAGGGCCAGCTGGTGGATCCCTTCCACGGCCTCGAGGACCTTCGCGCGCGCCAGCTGCGCCATGTATCCCCGGCCTTTGCGGAAGACCCGCTGCGCATTCTCCGCACCGCCCGGCTCGCCGCCCGCTTCCAGCCGATGGGGTTCGCGGTACATCCGGATACCATGGCATTGATGCGCCGGATGGTCGCCGAGGGTGAGGTGAATCACCTGGTGCCGGAGCGCGTCTGGCAGGAAGTCCAACGGGCCCTGCACGAACAGGAGCCCGGAACCTTTTTCGAAGTACTCCGGGACTGTGGCGCCCTATCCATACTGATCCCGGAACTGGCAGACGATGACACTCTGGCCTGTGCCCTGTCGGCGCTCCGAGCCGTTGCCCGGCGGGACACCACAACCGGACAGCGTTTCGCCGCACTGCTTTCCCCCCTCTCCGAGGAACAGGCCGTGACCCGTGCAGAGGCCATGAAAGCTCCCAACGATTGCCGGGATCTGGCCAGGCTGGTCTGCCATTTCAGAACCGCGCTGGCCGATTTATCGTCAAGCCAGGGCTCAACCGCTTCGGCGCTGCTCGAACTGCTGGACTATGCAGACCTCTGGCGCCGCGCAGCGCGTTTCGAGGAGCTATTGCAGGTACTGGACCACGCCCTGCCCGAAGATCTCAGGGCCCGGATACAGGCTTTGCAGATCGCCGCCAGGGCGGCCGCCAGCGTCAATCCCGGGAAACTCCTGGCACAGGGATTCAAGGACAAGGCCCTGGGTGAGGCCATCCGGGCAGAGCGGCTCAAGCGTATAGAACAGGCATTGCCCGCATCCAACAGCCGAGGACAGACATGACTGACAACGCGCCCGTTGCACTGGTTACCGGTTCCGCCCACCGCCTGGGGGCCCGCACTGCCGAGATGCTGCATGACCGCGGCTGGAAGCTGGTCGTTCATTACCGTACCCGGCAAACCCAGGCCACGGCGCTGACCGAGCGACTCAATGAGGCACGCCCCGGCACGGCCATCTGCCTGCAGGCGGATCTGACCCGGATGGACGATGTCCATCGTCTCGGCAAGGAGGCGCTCGCCCACTGGGGGCGCCTGGATGGTCTGGTCAACAACGCGTCGGTGTTCTACCCCACCCCCAATGGCGAGACCATGTACGACGATTGGGACCGGATCATGAACACCAACCTCCGCGCTCCCTTCTTCCTGCTGCAGACCTGCCTGACTGCCCTGAAAAACGCCCGTGGCAGCGTCGTCAACCTGATCGACATCTACAGCGAGAAGCCCTTGAGCAACCACCCCCTCTACTGTGCCAGCAAGGCCGGACTGGCTGCCCTGACCCGCTCCTGGGCCAGGGACCTGGCCCCGAATGTCCGCGTCAACGGGGTGTCGCCGGGCGCTATTCTCTGGCCGGAAAACGACGGCGCCATCGACCGCAGCTACCAGAAGGCCATTGTCGAGAAGACCCCTCTGGCCACCACCGGCAACCCCGACGACATCGCCGGCATGGTGGTTTTCCTCATGTGTGACGCGCCGTTTGTGACCGGGCAGATCATCGCCGTGGATGGCGGCCGCAGCCTGAACATGTAATCTCCGTCCGAGCGCGTGGAGGTGCCCGGACTTTGGCCAGTCATCGCTTTCCGGATACAATGCCGGCAGTTTTCCATCCCAGAGCGCGGGACACCAGCAACTCGCGCCAGTAAATACCGGAGAGATTCCATGCGTGATGTCGCCATTGTTGCCGCCAAACGGACTGCCGTCGGAAGTTTTGGCGGCGGCATGGGCGTGGCCCTCGCGATGGAACGCTAGGCCCGATGCTCCATGTGGTGCTGTATGAGCCGGAGATCCCGCCCAACACTGGCAACATCATCCGGCTCTGCGCCAACACCGGTTGCCAGCTGCACCTGATTGAGCCTCTGGGTTTCACTCTTGAAGACAAGCGAATGCGGCGGGCGGGGCTGGATTACAGTGAGTATGCCAGCGTCAGGGTGCACGCCGGTTTCCAGGCGTTCCTGGAAACCGAGCAACCCTCACGGCTGTTCGGGCTGACGACCAGGGGCAGCCGGTTCTATCACGAAGTAAACTACCAGGATGGTGACTACCTGATGTTCGGCCCGGAAACCCGGGGACTACCGGTGGAAGTGAGAGAAAATCTGCCCGAAGATCACAGACTGAGAGTGCCCATGCAGCCGGAAAGCCGGAGCCTGAATCTGTCGAATACAGCGGCGCTGGTGGTGTATGAGGCCTGGCGGCAGCTTGGGTTTGATGGTGGGATTTGACGGAAGTGAAGATGGGGTCAGATGAAGGCTTTCATCTGACCCCGATTTCAGCCGCTATCAGTGAGCCTGCTGCTCCCTGTTCCCTTCGCCAGCGCCCTCTTCCTGCTTGCGCTTCAGCGCCTGGGCATAGATGGCGTCGAAGTTGACCGGTGCCAGCATCAGTGCCGGGAAAGAACCCTTGGCAACCACGTTATCAATAGACTCACGGGCATACGGGAACAGGATGGTCGGGCAGTAGGCGCCGAGCATCTGGCCCAGCTGACCACCTTCGATGCCCTGCACCAGGAACACTCCTGCCTGCTGGATTTCCACGATGTAGGCAACTTTCTCACCAATCCTGGTGGTGACGGTCAGGGACAGGACCACTTCGTACTGGTTGTCGCTCACCTTGTTGTGGGAGGTGTTCAGGTCCAGGTTCACCTGGGGCTTCCACTGCTCCTGGAAGACCAGCGGCGCGTTCGGCGACTCGAACGACAGATCCTTCACATAGATACGCTGAAGGGCAAACTGGGGTTGGTTCTGGTTTTCATTGCCTGCGGCTTGCTGATTCTCAGCCATGTTCGGTCCTTTGTGCTCTTGGTGGGCTTTGGCGCCCGGTTATAGTCCTGTTTCCACAATGGGGTCAGATCAAGGTGTTCATCAGCCCCCTGACTCCGAGACCCCTTCTTTGATTCCTGCCAGTCCCGGCGAATGTCAAACAGTGCGGCAGATCGGGCCCGAGATCAAGGCCCGAGGCCTCCCCGTCACTTTTTCACCAGCGGCAGGTTACTGGCCTTCCAGTCACTGATCCCGCCGTTGAGGCGCACCACGTTAGTGAAGCCCTCGGCATTGAGCTGCTTGACCGCCATGGCGGAATGCTGGCCCATCTTGTCGACAACGATGATCTGCTTGTCCTTGAACTTGTTGAGTTCAGTGGCACGGCTCTTGAGGCTGTTCAGGGGAATGTTGACGGAACCGGTGATGCGGCCTTCGCCGAATTCCTTGCGGTCACGGATGTCCACCACAACGGCCTCATCCCTGTTGATCAGGTTGACTGCCGCCTGGGCAGACACCTTGGCACCACCACGGCGAGCCTCCAGGATCAGGAGCGCCACCAGGAAGGCGACAAACAGCGACACCAGAATGTAGTGATTGACAACGAATTCGAACAAGCGGTCCATGAAAATACCCTGAAAATTTGTTTGGCGGGATTATACACACCCGGCCTTCCGCAAAGAAGGCAACCTCCTGTCCATGGCCTGGGCGAATGAAAACGGTTACAATCTGACCTGTTCTTTATCAAGTTTTCCAACCAACCGGATGATGTGATGACCGCGACGCGCAAGCCCACTGCACTGATTGTCCTGGACGGCTGGGGTTACCGTGACCCCGCCGAAGACAATGCCATCAGCAAGGCCAACACCCCCTTCTGGGATCAGCTGTGGGCCAACCAGCCCAGGACTCTGATCAACACATCGGGCATGTTCGTGGGGCTGCCGAAGGGGCAGATGGGTAATTCCGAGGTCGGGCACATGAACCTCGGGGCCGGCCGCGTGGTCTACCAAAGCCTCACCCGGATCGACAAGGACCTGGAAGACGGCACTTTCCAGAAAAACGAAGTACTGTGCGCCGCCATCGACAAGGCCGTGAGCACTGGCCGGGCCGTGCACCTGATGGGCCTGATGTCTCCGGGTGGAGTCCACAGCCACGAGAATCACTTCCTGGCGGCGGCCGAGCTGGCCGCAGGCCGGGGCGCCAAAGAAGTCTATATCCATGCCTTCCTGGACGGCCGTGATATGCCGCCCCGGAGCGCCAGGCCTTCCCTGGAAAAGGCCTCGGCCAAGCTCAGGGAACTGGCTGTTGGCCGCGTGGCGACCATCGTCGGACGCTACTTCGCCATGGACCGGGATAACCGCTGGGATCGCATCGAGGCGGCCTACAACGCCATGACCCTGGGCGAGGCCGATTTCACCGCAGCCGATCCGATTACAGCCCTGGCACAGGCTTACCAACGAGGCGAGAACGACGAGTTCGTCAAAGCCACCCACATCCAGGCTCCGGGCGAGGCGGACGGCACCATCAACGATGGCGACACGGTGCTGTTCATGAACTTCCGGGCCGACCGCGCCCGGGAAATGACCCGCACCTTTGTGGACAAAGAGTTCGAAGGCTTCGAACGCCGCAAACGCCCGGAGCTGGCCGATTTCGTAATGCTCACGGAGTACGCCGCAGACATCAAGGCCTCCTGCGCCTACCCGCCGGAGCAGCTCACCAACAGCCTGGGCGAATATGTGGCCAGGCAGGGCAAGACCCAGCTGCGCATCGCCGAAACCGAGAAGTACGCCCACGTGACCTTCTTCTTCAACGGCGGCATGGAAACCCCGTTTGAGGGCGAGGACCGTATCCTGGTGCCCTCCCCGAAAGTGGCCACCTACGACCTGCAGCCGGAAATGAGCGCACCCGAGGTTACCGACAAGCTGGTTGAAGCCATCAGGAGTGGCAAGTACGACCTGGTGGTGTGCAACTACGCCAATGGCGATATGGTCGGCCATACCGGCAATCTCGCCGCGGCCATCAAGGCCGCCGAGTGCCTCGACCAGTGCATCAGGCGGGTCGTGGAAGCACTCGACGAGGTCGGTGGCGAAGCACTGATCACTGCCGACCACGGCAACTGCGAGCAGATGACCGACCCGAACTCCGGCCAGGCCCACACGGCCCATACCACCGGCCCGGTGCCGCTGGTCTACACCGGCCACCGCCAGGTCCACATCAAGGACGGCGGCAGCCTCTGCGATGTGGCTCCGTCCCTGCTGACCCTGATGGGTCTGGAGAAACCCAGGGAAATGACCGGGCACAGCCTGGTCGAGCTGAACTGATCCGGGCTCGCCTTGGCCTTGAAATCGTTACTCGTCCTGGCACTCGCCCTCAGCCTTGGTCTGGAGGCAGTGCCGGTTCAGGCCCAACAGCAGGAGGTTACCCCTGCACAGATCGAGGACCTCAGGGAACGCATTGAGGACATCGACGAGTGGCTGGCTGATGCCGAAGAAGACCGTTCCGCGCTGGAACAACAGCTGGCAGCCACTGAGCGCCGCATCGGCGAACTGACCCGCGAACGCCGGAACCTGCGTGAGAAGGCCGGGCAACAACAACAGCAGCTGCAGGAACTGGAACAGCAGGAAGCCTCGCTCAAGGAAACCCTCGGCCGCCAGCGCGAGGGTCTCAAGCAACAGATCCGTTCCGCCTGGATGGAAGGGGACGCTCCCGCCGTCAAGGTGTTGCTCAACGAGATCGACCCGGACCAGATGGCCCGGACCATGACCTACTACGAATACCTGAGCCGAAATACGGTTGAGCGGCTCAAAGCCTTCCAGGAAAGCCTCCGGGAGCTGAGGCAGACCCAGGCCAGGGTTGTCGTGACCCGGGCCGAACTGACCGATACCGAAGCCACCCTCAGCAAGCGCCAGCAGGAACTGACAGCCTCCCGCAAGGAACGGCAGCAAACCCTCGCAGCGCTGAACACCGAGATCCAGAGCCGGCGCAGCGAACGTGACGAACTGGAAGCCGATCGCAAACGCTTGGAAAAACTGCTCGAGGAAGTCCGGCAGGCCATTGCCAGCATTCCCGCGCCCAACGAATCCCGGCCCTTCCATTCACTGAAGAACAAGCTGCCCTGGCCGGTCAAAGGCAAGGTGGTCAGTAACTATGGCGACCAATATGCCGACGGCAAACTCCGCCGCAACGGTCTCCTGATCAGCACCGGCGAAGAGGCGCAGGTCAAGGCCATCCATTACGGCCGGGTGGTTTTTGCCAACTGGCTCCGGGGATTTGGCCTGATCACCATCATTGATCATGGTGATGGCTACATGACACTCTACGGCCACAGCAGCAGTCTGTTCACCAGCCCCGGCGACTGGGTCGCTGCCGGCGAAACCATTGCCGTGACCGGCCAGACCGGCGGTACCGATACGCCAGCGTTGTACTTTGAAGTCCGCCATAATGGCAAACCGGATAACCCGCAGCGCTGGCTGGCAGACTGAGGCTCCGGTGGGCCCACTCAAGGGCTGACAAACGGCGCAGCTCACGCCATACTGTCGTGAAACAGGGAAATACGTCCAACTAGTGGAAACAAAACGGGATATATTGATGAAACGGGTCAGAAGTACACTTCCGCCAAGGGTTTTACGCAAACTCACGCTCGCTACCTGTTTCATAAC
>WOYI010657053.1_pt1 | contig 10760 bp, 5 predicted proteins | sample 6423411 | NCBI WGS metagenome assembly WOYI01 (sample SAMN13441803, study PRJNA592873) | oil field metagenome | biome: oil field; feature: oil-well bore; material: oil-contaminated soil; isolation source: oil-contaminated soil from oil-well borehole | place: Germany: Wietze | collected 2016-10-18 ... | reverse complement strand
GTGTTACACTGCCATCCCCGCCATAGGTGAGATCCCAGGCAATGGGGAGGATATCGGTCACGGGACCGGGCGCGGTTGACCTGAGGTTCTTCACCTCAAGTTCATGCTGGTCCAGCCCGATGACTGCTATCGGCGGTATCACGCTGATGAGGGTGGTCGGCAGCGTGAGAGTATCTCCTTCGAACGTGACCGATGCGGCAGGGCCGAAGAGTTCAAATGTCCCGTCCTTGATGAGGCGGAGCTGGTATTCCGTTTGCCAGAGATCATGGAGGTAGATGGTGCCGATATCAAAGGAGAGGGTATAGGGTGGCGGGATGCTGCCGAGCCAGTCATCTGTCTGATCGATCTCCTTCGGATAGCCGTCAACCCATACGATCTCTTCATCTTTTGTATTGTAGTGCGATACCAGGGTCTCTGGTACATATTCGAAGAGATCGCCTCCCTGGTAGACGGTCATGTTAATCTCGATAGTGTCATGGGAGAGATGCAGCGTGGTGTTTACCCCGGCTTCGGTGATCAGCTCACCTGCAATCTGCGTATAGACGGCGGTCAGATCCTCTTCATCGCCTGCCCAGACATAGCTGCCGCCGGTTGCTTCCGAGAGGACGGTGATATCCTGCACCACCCTCGGGGTGAGGCCCGCGGCAAATCCGATGGTATACACCCGCACCTGTTCGTCCGGGGTGCCGCTCATCGCATAGACCGACATGTTCTGGTTGGTCTGCTGCCCGTCAAGGGAGACGGCGCCCTGTCTCAAAACCCCAGATATGGATGTAGTCACAGGCCAGTACCTACGCCATTCCATGATGACATCGCATAACCCTTTTGGCTCTGGGATATCGCTGTACCACTCATAACCTTCGTTTGAGAAATCATATGTTGACCCGCTCCAGGGATATGCTGAAAGGGCAATTCCATATGAGGTTGCATAACTCTGATATCGAACAGATTGATCAGAAGCTGTATCAGGGAAACCGATCCCATTTGCGAGTGGGGATCCATGGAGGTTCCAGTCTCCATCCCCCATCAGGATCACCGCCTTCACGGCTCCCGGCCGCCCTTCCTCCTTCAGGTGCCGGATACCTTCGTAATATCCCCGCCGCATGATCGTCGCACCGTTTGCCGTCAGGCCATCGATTACGGCGTTGACTGTAGCCGGATCGTTCGTCAGTGGCTGGAGAAGTGTGGCTGTGGAGGAGAAGGATGCCACCGCGACACGATCTCTCCCCGATTCAAGATCCATCTGCGCGACGAATTCTTTTGCGGCATTTCTGGCCGCTGCCATCCGGTCTGGCGATACATCAGGTTCCGTCATACTGCCCGAGGTATCGATGACGAGCACCACATCGACGGGATCCGGCTGGAGTGCCCAGCCATCACCGATGATCGTCACCGTCACATTGATCGTCTCGTTCACCGCGACCGTCTCCGGTTCGACCATGGTGCTGATGCTGAGGAAGGGATAATTCTTCCAGGTGACAGAGACCGTCTTCTCCTGACCAGCCCATTCGGCTGCTATGACAGCGGTGCCGGTTGCGTTCTTACTATACCCGGGTAATTCCGGATCGGTTGTGAATCCTGATGGGGAGAAGGTTACGATCGCAAGGCCGTCGTCGTTTGTGACTGCTTCTGTTCCATCCAGTGATGCATCGCCTGTTGTGATGTAGTCGCCGCAATCAACCGACTGGATAGAAAAGCTGACCGTCTCACCGGGCACCGGGTTCCCACGTGCATCGATCACCTTTGCCCGGATATCGGCGGTGATTCGTGAGTCCACGTCCGCGCTTGGTATGACCTGGGGATTGGCGGTGAGGAGCATCGCCACCGGATCGGTATGGTAGAACTCCAGGGTGGCTGTATCATGGACAGCCCCGTTATCAACGGCGGTGCAGGTGATGGCCACCTCGCCGAGGGTGATCACCGGGCCATAGCTTATACGGATCTCCCCGGCGCTGCTTGTTACATACCGTGCGGAGGCCGTCCCCGAGGCGCTTGTCGCGTTGAACCAGATTTCCCTGTTCCCGGCACGGTTCCCATACTCATCATAGAATGTATAGAAGAGATCGATCTTCGATGCCCCATCTGCCGGAGCATACAGGGGGGATGTTGAGGGGTGACGATAGACAGAGTGCGGGATCCCATCAGCAATCGCGGTGATCGCGATCCACCGGGACGGGATGATGGGTGGTGACGGGTCGATCAGGATCACATGATCAACGGGTTCTGTTTCGAGTTGGAGGGTTGTATTCAGATAGCCGTCAGCATCAACCGGGATAGAGACGGTTGAGCTTGATTCATTCCCATCGAAGAAGCCCGCGCCACCTCCGGGCGAGGTGACCGTCATCGTCACATACTCCGGAGATACCGATAGTGCCGTTTCCCTTCGGTTTTCAACGGGGTTCCCATAGGCATCTATGAGCTGCAGGGAGATGGGCACCGTTGCGCCGACAGTCGCCTCCTGTGGATAGGAGACAGAGTCGATTGCCACGGGTTCTCCGTGATCGACAGACTGGATGAGCTGAGCTTCGATCGTCTCCATCTCATCCCCTGCGGGATACCTGGCTTCAACCCTTATGGTAGCGTCCCCGCTTGTTGTACCGGGGAGGAAGGAGACGGTGCCCGCCCCCGCACCATCGGTAGCAGGAGAAGGGTTTGCAAGAGATCCGGTATCTGGGTCAGGGAGTGAGAAGGTGAGCAGAACACCGGGGAGAGGCATGCTCTGGTTATAGGCTATAACCGTTATTGTCGCAGGTGTGGATGATCCCGCCACCAGCCATTCCGTATCGGTTGTGATGACGATTTCATCGGGAATCAGGGCTGCTGCTGGCGCTGCTCCGGCTGCTGCGATGATGAGAAGAAGAATGAGCAGCCGGGATGATGGGTGCATACCATAGTGTCACCAATTCCCGTATTTAATAATTTGTTACTTTTGACCACTTTTGTAAAAAGAGGTGGAATGCGTGTATAAGGTTACCAGTGTTTGTATTTTTTAATCTGCTTTCCCTTCTGCATCCTCATCCTGACGAGATAGAGGCCCCCTGCAATGATGATCAGCACCAGCACGATGCCGCCGATCAAAACCGGGCTGATCTGTGATTCAAGGGTGATGGTGACAGATTCCTGCTGCCCGTCCACCGGCACGACAAGTGTCACGCTCCCTTCATGGTACCCGTCCTTTGCCGCAGAGAGAACGTATTCCGATCCCGGTTGAAGATTGATGAAGAGGAGGCCGGATTCGTCAGTTGTTCCTTTGACAACGCCACCGGCAGAGACGGTTGCGCCGGGGATGACCGAATGGGAGGGATCGGCGACAAGTACCCTGACCGGCACCGATGAATAGGAGAGATCCACGGCAAAGTCGATTGATCCGTCCGAGATGGTGATCTCACGGCTGTAGGGTTCAAAGCCACTCTTTCTGATCTCAAGGAGGTAGGTTCCGGCGGTGAGGCTGCCAAGAGATGCCCTGCCATACCCATCAGTCTTCCTGAGCAGGGTGCCATCCAGATAGACATCTGCCCCCTCTACCACTTTTTTATCAGGGTCAAAGACCGAGACGAAGGGCGAGTAGTAATCTTTGGAGAGTGCAATCGAGAGTACCTGCTGATCACCGGTGATATACTGCCGCACCGAGTAGGGGCGGTACTCGGGTTTCTTCACCTCTATTTGATATTCATAGCCTTTCCTGAGATTGTAGGAGAAGATTCCATCATCCCGTGTTGTGCCCCGGACAATCCCGTCTACGGTGATCTCTGCCCCCTGGATGGGATTGCCGGTCTCTTCGTCGGTGATCCTGAATGCAAACCGGTCACCCCGCTCCAGCACCACCGAGACCTCACGGGATGCCCCTGATAACTGGATGGAGGTCTCGGCGTCACGATAGTCGAGGGCGGTAATGAAGATCTCGTACGTCTCCCCATCGGCCAGGGAGAAGACCGCTTTTCCATTTGATCCGGTCTCTTCGGTCTTCTCTGATGACGGGCCGACGACCCTCACAATCGCGTTTCTGAGCGGGGCGACATTCTCGTCATAGACAAGCACGGTCAGAGTCGCAGAGCTCCGGGTGAGGGTTATGGTGCGGCTGGTCTCAGATCGCTGGACGGTTACCGAACGGCTGTCGTAGCCGCTTTTTGTCACCCTGAGAAGGAAGCTCTCTGTTCCCGGATGAGTATAGGAGATATAGCCGGTCGAGCTGGTTGACCCGATATAACTCTCACTGACATAGACGGCCGCATCCGGTATCCGGTACCCTTCTGAATCTTCGACATAGATGTTGAGGGTGACAACCGCCTGTACTGTTGAGGCGAGTGCCAGAAGCAGGATGAGACTGAGCAGAAGACGCATAGCACGCATATACAGGGTAGTATTGTTTTCTCACCTATTAGTGCATCGGTATCCGCCAGCGGTTCCCCGGCACCCGGTCGATCAGCATCCCTTCAACGGCTATCGGCATGAGGCGGCGGGCATCTTCGAGTGCTTTCTGGAGCCGCCAGCCGCGGTCTGCATAGATGGTGAAGATCGGGTCTCCCTTCTTCACGTGCTGCCCCTGTTTCTTATGGAACATGATCCCGGCGCCATGATCATGCGGGGCGCCTGCTGCGCGCGCAATGGTGATCAGCGCCCGGTTATTCATCTCGACCACGTACCCGGTTTCCGGGGCATTAATGGTGAAGGAATCTTCACCTGGCGGGAGATCCTCTGCTGTTACACCGGGATCGCCGCCCTGGATCTCGATCACCTTCTGCATCATCAGATCGGGTTTCCCTGATGAGAGGAGGTCAAGCGCCGCCTCTGTCCCGGTGCCATACTGCACCTTGCCCGCCATCTCAAGGGCTATCCCTGCGATTGCGGCGCTCTTCTGAATGAGGGAGTCGGGACCGGCGGCGCCTTTCAGGATGGAGAGGGCTTCTGCGACTTCAAGATTGACGCCGATAGAATGGCCGATCGGAGTCTCACCATAGGTGAGGGCGCACTCGACTTTCATCCCGAGCCGATCCCCAAGCTCCATGAAGTCGCGGGCGAGCTTCCGCCCTTCCTCGACGGTGGTGACTTTGGCATCCCTGCCAACCGGGATGTCGATGACGACGAGATCGGCACCGACTGCGAACTTCTTCGCCATCACCGAGGCGAGCATCTGGCCGTGCGGATCGATCTTGAGCGGGTATTCATACAGGATGATCTTGTCATCTGCGGGTGCGATGTTGGTTGCACCACCCCAGATAATGGCGCCCCCGGCTTTCTCTGTCATCTCCTGGAGCTCAGATCCGGTGAATGTGACCGGGGCGATCGCTTCCATCAGGTCGGCTGTCCCGCCTGCACCGGTGATCGCCCGTGAACTGGTTTTTGGGCATTTCAGGCCCGCTGCCATGATGATCGGCACCACAAGCAGGGTGATCTTGTTGCCGGGGACACCGCCGATTGAGTGCTTGTCGACGATCGGGTGCGAGGCAAAGGAGAGCTGTTCCCCGGTTGATACCGTTGAGCGGGTGAGATATTCGATCTCATCCATGTCGAGACCGTTGATGTAGGTGCCGACGATGTATGCGCTGATCTCGCCCGGGGAAAGAGTATCGTCGACGATCTCGCGGACGATCGACCGGGTCTCCTCCATCGAGAGTTTGCCGCCGTCCATCTTCTTCTTGATGAAGTCAATCGAGGCGGGCCTCCCGACTGCCCGGACTTCAATCGACTCTCCCCCATCAAGACCGAGCCGCCGGTTCGTCACCTGATAGACGCCAGCTGTTCCCTGGGGGAGCAGGGTGGCGGTTGTTGTCACAAATGCCTGTGCAGCGGTCTTCTTCTCTTCATTGACGACCTCGACGCGATCCCCGTCCAGGACGCCGATGGTGCGGGCGTCGTCCCGGTTCAGGAGGACGCCCCGGTATTCTATATCAAGCACTTTTCCAGAGAGACGAACCATAGATCACACTACCTTTTTGAATCGTTCCGGTATTTTCCGGCATATGACAAGAGGATCTGGTTGGCGGGAGGGATAAGGGTTGTCGGAAGGGGAGTTTATGGACTCGATCGAGAGGTCGATAGTCGGGAGAGGGATGTTGAGAGGAGAGAAGGAGAAGTGAAAGAAATGAGACGGGCATAATGGCTTTGCAGACTACATTGAAGTTGCCGGAAAGCCTGGAAAAGCTATTCCTGTTGAATAATCTGCTTATTCTATAGCAAAATAACTATAAGAGCTCCACAAGTTCTTCTCTCTCCTGAATCCTTCTGATATCATCAAGAAGACGCTGTTTCTTTTCGTGCTCGATCATCTCTTCAATAACCCCGGAGAGCGTCATTCCGGGTTTTCGCATATGAAGGAGATCCTCAACGATATCCTCCCTGAGAAAAACCTGTCTTGGAGCCTTCATGAGAATACAGGAATGTTGTTTTCAATCCGGATAGTGATTCCGGTAAGAAAACACCCTCCCTTGCTCTTTCGTGATCCAACAAACGGATCATGGGAACTGATTGGAGCAGGTGCGGCGCAGGTATAGGGGGGCGGGGCAAGCGAAGGGATAAGGATGACAGAGCTGATAAACCCTTGCTCGATAGAGCAACCTGAAAGGCGATTCGTAAGAATCGGGGATTTATCTGCTTCTGGCAGCCCACAAAGCCTTCCCGCCCCTCCCGCGCCAGCATCTGCGATCAGCCAGTACAACTTCCTTGCGAAGCACGTGCGGACAGGACAGGGGTGGTGGGGAAAATGCCTCAGTGAACAGATCCAAATACGTGATTCAAGCCACCCTATAACCGGATGATGACTCGTTCCGTATTGAAAACCCACACGTTACCGCGAGGAGCAGAGAGAGAGAGAGAGAAGAATAACTTCAAAAACTCAGAAGCGCGTTTAAACAAGAAAAGTGCTATCGCTCACCTGTTTTGCTCTGACAAAGAAAAAGAAAAATTAGGGTTGGTTAGGTTTAGTCCCTGCGAAGAACGAGGAACGCTACCGCACCAAGTCCTGCAATCGCTACAAGTGCACCAAATCCGGGTGATACCGGGGTTGCCGGAACTTCGGTTGGTGGTGTAGTTGCCGGTGGCTGGGTTGCCGGTGGCTGGGTTGCAGGTGGCTGTGTCACCGGGACAGCTTCAAGAACATTGAAGTTGGCGGTGGTTGAGGCATCTGCTTCGATCGATTCAACGGTGACGATGTACTCGTCTGCGTCGAATGCAGAGGCATCAACTTCGAATGACCAGGTGTTGGCACCTGCGTCACCTTTTACAACCTTTACAGTTCCGGATGAACCTGAGAATGCAGTTGCCTGAGTCTTCTCGGTTGGCTGGAATGCAGAGGAGGTGACTTCAACGAGGAGATCGTTGTCAACACCAAGGTTTGTGGTTCCGGTGATGGTGAATGTCGATCCGACAGTCTTGTCGCCGATAGAATCAATTCTGATCCATGGCTCTTCAACGAGGAAGGTCATCTTGGTGTAGGTGTCATCGACATTCGGGTTGTTCAGAAGCTGAATAAGTGCTTCTGCTGCGTCTGATCCCTGAAGACGTCCTGGACCAACGACCGGGAAGTAGTTAGTGGATGCAAAACCTGGTACTGGAACAACTCCAAGCATGGCTGCATAGTCGGTTGCACCAACGGTGGTCTCAACAACATCGAAGCGGTTGTTGCCCATCGGGTGCTGCACAACGACGAAGTACTGGCCGGATGCCATATTCTGTGTAAGTGCACTAGTTACTTCATATTCGAAGCTTGAGTCATCTTCGACGGTCTGGGTGTTGCGGTCATAGTAGTTGCGTCCAAGGACCCAGATGGCAACACCCGGAGAGGGGTCGCCTTCTGCATTGCCGCGGATGTAGAACTTGTCACCCTTTGCAACAGAAGACTGCGAGGCAGTTGCTGAAACAAAGCCCTTGCGGATAACAACAGAAACGGTTTCGTACTTGTTGTTTGCAAGGTTATCCTTATCTCTTGAGTCAGCAACAGCGTAAATGGTGTAGGTGCCGGCATCAAGTGCAAGTCCGGAGGTATCCCACTTGTACTCCCATGTATCGTCAGACTTCACAGTGCGCTGGATGAAGAATAGACCAGTTCCAAGAGGACCATCAACGACTGCAACTGCCGGGTTTGTCAGCTGTGCACCAGCGGGTGGAAGGTTTGGACCGGTGATGAAGAGGTACACATTGGATGAGTCAGTGTTTGTACCTGATAAGGTCACTTCTTCGCCGAGATAGTAGCTCCGGTCACCTGAGGCGGTGATGGTAACCTCGCCCTTTTCGACACGAACCTTTACTTCATCGTAGTCGCCGGATGGACCGGGTGCTACATAGCGATCGGTTCGGATGGTAAAGCTCTGGTCTTTGGTATTCTGCGTTGTTGAGAAACCAACTGTTCTCTTTCCTGCAGAGTTCGTATTAACCATTGCATAGAATGGAGAGTTAGGAACCAGACCTGATGGAGTGTCAGCAGCGACAGTCTGGGCTGCGGCGAACGAGTAAAGACCAGCATTATTACCAGCGGTTCCAGCACCAGCATCTAAACTGACACCCTGCTGACCGGATTTGATCTGCGGGGTTTCAGCTGGAGTGAGTGTTGAGGTTCCCTTCACCCAGAGAACGTAGTTTGTGCTGGGCCGACCTTCGATTGTGACAGCAAAGTCGTTGTTTCTGACAACGTTATCCATGTTCGAGGTGATAGTAAGATCATCATCGGCAATTGTAAGAGAGTAGCTCTTTGATACAGTCTTGCCGACAACATCGTAGTTGTCGTTCATGGAGTTTGCATTACATTCTACCTTGATTGTGTAGGTGCCACGGGAGTATGGGGCAGCGCCTGTATCCCAGTTAAGCATCGCTCCAATGGCGACCTCATTTTGTTCGACAACAAATGGATTGTTGTTAATCTGTGTGTTCGGGTTGGTAGCACTGGCACTCAGATCAATTAATGGAGTCCCTGCTGCGGTACTCATAAGTGAAGTATACACGTTTCCGTTTGGATCCGTCACATAGACAGTCGCTGGAGCTGCAGAGGGAGCAGTAGTACGAGCTGTGAATGCATCAAGGTTCGAAACAATCCTGAAATTAATTGGGTCTCCACGAATGATGGTCTTATCATTGACAATGTCGTTAGCTGCATTGCGGATCTGGATGTCAATTGCCGGATCTGCAACGAGGATTGCTGCGGTAGTAAAGAGACCAGCATTATCATACCATGCACCTGTCTCCATCGAGGGATCGACATAGAAGTTCAATGGGTTAGCTACACTCACCGTCTTTGATGGTGCATCTATTCCCGGAGTGGACCCTGGTGCGAACCATGCAAGGGTTCCAGCTGCTGGCATTCCAGCAGCAATATTAAGCCCTTCTTCACCACGGAAGACAGTGCCACCAGCTGGTACGACAGTATTTGCCGCTGCCGGGAGCACTACAACCATAGCGAGTGCAAGGAACGCAATAAGTGCGATCGTTAATCTTTTAGTCATTAATCATTTCCTCCTTTTGTTCAGTTTGAACAATTCAATTACCTTACATGCACAGATGAAAAGGTTCGACAGTTGCCGAAATTCGTTTCAACGTGCTGCATACTCCGATCAACGGAATATGCTTCCATATTAGATGTAGACTTAATATATCCTTTGTGGTCGGACGCGATGCCGGGAGCAGATATGGGAAAGCCGGGCGGTGCAAAACAGATGATACTCCCTGATCTGAAGAGATTTCTGATCTGATCCGCCCCCGACAGAGAACATCATGCAACCCACAGCGGAAACGCCGCAGAAGGTTGAGTGAAACACCACCCGGGATTCAGCCGGATACCCCACTTCGCACTATTACTATCTACCCCCCGCACCATTAGTATGATCATGAAGATCATCCGTGCTGCAAGCCTTGGCCGTGCCCACGAACTCATCATCAAACATATCCTTGAGAGAGGGAGGGAACGGCGGACCGAGAACGGCGAGGAGACGCTTGAGACTGACGAAGTTACCCTCAGGGTGGAAGATCCATTAGCAGAGCCGATGGCAAGCGCCCATTCAAGGTTTGGGAGGGCTTTTCTGGACTGTTATGCTGATGACCTGATCAGGGGATCTGATGCCGTCTTTGAATATGACTACCATTCCCGACTCTTCGACTGGGGGCAGGGACTCAAACTCAATGAAGCCGGGATCCATGCCAACCAGATAAGGTACATTATAGAGAAGCTAAAGAGCGAGCCGGTCAGCAGGCGGGCAGTCGCTGTTACCTGGAACCCCGCCATTGATGAAACACTCAACGACTGCCCCTGTCTCCAGCTGATCCAGTGCGTTATACGGAAGGAGGGAGATGCCCGGCTCCTTGATATGAAGGTCGTCTTCCGATCAAATGACATGCTCTCGGCAGCTGGTGCAAATATGTATGCACTTGCACGCCTCCAGCAACATATTGCAGACGCAGTCGGCGTGCCGGTTGGAGCATACACCCATATCTCGCTCGTCCCGCACATCTATTATACGAGGGATGTGGCGGACATCCCGCCGTTCTGTGGTGAGGGAACGCTGATCAGGCCCTTGGGAGTTGTCTGTGCTGCATGCCGGGGATGCCGGAGAGCAGAGGGGATCTGACCCTTGTATCGCTTTTTCTTTCAGATTATGGCTATAATCCTGCTTTTTTTCTTCATTCCTCAGAAGAGGATCCCATATTGTAGATCTCGTGCGGGATACAGAATTACTGTTTGACGGAAAACTCCCTGAAGACTCCACCAGACCGGCGATTTCCGCAGTATCTCCGAAAGGGATCCATGACTTCCACTTGAACTAATACCTCTTCTTTTC
>WOYI010028485.1_pt2 | contig 10762 bp, 10 predicted proteins | sample 6423411 | NCBI WGS metagenome assembly WOYI01 (sample SAMN13441803, study PRJNA592873) | oil field metagenome | biome: oil field; feature: oil-well bore; material: oil-contaminated soil; isolation source: oil-contaminated soil from oil-well borehole | place: Germany: Wietze | collected 2016-10-18 ... | reverse complement strand
ACGCCGTGTTCCCAGGACGCATCCACTTCGCGGCAGACGCTGGGCCGCAGCGGATGGATGGTGCAGCGCGAGCGGGTGCCGATGTCGGCATCCAGCGCGATGCAACGCGGCTGGCGTTCCCAGGTGCCGCGCATGGCCAGGCGGTGGGCGTCGAGCTTCTCGGTCAGGGCCTCCGGGACGCTGCCACCCAGCTCCGGATCGGCTTCGGACCAATGCAGGCTGACGCGGAAGGTGGCGCAGCAGGCGCCGCAGCGCAGGCAGGGATGCATGTGGGCAAGACCGAAGCGGTGGACGGTGGAAGCGAAAAGGATCGCGGCGCGGATCATGCCCGAAGCCGGCCCGCGCGCAAGCCATTGGCCGCGCCGCCGGCCCAGCGGCGACAATAGGCCGATGACCACCGTCTGCAACATCGCCGCCCGTTTGCCGGAGCTGGCCCGCGAACGCCCCGACCAGGTCGCGCTGCGCTGCCCGGGGCGCAAGGGCGCCTACGACATCCAGCTGAGCTACGCACAGCTGGACGCGCGCAGCGATGCCATTGCCGCGGGCCTGGGCCAGTACGGCATTGGCCGCGGCACCCGCAGCGTGGTGATGGTGCGGCCCTCGCCGGAGTTCTTCCTGCTGATGTTCGCGCTGTTCAAGGCCGGCGCGGTGCCGGTGCTGGTCGATCCGGGTATCGATCGGCGCGCGCTGAAGCAGTGCCTGGATGAGGCGCAGCCTGAGGCCTTCATCGGCATCCCGTTGGCGCAGGTGGCGCGCCTGGCGCTGGGCTGGGCGCGCAGCGCGAAGAAGATCGTCACGGCCGGCGCCAGACTCGGTTGGGGCGGCACCACGCTGGCACGGATCGAGCGCATCGGCACCGGCGCCGGTCCGCAACTGGCCGCGACCGATGGCGAGGACCTCGCCGCGATCCTGTTCACCAGCGGCTCGACCGGCGTGCCCAAGGGTGTGGTCTACCGGCATCGCCATTTCGCAGGCCAGATCGAACTGCTGCGTCATGCCTTCGGCATGGTGCCCGGCGGGGTGGACCTGCCGACCTTCCCGCCGTTTGCCTTGTTCGATCCGGCCCTGGGCCTGACCAGCGTGATCCCGGACATGGATCCCACCCGCCCGGCGAATGCCGATCCGGCCAAGCTGCATGCGGCGATCAAGCGCTTCGGGGTGACCCAGCTGTTCGGTTCGCCGGCGTTGATGCGGGTGCTGGCCGAATACGGCCATCCACTGCCGACGGTGAAGCGGGTGACCTCGGCCGGGGCGCCGGTGCCGCCGGAGATCGTGGAGAAGATCCGCAGCCTGCTGCCCGACGACGGCCAGTTCTGGACGCCCTACGGCGCCACCGAATGCCTGCCGGTGGCGGTGATCGAGGGCCGCGAACTGGAGGCCACGCGCGCGGCCACCGAAGCCGGCGCCGGCACCTGCGTCGGTCATGCGGTGGCGCCGAATGAAGTGCGCATCATCGCCATCGACGATGCCGCCATCGAGGACTGGTCCGGCACGCGCGAAGTGCCGCCGGGCGTGGTCGGCGAAATCACCGTGGCCGGACCGACCGCGACCGACAGCTACTTCAACCGCGACTCGGCGACCAGGCTCGCCAAGATCCGCCAGACGCTGGCCGATGGCAGCACCCGCATCGTCCATCGCATGGGCGATGTCGGCTATTTCGATGCGGCCGGGCGGCTGTGGTTCTGCGGGCGCAAGACCCAGCGCGTGGAAACCGCGCATGGCCCCCTCTACACCGAGCAGGTCGAGCCGGTGTTCAATGTCCACAGCCAGGTGCGGCGCACCGCGCTGGTGGGCGTGGGCGCGCGGGGGGCGCAGCGTCCGGTGCTGTGTTTCGAACTGCGGCCGGGCGTGCCGTGGATGCAGCGCCAGGCCGTCGAAGCCGAGCTGCGCGCCATCGCCGGCCGGCACGCGGCGCTGCGCGGCATCGACACGTTCCTGTGCCATCCGCGCTTCCCCGTGGACATCCGCCACAACGCCAAGATCGGCCGCGAGAAGCTGGCCGTGTGGGCAGCCCGACAACTGGAGCGCAGCGCATGAGGATCCTGGTCACCGGCGGCGGTGGGTTTTTGGGCCAGGCGCTGTGCCGTGGGCTGGTCGAACGCGGACATGCGGTCATCAGCTTCCAGCGCAGTCATTCGCCGGCGCTGGCTGCGCTGGGCGTGGACCAGCTCCAGGGCGATCTGGCCGATGCGCATGCGGTGACCGGCGCGGTGTCCGGCGTCGATGCGGTGTTCCACAACGCCGCCAAGGCCGGCGCCTGGGGCAGCTACGCCAGCTATCACAGCGCCAATGTCATTGGCACCGACAACGTGATCGCGGCCTGTCGCGCCAGCGGCGTGGGCCGGCTGGTCTACACCTCCACACCCAGCGTGACCCACCGCGCCACCCATCCGGTCGAAGGCCTGGGCGCCGATGAAGTGCCCTACGGCGAAAACTTGCAGGCGCCGTATGCGGCAACCAAGGCCATCGCCGAAAGGTCGGTGCTGGCCGCCAACGATGCGCAACTGGCCACCATCGCGCTGCGTCCGCGCCTGATCTGGGGTCCGGGCGATCAGCAGATCCTGCCGCGCCTGGTCGAACGCGCGCGCAGCGGGCGGCTGCGCCTGGTCGGCGACGGCAGCAACAAGGTGGACACCACGTATATCGACAACGCCGCGCAGGCGCACCTGGATGCGTTCGATCATCTGGCGCCGGGCGCGGCCTGCGCGGGCAAGGCGTACTTCATTTCCAACGGCGAGCCCTGGCCGATGCGCGAGGTGCTCAATGCGCTGCTGGCGGCGACCGGCACGCCGCCGGTGCACAAGACCCTCTCGTTCAAGGCCGCCTATCGCCTCGGCGCGGTCTGCGAGGCGGCCTGGCAGCTGCTGCCGCTCAAGGGCGAGCCGCCGCTGACGCGTTTTCTGGCCGAACAGCTGTGCACCCCGCACTGGTATTCGATGGAGCCGGCGCGGCGCGATTTCGGCTACGTCCCGCGCGTGTCGATGGCCCAAGGGCTGGTGCGCCTGAAAACCGCGTGGAAACAACCGCGCTGATCCTCACGCCGCCGCGATGCCACAGACGACAGGCTGCGCGCACGCCGATCCGCGCGTACCTCAAGGGAGCACCGACATGCTGCACTACGCCATCGTCTTCCTGGTCATCGCCCTGATCGCCGGCGTGCTGGGTTTCAGCGGGATCGCCGGCACCGCCTCCAATATCGCCTGGATCCTGTTCGTGGTGTTCCTGATCCTGGCGGTGGTCTCATTCTTCCGCAAAAAGGTCTGACGCCAAGGCTTTTGTGTGGGCAGGCGGAACTGCCAACCGGCCCGCCGTGGGTAGGCCACGTTTGGCACTGCTGGGCGAAGCCGTGGAAGTCGATCGCGCTCGGCAGGGGATTGGCGCCGCGTCCTGCGCCTGGAGCTGGGCGCTGGTCTGCCCGGCGGCTGCGCTCGGCCCGCGGTTAGAATGCCGGCCATGCCGCCGACCCCCTTTGACGCCCTCAAACCGCTGGCCGGCCGCGCGCTGGAGGCTGCCCTCAACCGCGCCATCGCGCTGGACCCGGACACCCGCGACGCGCTGGCGCCGTTGGCCGGCCGCCGTATCCAGATCACCGTGGACTCGCCGCCGCTGGCCCTGGAGATTGCGGTCGAGGCCCAGCGCCTGCATGTCGGTCCGGTCGGGGCCGGCGAGGAGCCTGATCTGGCCGTGCGCAGCACCGTGGGCGGCCTGCTGGGCCAGCTGCCGGGTCTGTTGGGCAGCGCGTTCCGCAGGGATGACGCGCCTGCGCCGGTGGGCAAGTTGCACGTGTCCGGCGATGCCGACCTGGCGCGTCGCCTGCAGACCCTGGCCATGCGCTTCGATCCGGACTGGCAGCAGCCGTTGGTGACGCTGTTTGGCGAAGTGCTGGGCGTGCAGATCGCCCAGGGCGTGCGCGCCGCACTGCTCAGGCTGCACGAAACGGGCAGCGAGCTGGCCACCAGCGCGGCCGAATACGTCACCGAGGAGTCGCGCGACGTGGTCGCCCGCGCCGAACTGGAAGCCTTCCACGACGACGTCGATGTCCTGCGCGATGACCTCGAGCGCCTGGCTGCGCGCCTGAGCCGCCTGGCTGCCCGCGCATGATGCTGCCGGGCATGAAGAGCGTGCGCGCGGCGCTGCGCGCCAACAGGATCGGCCGCGTGTTGATCCGCTATCGCCTGGATGCGCTGCTGGACGGCACCCCGGCCGAGCCGTGGCTGAAGCTGGCGCGGCCGTTCGTGCCACGCGCGCGCGAGGACATCGCCGCGCTGAGCCGCGGCGCGCGCCTGCGCATGGTCCTGCAGGAACTGGGGCCGATCTTCGTCAAGTTCGGCCAGATCCTGTCCACCCGCCGCGACCTGATGCCGCCGGACGTGGCCGAGGAACTGACCCTGCTGCAGGACCGGGTCAAGCCATTCGACGGCGACACCGCGCTGCGCATCGTCGAAAAAGCACTGGGCATTCCGATCGAGGTGGCGTTCGCTTCGTTCGACACCACGCCGCTGGCCTCGGCCTCGATCGCCCAGGTGCACGCGGCCACGTTGCATGACGGCCGCCAGGTGGTGGTCAAGGTGCTGCGTCCGGACATCGAGGTGCAGATCGCCGGCGACATCGCCCTGCTCAAGTCCGGCGCGGCCCTGCTCGACTACGCACACCCGTCGGCCGACAAGATCCGGCCGAAGGAAATCGTCGCCGAGATCGAAGGCACCCTGGCCGCCGAACTGGACCTGCAACGCGAAGGCGCCAACGCCAGCGTGATGCGCCGGTTCTGGGCCGATTCGCCGGACCTGTACGTGCCGGAGATCATCTGGAGTCACACCGCCGAGCGGGCGCTGACCATGGAGCGCGTCGACGGCATTCCCTCCGACGACATCGCCGCCCTGGATGCGGCCGGCATCGACCGCAAGGCGCTGGCGGCCAAGGGCGTGCGCGTGTTCTACACCCAGGTGTTCCGCGACAACTTCTTCCATGCCGATGCCCATGCCGGCAACATCTGGGTCGACACCGACCCGGCGCGCAAGGCCAACCCGCGGTTCATCGCGCTGGATTTCGGCATCGTCGGCCAGCTCTCGCAGCAGGACCAGTACTACCTGGCCGAGAACTTCATGGCCATCTTCAACAAGGATTACCGGCGCATCGCCGAGCTGCACGTGGAAGCGGGCTGGATGCCGGCCACGGTGCGCATCGACGAGCTGGAGGCCGCGGCACGGGCGGTGTGCGAGCCGTACTTCACCCGGCCGCTGAGCGAGATCTCGCTGGCGCAGGTGCTGATCAAGCTGTTCCGCACCGCGCAGAAGTACGAGCTGACCCTGCAGCCGCAGTTGATCCTGCTGCAGAAGACCCTGCTCAACATCGAAGGCGTCGGCCGCCAGCTCGATCCGCAGCTGGACATCTGGGCGGTGGCCAAGCCCGTGCTGGAGCGCATCCTGGTCGAGCGCTACAGCCCCAGGCGTGCGCTCGAGGAACTGCGCAAGCGGCTGCCGGAAATCCTGACCCACGCCCCGGACATGCCGCGCCTGGTGCACAGCTGGCTCAAGCAGCAGGTGGAGGGCAAGCACGAACTGGCCATGCGTTCGAAGGACCTGGCTGCGCTCAACCTGACATTGCAGCGCCTGCAGCGGCGCGTGGTCACCGCGATCGCCGGTGCCGGTCTGTTGGGCGCCGCTGCGGTGCTGCACGCCTTCGGCGTGGGCGGCCCGGTGTTGTTCCATGTGCCGCTGTGGACCTGGTTGAGCGGCGGCCTGGGCGCGATCGCGCTGCTGTCGGCGTGGTGGCGGCGCTGAACGGTGTGCTTCCTTCCTTCTCCCCTCGGGAGAAGTTGTCCGAAGATCGGTTGTCCAAGCTGCTTCAAGCGGCCCGGCTCGATCGTCAGTGGCCCGCGGGGTTCGTGATTTCGTGCCGAAAACCTCGCCCAGGGCGGGAAAAGCGCGCAGGCGCCGTCATGCCCGCTGAGGCGCAGATCAGCGGGCCGACCTTAATGAACAGGGGAGCCTCACGCGTGGTTAGACTAAAGTACAACGAAAATTTAAGGAATGGGTTGTGCACGTCAGTGGCCGGGACCGTTGCGCTCATGGAGAATGGGTCCGTACTGATGCGCATGGAGGCCGCATCGACGGGTTTGCAGCTGAAATGATGCACAGGCAAAAAAATTGAATTCTTTTTTCTTATTCGAATACTGGCAGTGATTGATAAAGGCGAGGGAAAATCATGTTGACGAGCAAAAATGTGTTGGCGGTGGCTGTGGGTGCAGTCTGTGCGGCCGTGAGCGGGAGTGGATTTGCTGCGGCGCTGGATCGCTCCGGACAGTCCATTGCAGCATTTCTCAGGCCGGGTAATTATGCGGAGTACGGTGGCTCGTTCCTCAATCCCGCCGTGGAGGGCAAGGACAAGAGTGGCAATCCCACGGGAGACATGGCTGGTAGCTATAACTTCATCGGTGCAGCGATAAAGTTCCAGCCCACCGAGCGATTCTCTTTCGGGTTTATCTATGACGAACCTTTTGGGGCCTCTGCCGGGTACCGGGGCAACAACGATTTTGTCTCCAGGCCGACGGACGTGGTATTGGCCGGCTTGCCGGTCGTCACCGGGCCAAGCATTGTCAGTAATGGCCAGCTGGCTGCATTCGGCCTGAATACCGATCTCACCGGCAATACCGATGTCTCGGTGACCACCAAAAGTCTCTCGGCGATCGTTGGGTTCAAGCCCATGGAACGGTTGACCCTTTATGGCGGTGGCGTCTATCAGGAGCTTGAAGGGAACGTGCAGCTGCATGGCTCGACCTATTCGGCATTCAACGGCTATGGCGCTGAGCTGAGCACCGAGCGCGAGTGGGGCTGGCTGGCTGGCGTTGCGTACGAGATTCCCGAGATTGCGCTGAAGGTCTCGCTCACCTATCGATCCGAGATCGATTACGAGTTCGATGCAAAGGAATCGCTGCCGCTGGCCGATGCGCTGGGCGCCAACAGTGCACAGCTCGGTGGCCTGGTGCAGGGGCTGGTCGCGGCAGGACGCATTCCCGCGCAGAACGGCCAGGCCATCATCGGCATGCTGAACGGGCTCAGCGGTGGCTTGCCAGGAGGCACCACCGACATCACCTCGCCGCAGTCGGTCAATCTCGATTTCCAGAGCGGGATCATGGCCGACACGATCGCCTTCGGTAACGTCCGCTGGGTGCAGTGGTCCACATTCGCCATTCGTCCTGCGCAGTTTGGTCAGCTCGCCGAGGCTCTTGGTCCCCTGATCGGCCAGCCGAATGGATTCAATCTGGTGGACTACTCCAAGGACCAGTGGTCGGCCAACCTGGGCCTGGGGCGCAAGCTCGGCGAACAGCTCGGCGGCTCGTTCTCGGTGGGTTGGGACAGTGGTGCCGGCAACCCGGTGACCACGCTGGGGCCGACCGAAGGCTATTGGAATGTGGGGCTTGCGCTTCGCTACAACCCCACGCCCAAGGTCGAGATTTCCGCCGGCATCAAGTATTTCTGGCTTGGCGATGCTGAGGCCCAGACCGGTGCCCACAGCTACGCGGGTGATTTCGAGAACAACAATGCGATAGCGGGCGGTGTGAAGTTCGGCCTGAATTTCTAAGGCTCGCGCACAAGCGCCGATCCTGACCGCACCTGCTGGCGGCCCCTTGGCCGCCAGTTTTTTTTTGGGGCTGGCCGGTATGGACGTTGCGGTGACCCCGGGGATGGATAATCGCGGCTGCGAACCCTGCCGTGACCCAATGCCCGAATTGACCTCGATTGCCATCCTTTATCAGGACGATCTGCTTGCCGTGGTCGACAAGCCGGCCGGGCTGATGGTCCATGACAGTGGCCTGGCGCGTGGCCAGGACCAGTTCCTGGCCGAGCACCTGCGCGCGCAGCTGGGCAAGCCGATCTTCCTGATCCATCGGCTGGACCGCGGCACCAGCGGTTGCCTGCTGGTGGCCTTCGACCGCGACACGGCCTCGGCGCTGGGCAAGGCCTTCATGTCGCGCGCCGTTGAGAAGGATTACCTGGCCGTCTGCCGCGGCTGGCCGGAGCAGCAGTTCACCATCGACCACGACCTGGATGGTGGGCCCGGCAGGCCGGCCAGGAAGCAGGCCATCACCGGTTTCGTGCGCCTGGCCACCGGCGAGCTGGACATCCCTTCAGGCGGCTTTGAGACCTCGCGCTATGCGTTGCTGCGCTGCCGCCCGCACACCGGGCGCTTCCGCCAGATCCGTCGGCATCTCAAACATGCCTTCCATCACCTGATCGGCGATACCAGCCACGGCGAAGGCCGGCACAACCGCGCGTTCCGCATGCGCGGCGTGCACCGCATGCTGCTGCATGCGCGGCGGCTGTCGTTCCTGCATCCGGCCACCGGCGTGCGGATCGAGGCGCTGGCGCCGCTGGATGCCGAGTTCGCCAGGGCACTGGACCTGTTCGGCTGGGACCACCGGCTGCGTTAGGCGTGCAGGCTTACGCCACGCCCAGTGCGGCCATCACCATCAGCACCAGGGTGCAGCTGAAGCCGACAAACCACACCAGGCTGCGCAGGCCGGCGTGACCGGCGACATAGGCCAGGCCGTGGGCGATGCGCGCGGCCAGGATCACCAGGGCCAGTGTTGCCACGGTGTGGGCGCCGACATGGGCGGCCTGGGCCATCAGCACGCCAGCGGCAAACATCGGGAAGGCCTCGAAGCCGTTGAGCTGCGCCGCGTGCGCCCATTGCGAGCGCGGGTTGTCCTGCCGGGCCTGCCAGGCGCGCGGATTGCGGTTGTCGTAGCGGGCGCCGGCGCTGGCCTTGGCCACGCTGGTCCACAGGTAGGGCAGCAGGGCGACGATCAGCACGCACCAGTAGGCGACGGCGTAGGACATGGAAAGAGTTCCAGCGAAAGGGCGCGCGCAGCTTAGCGCCTGCGCCGATCGATGAAGCAAAAGGAAAGGCGCCTGGCGGCGCCTTTCCGATTTCTGCGTCCAAGCCGGCAGGTTATTTTCCTGCCGACGCCTTCATCATCCTGTCGCGCGCGGCCTTGAACGGGTTGCCCTCGTACCAGTTGGGCCACTGGCCGTCGCTGGCCAGCGACTTGCCCACGCCGTAGACCAGCTCCAGGTCCTGCACGGTGCCGTCCAGTTTCCAGCTCGCCGGGTCGTATTCGTCGGCCGGGGAGTGGTAGCGGTGTTCGCCATAGTCCTTGGCATAGGCCTCGCCGGCGGCCTTGCCGCCTTCGATGAGGTCATCGCCGCCATCGGTGTACAGCGCCGGCACGCCGGCCTTGGCGAAGTTGAAGTGGTCCGAGCGGAAGTAGAAACCGCTCTGCGGCGAGGACTCGGCATGCAGGGTCCGGCCCTGCATCTCGGCCAGCGGCTTGAGGATGTCCTCCAGCTGCGAGGCGCCGTAGCCGGTCACGGTCACATCGCGCGCCTTGCCCGCCACCGACATCGCATCGAGGTTGATCACCCCGGCGATCCTGTCGAGCGGGAAGGTCGGATGGGCCACGTAATACTTGGAACCGAGCAGGCCCGATTCCTCCAGGGTCACCGCCAGAAACACCACCGAACGCTTCGGCCTGGGATCCTGGTGGGCGAACGCTTCGGCCACTTCCAGGATGCCGGCCACGCCGGTCGCGTTGTCGACCGCGCCGTTGTAGATGTTGTCGCCGTCCTCGCCCTCGTGCTTGCCCAGGTGGTCCCAGTGGGCCATGTACAGCACGGCCTGGTCCGGCTGCTCGCTGCCGGGCAGCACGCCGATCACGTTGCGCGATTGTTTTTCGGCGATGGTGCTGTTGAGGTCCAAGGACAGCCTGGCCTTGAGCGGCACCGGCTTGAAGCCGCGCCTGGAGGCATCCTTGTAGGCCTGGTCCAGGTCCAGCCCGGCCTTGGCGAACAGTGCGCGCGCCACGTCCTGGGTGATCCAGCCCTGCGCCGGCAGACGCGGCTCCGGATCGTCGCCGGCCGGCAGGTCGTACTGCGCGCCGGCCCAGGAATTCTTCACCACGTCCCAGCCATAGCTGGCGCCGAGCGGGTCGTGGATGATGATCGCCGCATCGGCGCCCTTGCGCGCGGCCTCTTCGAACTTGTAGGTCCAGCGGCCGTAGTAGGTCATCTTCTTGCCGTCGAACAGCGCCGCATCATCGGTGTGGAAGCCGGGGTCGTTGACCAACATCACCACGGTCTTGCCCTTCCAGCGCTTGGCGCCGCCGTAGTCGTTCCACTTCTGCTCCGGCGCATCCACGCCGTAGCCGACGAACACCAGCTCGCTGTCCCTGATGCTGACCTGCGGCTTGCCGCTGCGCGTGCCGATCACCATCTGGTCGCCGAAGCTCAGCGTCTGGGTGCTGCCGTCGGCCTGGGTCACGGTCAGCGTGGTGGACGGATCGGCCGTGGTTTCCACCATCGGCACATCCTGGCTCCAACTGTCGCCGTTGCCGGGCTTCAGGCCGATGCGCTGCATCTGGGCGGCAATGTAGGCCACGGTCATGTCCTCGCCGGGCGAACCTGGGGCGCGGCCTTGGAAGGCATCGGAGGACAGCGTCTTGACCCGTTCGGCGAAATCTGCAGCGGTGATCTGCGGGGAGAAGGCATGCGGCGCGTCCGGCGCGGCGGCGGTCTGGACCGGCGGCGTGGAGGCGACGGGCGCCGGCGCCGGATCGGGCTTCTTGCAGGCCGACAGCGCGATCAGCGCGGCCAGGCCCAGCAGCAACGTGCGGGACATGCAGGTTCCTTGCAGGTGACGTCAGGAACCGGGGATTCTAGCCCGATGCGGGCGCCGGCAGCGCCGGGCCCGCCTGTCCGGACCG
>WOYI010003174.1_pt1 | contig 10763 bp, 14 predicted proteins | sample 6423411 | NCBI WGS metagenome assembly WOYI01 (sample SAMN13441803, study PRJNA592873) | oil field metagenome | biome: oil field; feature: oil-well bore; material: oil-contaminated soil; isolation source: oil-contaminated soil from oil-well borehole | place: Germany: Wietze | collected 2016-10-18 ... | reverse complement strand
CGGCCAATGGCTCAGGCCTGCTTCGCAGCCTTCGCGGCCGCCTTCATCTTCTTCTTGAAGGCACGAACTTCCTGCAGCGAACCGGCATCCACCACATCGGCCACCGACATGTGCGTGCCGGCCTTGCCGTAGTCCCCCGCCGCGGCCCGCCACCCCTTCGGCGTCACGCCGTACTGCTTGCCCAGCAGCGCCAGGAAGATACGGGCCTTCTGCTCGCCGAACCCGGGGAGTCGCTTGAGCCGGCGCAGGACCTCGGCACCATCGGGCTCGCCGCCGGTCCACAGCGCGGTGACGTCGCCATCGTAATCGTCGACGATGGCCTGGGCCAAGGCCTGCACCCGTTTGGACATCGAGCCCGGGAAGCGGTGGATGGCAGGGGTTTCCGAACACAGCGCAATGAACTCGTCAGGGTTGTAGTCGGCGATCTGGCGGGCATCCACCGCACCGATACGGTCCGCGATCTTCCTCGGTCCCGCGAATGCAACTTCCATCGGGATCTGCTGATCCAGCAGCATGCCGACCAGCAATGCGAACGGATTCGACTCGAGCAACGCATCCGCTGCCGGTTCCTGAACAAGCTGCAGTTTTCCCACGTCGCCAGTTTAGGGTGACCTCAAGATCCGCGATATCTGCCGACGGCCATGGCGTGGTGTCGCATACTGGGATGGCCTTGTTGCGCGAATTAGCGGACCCGACCGGGTTGTCGGCGCAGGTCACGGCCGCGTTGGCCGACACGTACAAGGGTTCATGGGTGTACGCCGGTGTTCGCTGATGTGGCGACGGCGGTGGCCGACGGCGCGGAATGCAACGCAATCGTCTGCGCACCCGGTGTCTGAGACAGCGCTCCATGGTGTTCGGGACCGTAGGCGATCAGCACCAGCCGCGGTTTGGGGAACCACGGTGAGGAATTCGGCCAGCATGCTGAGCAGATCATCGAGTAGCACCAGATCCTCGCGGACGAATGGCCGCCAGCAGCGCACCTGCACAGAACAACGCCGCCGTCGGCACCGGAAGCCGGCCATCAGGTGCGAAACCGCTGGCGGAGAGGAGACCGAGCGCGAGCGCACACGCCGCTGTCCCGACGCAAACCAGTGCTTCTGCAAAGACATTAGGGACCGCAACCACGACGGAGGGTATCGGCGCCGCGAACACCCGGCGCTGCCACCACAGCAGGCTCAGCAAGGCAACCGCGACGACCGCCAACACCAGCTCCCATTCGAGGCGGGCAAGCCACCAGTGCCCCGAACCGAGTGGGGGCTGCGGCAGTAAGCCTGTCGGGTACCCGACGAGTGTCACGATGATGACGGGAAGCATGTGCCAGAGGTAGAGGGCCAGCACGTTGTTGTTGGCGATGGAGAGCACCCGCGGCCACACGCCCCGCACGAGCACGCGGTTCAGCACGGGCACGATCGCGAACAGCACCCCGATCTGCGCGAATGCCAGCGCCAACAGCAACACCGACGGGGGAGCGCTGTTCTCCAACCGATCGCCCGGAACACCGATCATGGCGATCGGATACGGTCCCCACGCCACGAGCACGGGAAGGGCCACTGTGGCGACACCGGCCATCGACACCAGAAATCGCCTACGCAGAAGTCCGCCGTGCCACGCGATTCCAAGCTGATAGATCGCGGCCCAGCAGAAGAAGTAGTTCGCCATCCGAATCTCGGGATGGCCGGTACCGATTCCCACCGCGTCGACCAGGACCACACCTGCGGACAGCGCGGCCGGCACCGCGAGCCCCCAGCGCCGGTGCGCGGCCACAGCAAGGGGAGTCAGCGCGATCAGCATGAGGTAGACCGCCAGGAACCATAGATGCATGGCCAATGCCCAACCGCCCAGCTCGAGCACCGGTCCGCTGATACCCGCCACCATCAACACCGCCATCACGGCCAGCACGAACACTGTGTAGACCGCGGTCGGGCCCAGGGTGCGGGCGACGCGGCGTCGGATCCATTGCTGCCTCGAAACGGCGCCGCCGGCGGCCCGTCGTGCCCAGGACACCGCGCTCGCGAAACCGGCCACCGCGAAGAACACCGGGACCACCTGGAAGAACCAGGTGACCCACTGGGTCCAGGGCATCAGTACCAGTGGATTGTCCCGGCCGAACTGGCCATCGCGGTACGACATCACCGACAGCAGCCAGTGCCCGATGACCACGAGCACCACCGCCGACGAGCGGTACAGGTCGAGTGCGAGTTCGCGCGGGGGCGATGTGGTCATGGCGTCGTCCATTCATCCCCTCAGTTTGATCGCTACTTCGCACGGTAGCGGAGAGTCCAGCCTCGCGATGCCGACACTGGATGGACAGCAGTGTTCGATGTCGCTGCAGTTGCCGGGGATCGATACGCGTCTGCGACGTCCGCATGCGGGTATTGGACGTCGGCGCGCGGTATGCCGCATCGCCGAGAGGGCACTGACCCGGATGTCCGTGCTTCGCCGAGCATCAGTTACTCGACCAAGGTTTGGTAGCGTGTCCGGTGATGGTTCAGCGTCCCCGTGATGGCCTCCGGCGTCACACTCCGGAGTCGAAAAGCGCCTCGCACCACGCCGGCGCCGAGGTCGCTGACTTGGTGCTATCAGGTGGCGGTGTCAAGGGAATCGGTCTTGTCGGAGCCGTAGCCGCGTTAATGGATGCCGGCTATCGGGTGGGACGCGTCTCCGGCACCTCGGCGGGATCGCTGGTGGGTGCCGTCGTGGCGGCCGGCGCCCGGGATGACCAATTGACCGGGGCGCAACTCAATGACATCGCGATGTCATTGCCATACCGGAAATTCCTGGACCCGGCAGCGGCCACTAGGGTGCCGTTTCTGGGCCTGGGGTGGGCAGCGATCACCGGTCGCGGCATCTACCGTGGCGACTTCATCCGCGATTGGGTCGACGACCAACTGGGCAGCCTCGGTGTACGGACCTTCGGCGACCTAGCGGTCGATGATTCGGATCTACCGCCGGAGCAGCGTTACCGTTTGGTGGTGACGGTGGCCGATGTGACCCGCGGACACCTGGTTCGGCTGCCCTGGGATTATCGCCGCCTCTATGGCCTTGACCCCGACGAACAGTCCGTGGCCGATGCGGTGCGGGCATCTATGGCGATCCCGTTCTTCTTCCGCCCGGTGACCATCACCGGTACCACTGGGGCGACCTCCACATTGATCGACGGCGGCTTGTTGTCGAACTTTCCGATGTACTCGCTGGATCGCACCGACAGCAAACCTCCGCGCTGGCCCAGCTTCGGGGTCACGGTGATGGCTCAACGGCCCGGTGAGGGCGACGGCGATCCCTCCCCGGTGCTGGTGCCGCTCGTTCATCTGCCAGGCTCACCGCGCTTGCTCGAAGGACTGGTCAACACGGCGCTGCTGGGTCATGACGGAACCTACTTGAGCCAGCCGGCAGTCGCCGCTCGGACCATCGTCGTGGACTCCTCGGGAATCGGGTACCTCAATTTCAGTATTTCTTTGGCCGACCGGCGGAAGCTCTACGCCAAGGGCTACTCGGCAGCACAAAGCTTCCTGACCACCTGGGACTGGCATAGCTATCTGCAGCGCTTCCACCCCGCCACCTTGGCCGACCCCCCGACAGACTCCGATCAATCCGCTTGATCCGAAAACTGCAGCCCGTTGACCAGTCGACCAGACCGGCGGCGTTGATGACCGGCCGGGTTGATGACCGGCCGGCTAGCCGCTCTTGCGGCGGAACTCCCTGCGGTTCTCCACCGGTCCGTGCGCCCCTCGCGACTGCTTACGCCCCGCGTCGGCATGTGACACACCGTCGGCGGTCTGCGTCTTCTTCCGCTCCAGCGCCTCTCGGAACTTACGCTTGGTGTCGTCTTCCGGTGTCTCGTCGGCCATGGCCTCAGCCTAGCCCCCGGGCGCCATGTTCTTTGCGCAAGCGCTCATCACCGCATCCCCGGGGGCATCCCGTACAGATGCGAGATCGGCAGGGTCAAAAGCACCCGGCGGTCATCGACCATGGCCCGGCGGTAGTCATCCCAGTCGGGGTGTTCTCCGGCGATGTTGCGGTACAGCGCAATCAGCGCCTCGACCGTGTCATCGCCGGTACTGGCTGCGGGCGGGGTGAGGATCCCGTCACCCTCGGCCACCGCATAGGCCCACCCGTCGTCAGAGGAGACGTGGATGGATGCCCGCGGATCCCGGCGCAGATTGCGGGTCTTGGCCCGCGGTTCGGTGATCGACACCTGTATCGCCACATTGTGGGCGTCGAAGAAGTACGACACGTTGGACAGCTGTGGCCGCCCGTCCTTCTTCACGGTGGCCAGCACTCCCAGGGAGTTCCCACTGATCAGTGCCAACAGCTTGTCATCGAAAACCTGGCGCCCCATGCCACGAGCGTACGACTCTACGATCGGGCGTATGAGAAGGGTATCGACGGCACCCGTTTGGCGGCCGCATCCGCGACTACGCTCTGGACGCTGCACAATCGCGGCACCGAGGCCAAGCGCTCCGACGGAGTGATCCGGGATCCATGGGCGGTCACCCTGTCCGACGGCATCGACTGCCTCAAGGCGCACCCGAAGGCCGCGGTGGTTGCCCTGCCGGAGGGTCGGCGTGCCCGACCCAGCGTCACCCTGCTGGAATTCGGCTGAGGACGCGCTATGCCGCGTTCCTGCGCGGCGTGAATGTCGGCGGTGTCACTCTCAAGATGGCCGATGTCGCCGCGGTGTTCACCGATGCCGGATTCGACAACGTGAAAACGATTCTGGCCAGCGGGAACGTCCTGCTGGACAGCGCGTCGTCGACCGGGGCGGTGCGCAAGAAGGCAGAAGCCGCGCTGCGGGAGGCGTTCGGCTACGACGCCTGGGTGCTGGCCTACGAACTGGAAACGATCCGGCGCATCAGCGCCGGCTATCCATTCGAGCGCGAGGTTCCCGGTCACCATTCCTATGTGACCTTCGTCAGCGACGCCGACGTGCTCGACGAACTGGCCACGCTGGCCACCGGCGAGACCGCTGCCCGTGGAGACGGGGTGCTGTACTGGCAGGTGGCTCGGTCCTCGACGCTGGAATCGGCGATCGGCAAGACCATGGGCAAGAAGCGCTACAAGTCCTCGACCACGACCCGCAACCTGCGCACGCTGGACAAAGTCCTCGCGTCGGTACAGTCGGGACGGTGACCACCCCGAGAGCCGACGCCAGCACCCTGACCGGAGTTTCCGAGACCGCACTGCTGACGCTGCAGGTGCGCGCGACCGAAGCCCGCCGTGATGACCGCATCATCGACGATCCGGTGGCCGTCGACCTGGTCGATGCCATTGATTTCAATTTCGCCAAGTTCGGATCCGCCAGCCGCCAGGACATGGCGTTACGGGCGCTGGCCTTCGACCGCGAGACCAAGAACTACCTGCGCGAGCATCCGAAAGCCACCGTGGTGGCGCTTGCGGAGGGTCTGCAGACCAGCTTCTACCGGCTGAACGCGAGCGGTGTGAGTAGCGAATTCCGTTGGCACACGGTGGATTTTCCGCCGATTGTCGCGCTGCGCGAGAAGCTGCTGCCACCCTCGGAGCGGATCTCGGTGAGCGCACAGTCGGCGCTGGACTACAGCTGGATGGACCAGATCGAGCCCGGCGACGGCGTGTTCATCACCGCCGAAGGTCTGCTGATGTACCTGCAGCCCACCGAGGCGCTGGCCCTGGTCACCGAATGCGCCAAGCGCTTTCCGGGCGGGCAGATGATGTTCGACCTGCCGCCGTACTGGTTCGCCTGGTGGGCACGCCAGGGCCTGCTGCGCCCGTCGCTGCGATACACGGTGCCGCCCATGCCGTTCAGTCTGTCGGTGTCCCAGGCCGCCGACCTGGCCAATACCATTCCCGGGGTGCGGGCGGCCCACGACGTGGCGCTGCCGACCGGCCGCGGCACGGTGCTGAACGCCTTGATCTGGGCGTCCTATCGGCTGCCGATGATCGATCAGTTGCGCGGGGTCACAACGCGGCTGGAATTCGGCTGACGGCGCCGAACCTCAGCGCCGGAGCAGTGAACGCGTTCCCCTGGATGCCTACCGGGTCGGCAAGGGGTGACCTGGCGGCGGCTGAGCTGGACCGGCTATTCGAAAGCGGCATCCAGATAGCGCAGTGCCTCTGCCTTGCCGATGCCCAGGGCACGGGCGGCTTCGGCGAAGTTGTGCGCGGCCGCGGCCATGGCATTGTCGGCGGGGTCGACTCTGGCGACGAATGTGCCGAACCGGCCCCGGGTTTCGAGGACTCCCGCGGATTCCAGCTCGCGGTACGCCCGCGCCACCGTGTTCACCGCGAGGCCGAGTTGGCCGGCGAGCTCGCGGACTGTCGGTAATCGGGTGCCCGGCGTAAGCCTGCCGTCACGCACCCCGTCGATGATCTGAGTCCTCAGCTGATCGAACAGCGGGGCCGCCGCGTGCTGATCCAGGCGTACCCACCCCCCCAGACCTCCCACGTGCCCAGTATGTCGCACGCACGCTAGTTTGGTGGGGTGCGAGTGACGTTGCTGAGCGGTGCAGGCATGTCTGCCGAGAGCGGCGTGCCGACGTTCCGCGATGTGGAGACCGGTCTGTGGGCGCACGTCGACCCGTACGAGATCTCCAGCAGCGAGGGCTGGCGGCGCCATCCCGAGCGGGTGTGGGCGTGGTACCTGTGGCGGCACCACATGATGGGCGCGGTCGATCCGAACGCCGGCCACCTGGCAGTGGCCGCATGGGAGGACTACGCCGAGGTGCAGGTCGTCACCCAGAACGTGGACAACCTGCACGAGCGGGCCGGCAGTAATCGGGTGTATCACCTGCACGGCAGCCTGTTCGAGTTCCGCTGCGACCGGTGCGGAACTCCGTTCACCGGGGCATTGCCCGCAATGCCGGCGCCGGTGGAGGTCGTCGACCCGCCGCGGTGTGCCTGCGGCGGGCTGATCCGGCCCGATGTGGTGTGGTTCGGCGAAGGGCTGCCCGATGACGCCTGGGATCTGTCGGTACAGGCGGTGGCGGATGCCGATGTGGTGATCGTGGTCGGGACGTCGTCGGTCGTCTATCCGGCGGCCGGGCTGCCGGAAGCCGCGCTGGCCAATGGAATCCCGGTCATCGAGGTCAACCCGCAGCCGACGCCGCTGTCTGCTGTCGCCAGCGTGGTGGTGCGGGAAACCTCGGCCACCGCACTGCCCCAACTGCTGCAGCGGCTGCCCGAACTTCTCGGCTGAGGTCTACGGCCGGACCGCACGGCCGATCGCGAACTCGGACACCGGTACCGGCAGCCAGCCCGGCAGGGTCGGCTCCCGCCGCGACGCTGCCACCGCGAAGCCCGCCGCGGCGATCGACGCCTCGGTGTTGCGGTGCGTGTGGCAGTTGCCGAGCAGCCGGGGCCACACCGTCGCGTCGGCCACCTTCTGCAGCGTCGCGCGTACCCCGACACCCGCGACATGCTCCAGGTACCGCAGTTCGCCACCCGATTTGAGAATCGAATAGAGCCGGCGCACAACGCCTTCGGGATCATCTACCGAACACAGCACCAGTGAGCACACCACAGCGTCGAATGATCCATCCGCCTCGAATTCCTCGACGGCCGCGGTGCTGACGATCACCGGCACCGGCGCCGACGCGGCCGCTGCGCGGGCCACCTCTGCCAGCCGCCGCTCGGGCTCGATGGCGATCACCTCGGTGACACCGGGGGGATAATGGGCGAAGTTGGTGCCGGTTCCGGCCCCGACCTCCAATACACGACCGGTCAAGCCGGCCAAATTGGCCACCCGCAGCCGCCGCAGCGATTCGGGTTCGTGCCCGGACATCATCATCCACAGTCGGGCGAAGAACGGATTATCGACAAGATCACTCATGCCTTGAGCTCCTTCAGTTTCTCGACGGCCTCGGTGGGTGCGACGTCGGTCCCGATGTACCCCGTCGCGATGTACCCGCAGCAGATCGACCGCAGCACCCGCTCGGTGAATTCTTCGACATCGCCCCACGGCAGGTAGGGCTTGGCGATCAGCAACGCGGCGACCCCATGCACGGCCGTCCACAATTCCAGTGCCGCGCCGGTGGAATCCCCTGGCGGATAGACACCTTCATCCATCAGCGCCTCGACCGTCGTACGCATGTGCACGAAGGCCGAACTGGCCAGGGTGAGATCGACGCTGCTATCGGGGCGACCCTCACCCATCGTCGCGATGCGGTAGAGCTCCGGGGTCTGCCGGGCGAACCGCACGTAGGCCAAGCCCTGTGTCCGCAGCACCTCGATGGTCGAGGTCTGGTCCGCGGCGGCATGCTGCATCTCTTCGTCGAGCCGCTCGAAGTACCGCGCGCAGACCGCGTCCAGCAGCGCATCCTTGTCGGCGAAGTGCAGATAGATCGACGGCGACGTCACACCCACCCGCTGCGCCACCGCGCGGATGGACACCGCCTTGGCATGCCCGGTCTCCAGCAGCAGGTCGGTGGTGGCGTCGAGAATCTCCTCGCGTAGCTGCTCACCGGAGCCCCGCGAAGCGCGGCGGCGTTTCAGTGGTTGGGCGCACACGCTAACCAGTGTCCGCTACCGACGCCGGTATCTTCGTGGGAAGCTCCGGTTCGGCCTCACCCGATTCACTGATCCCGATCCGCCCATGCAACCGGACCAGCGGTGCGGGCGCCCACCAATTCCAGCCGCCGAGCACGTGCATGAACGCGGGCACCAGCACCATCCGCACCAGGGTGGCGTCCACCAGCACCGCGAGGGTGAGGCCGACGCCGAACATCCGCATGAACGACACCTCGGCCGCGATCAGCGCCGCGAACGATATCGACATGACCAGCGCGGCCGCCGTGATGACGCGGCCGGTACGGGCCAGACCCAAGGCCACCGCGGTGTCATTGTCGACGCGTGCGCTGTTACCGCCCGCGGCCCGTAACGCCAGCCAGTTCTCTCGGATGCGCGCGACCAGGAACACCTCGTAGTCCATCGACAACCCGAAGGCGATGCAGAACAGCAGCACCGGCACATTGGCCACCAAGGTGCCGGTCGGGGTGGTACCCAGCGCCGACAGGTGCCCCTCCTGGAAAACCCACACCAGCGCACCGAAGGCCGCGGTCAGCGAAAGAACATTGAGCACAATCGCTTTCACCGGAAGCACAATGCTGCCGGTGAGCGCGAACAGCAGACCAAAGGTGATGACGGCGATCAATCCGAGCACCCACGGCAGCCGGTCGGTGATGGCGATGACACTGTCCCGGTTGATCTGGGCGATACCGGTCAGCGCAACGGATTGCCCACCCGGACCCGCGACGGCGTGCAGCGCGTCAAGCTGGTTCTGCGAGCCGCGGCCACCAGGCCACCGAATACCCAGACCAGTACCAGGAAGCTCAGCGGGATGGCGATCGCTTCCATGCGCAGCAGGTCGCGCTCGGTCTGCGCGTCGATCTGTGCGTAGACCATGGCCGCGCCGCCGGATCGGATGGTGACGCCCGGACGGTCGCGGCTCAGCTCGTCGGAGAGGGCCTCGGCGTACTTCGGCCCGTCGTTCTCGCCACCGGTGATGCCGGCGACGATCAGACCGGAGTTCTTGTCCCTACTGATCAACTCGGCGGCTGCGGACGGCGGCGCGGTCCACGCCGAGGCGACCTGCGCGACGTGTGGCGACTGCTCGAGACGTTCGACGATCTCGGTGCCCGCGGCGGTGGCTGCGGTGCTTTTTGCGCCGTCTGCGGAGGTGACCGTGATCAGCAGCTGCATATCGCCCTGGTCGAACTTCTCGGCGAGCAGCGCGGCCGCCTCCGCCGATTCCGATGTGGGGTCGTGGAACCCGCCTGCGGACAGCGTCTTGGCGACGGGGATGCCGAAGATCGCGGCGGCGACCATGACGAGGGCGGCGATGGCCAGAACCCGGCGCGGGGCGGCGATTGCGAGCCGGGCGATGCGATTCAGCACGGACATTCCCTCTGACGTAGTACCGCCGTTAAGTTAACAATGGTAAGTCAGGCCGTCGAACGCGAAGATCCCGTGATGACACGACGGCGCCAGCCGTTGGGTTCACCTGCCACCCCCAAGCCCGCGGCGGATGATGCGGCAGTCCCAATTGCCACATTAGTCACATTTGTAACGTGCGTCATAGCGACACGCGCGGACTTGGCTACTCGTGAGTAAGGATTTGCTGAGCTATCGGGCGAAACCCGGGGTCCCGGCAAAACCTCCGGCCCCTCGACACCCGTCGACCATGGCTCGATAACATCAGTTCAGAGCGCTTTTGAGAACGCCAAGAAGGCGTTGCTCCCGGCTCGTCAGCGGCTTAAACCTACCCGGCGGTAAGAATTGCCACGAAATTCCGAAACTGAGCTCAATGATCTCTTAATCGGCGCCCATAGGCTCACTGCCATGTGGATCGACGACACCAATGCAGATGTCATCAAGGTTGATTTCGACGCCTTATACCACGGGGACGTCCTAGTCGAGGGTGATACCTCAGAGCAGTTCCCAGATCTCGCTACTGCGGTCTGACCGCAGCACCCGTACACCGGCCGTTCCGGTCGGCATCCGCGGCTGAACGCTGGCCTTGGCCAACGAGAACCGCCCGATCGAACATCACGAATTTCTTCGTGGCTTCGGCCGGGCGGTTTCTTGCTCTGCGGGTCAAAGTTGAAGCCCGGTGACAATTCACCCAACTCGCACCCGGCATCAGCTACGTCGGCAGCGGCCGACCCCGCGGTCCACGCCCCAAGACCGCGGAACCGCCATCGATGTCCTGAGACATCACACAGCTCTTGTCGCACCCCTCGATTATCATCGAACACATGTTCGACGTGTTGGATCGAGCGGCTCTCGCGGAG
>WOYI011425156.1_pt2 | contig 10766 bp, 12 predicted proteins | sample 6423411 | NCBI WGS metagenome assembly WOYI01 (sample SAMN13441803, study PRJNA592873) | oil field metagenome | biome: oil field; feature: oil-well bore; material: oil-contaminated soil; isolation source: oil-contaminated soil from oil-well borehole | place: Germany: Wietze | collected 2016-10-18 ... | reverse complement strand
AGCACAACTGCCAGCGCTTCGACCTGTACTTCATGACCGGCATCCCCACGCAGACCGCGGCGTCCGTGCTCGGCACCGTGGGTGCGGTCGAGGAACTCTACGAGCGCATCGGCAACAACCCGAAGCTCCTGCCGTTCATCGGGCCGATGGCGCCCTTCCTCGATCCCGGCTGCCAGATCTTCGAGGACCCGGACCGCTTCGGCTACACGCTGCGCGCGCACACGCTCGAGGAGCACCGGCAGTTGATGACGCAGCCGTCGTGGAAGCACATCCTGAACTACATCCCCGACGCCATGACACTAGACGAGCTGGTGGACTCCACGTACGAGGCGGCGGTCGGACTCAACCGCGTGAAGGCGAAGGCCGGTGCGATCGATGCCGCCACCGCCGCAGCCACCGAGCGCCGGGTGCTCGAAGCGCAGATCGCGATGGCGCGCATCGATGACATCATGCGGCATCCCGAGCCGAAGCGCAGTGAGCTGCTCGACGACTACAAGCACGAGATCGACCACCTCAACGAGAGCACGGTGTGCGAGAAGACGGAGCTCAACTGGCCGGCGCGCATGGACTTCGGCCACTTCTGGAACAACGCCAAGCTCTTGTTCAAGGTATACGCCGAGCTGTTGTTTCCCTGGCTTCGCGCGTACGATCATCGCTTCGAGAACGAGGGACGCTAGATGGTGAGCCGCGCCCGCATCCCCGAGGACGCCCGGCCCACCACCGAGAAGGTGCGGTCCATCTTCTCGACGATCGCGCCGGAGTACGACCGGTTCAACAAGCTGTCGAGCTTCGGCATAGACCGGTCGTGGCGCCGCCGGACTGTGAGACTGGCCCGCATCGGCCGGTCGTCGCATGTGCTCGATCTGGCGGCCGGCACGGGCGATCTCACGATGGCGATCGCACATCTCGGAAGGCCCTCGAGCATCCTCTCGACCGACTTCGTCCCCGAGATGCTCGAGGTGGGGAAGGCCAAGGCCGCCGCATACGAGGGCCCCACCGAGATCGGCTTCGCGGTGGTGGACGCCCAGGACCTGCCGTTTTCCGATGAGAGCTACGACGTAGTGACGGTGGGCTTCGGTGTACGCAACCTGCCCGACCGGGCCGCCAACTTCCGCGAGGTCTACCGCGTGCTCAAACCGGGCGGCCGGTATGTCGTGCTCGAGTTCAGCCGCCCGCCGTTTCCGCCGTTCCGGGCGCTCTACCACTTCTATATCCGCACGGTGATCCCGGCTCTCGGAGGCAAGCTCACGGGCGACCGCCCGGCGTTCGAGTACCTCAACAAGTCGATCGAGGCTTTCCCGGGACAGGTGGCGCTCGCCGGTGAGCTGCACAAAGCGGGGTTCGGCGAAGTGATGTGGCACAACCTCACGTTCGGCATCGTCGCCGTGCACGTGGCGGTGAAGTAGTGGCTTCGAGCGTGTAGGATAGGAGCCCGACGAACCTACCTGGCGGGAGGCCGATCCGAGAGATGTTGCTACTTGCGCACTACGTGCTCCCGGTGAGCGACGCTCATATCGAGGACGGCGCCGTGCTTGTGCGTGACGGCGCTATCGTCTCTGTCGGCGCCCGCGCCGATCTGCTCCGCGAGCACCCCGACGAGGAGGTCGTGGACTACGGCCTCGCGGCGCTCATGCCCGGCTTTGTCGACCTGCACACCCACATGGAGTACTCGATATTCCGCGGTGTCGTCGACGATCTGCCTTACACCGAGTGGAAGATGGCGGTTCAGGGCCGCGAGCGCCTCCTCGATGGGCCCGCGTGGAAGGACTCGGCGGTGCTGGGCGCCATCGAGGCCATACGCTCGGGCATAACCACGGTCGCAGATGTGACGTACTCGGGTGCGAGTGTCCAGGCGACACAGGACGCCGGTCTGCGCGGCGTGCTGTACCGCGAGGTCGCCACCATGGACACGGCCTCGGTCGACCGCGTGATGGCCGAGGCGCGCGCGGACATCGATGCCTGGACTGCCGCTACCGACAGCTCGCGCATCACCATCGGCATCGCGCCTCACGGGCCCTATACGTGTCATCCGCGCCTGTTCAAGGCGATCGCCGACGAGGTCGGGGCGCACGACCGTCCCGTCACGATCCACCTCGCGGGTTCGAAGGATGAGTACGACTTCGTGAAGTACGGCTCCTCGCCGCTCGGACAGGACTTCCGCACGCAGTCCGGGTGGGCGGACGAGGCGTGGATGCCCACCGGCGTAAGCCCGGTCCGCTACGTCTACCAGTGGGGCATACTCGACCTGCCGAACGTGGTCGCGGTGCACTGCGTGCATGTGGATGCCGAGGATGTGGACGTCCTTCGGCGCACGGACACCGCGGTGGCGTACTGTGCGCGATGCAACGCGAAGCTGGGCATGGGGACGGCGCCGCTCGGCAGCTTCCAGACTGCCGGATTGCGCGTGGGCATCGGCACCGACTCGCCCGCGTCGACGAGCACGATCGACTTCTTCGAGGAGATGCGGGTCGGCCTGCTCATCCAGCGCGGCATCCGCGGTGAGCAGGGCTTCTTCACCGCCGAGGAGTTCGTGCGGATGGCGACGCTCGACGGCGCGCGCGCTCTGAGGATCGACGGGCTCGTCGGCTCGCTCGAACCCGGCAAGCGTGCCGACATCATCGCGGTCGATCTCTCCAAGAGCTATCAGGTACCCACTCAGAATCCCTACGGTGCGCTGGTGCACACCTGCAACCAGGAGGACGTGCTGATGACGATGGTGGAAGGGCGTATGCTCTTCGATCGCGGGCGCTTTCTCACGCTCGATCCCGAGGCGATGAGCGAGCGCGTGGAACAGCTGCGACTCATGATGCGGAGCTGATGCTGGTGCACGAGCACGGCACGGTGATAACGGTGCGCGACGGCGCTGTCGACGTCCGCATGGACGTCTCGGCGGCCTGCGGAGGCTGCAGCGCTTGTTCGCGCGCCAATGGGGAGACCGTCATGCGCGATGTCGTTGATTCGCTGGGAGTCACGGTGGGGGATACCGTCGACGTCATGATCCCGGACACCGTACGGGCGAAGGCCGCGGCCGCCGTGTTCATCGTACCGGTGGGATGCATGCTGGTCGGCTACTTGGCTGGCTTCTTGCTCGGGAGACGGGTCGGGATCTCGCCCGATGTGAGCGGTCTCGTCGGCGCGCTGCTCTCCGCGAATCTCGCGGTACTGGGTGTCCGCCTCGCCGAACGCAGGGTGGCGTCCGACGGGCAGTACACGCCGAAGGTCAGTGCTATAATCGCGCGGGGCCACGGCCGGTCATGACGATGCCGTGGCCGTTCGATGGACAAACAAGGAGGTAGTCGTACGTGAGCGATCAGGACTTCTTCTTCGACGAGGAAGAGACGACGGTCACCGGAGCCAAGGAGACCGTGAAGCCCTCGGCGAAGTCCGAGAGCAAGCCGGCGCCCGCAGCGCGCAAGTCCGCGCCGAAGCCGGCCAGCACCAAGCCTGCTGCCGCGAAGCCCGCCGGCGGTACGCCGTCCTTCTTCGAGCAGAGCGTCAGCATCACGATCGCGTCGCTGATGACCGTGATCGGCGTGCTCGTGGGCGTTATCATCGGCTTCCTGGTGGCGCCTGATGGCGGCACCGTCTCGACGGGCACCCCGGCCGCAACGACCGGCTCGGGCAGCTCGGCTCCGCAGCTCAGCGAAGAGGAGCTCTCCTCAGGGGCGCTTCCCGAAGGCCATCCGGACATCGGCTCGATGAGCACGACCGCAACGACCGGTGAGTAGCGCCATGGCGAAGAAATCGGTCAAAGCGCCCATGGCGGTCGACAAGTCCAACACGCCCGCCTGGATGCGCGTCGTGATAATCGTTGTGGCGATCTCGTTCGTGGCCTCGGGTATCGCGATCGTCGCCGCCGGCATCGGCGGAGGCGGTTCGGCGCCGAACACGGCCGCCTCGGCCGGCTCGATCACCGACGAGAACAAGGCGCGGGTGGAGAACGCGGTGGCCGCGGCAGACGCGAGCCCCAACAACCCTGAGGTCGTCATCCAGGTCGGCCACGCCTACTTCGAGTGGGCCGTCGCGGTCTACGAGTCAGGCCAGGCGGCTGCGGCGCTGCCGCTGTGGACGAGCGCCGTCAGCTACTACGACAAGGTCCTGGCGATGGATCCGTCCCACGACATCGCGCTCGGCAACAAGGCCTTCGCGCTCTATTACGCGCAGGACGCCGAGCTGGCACCCGCCGCCCTGCGGGCATTCATCGATGGCGCGGGAGATAACGCATCGCTCGCGCAGCAGTTGGACAATGCCCGCGGCATGCTCGCCGAGTTCGAATCGGCGCCGACGACAGCAACGACCACACCGTAGCTCTCGGGCGCACACGCAGACGATGACGGCCGGCTCCACGGGGAGCCGGCCGTTTGCTTTCGGCGTGTCGCCGTGGTTAGTGTGCGACGTCCGCGAGCATCGTGAGCGCCTCATCCATAGACTCCGCGCACGAGAAGAGCCCGGCCAGGCGGGTCATGTCGAGGATGCTGTCGACGGAGTCATTGGTGACGAGCACCAGCCGCCCGCCGTGGGCAGCATACTCCTTGGATAGTGAGAGCAGCAGCCCGAGTCCGGAGCTGTCGAGGTAGTCGAGCGCACTCAGATCGACTATGGTTCGCGGTGGAAGATGCTTGAGCACCCTATCGATCGTCATTCGGAACGTGGCGCACTCGCCGTAGTCGAGGTCGCCCTGCAGCGTCAGAACCCAGTGGTCCGGGTTCTGATCGAGTCGAATCGAAAGCCCCATGTCACCCCCCGTGTCCTCCACACCCCCCGGCACTTGTGTGTGTACCCCGCACTTTGCGGCTTCACACCGACGGGCTTCGTGGCGTGGTGGCACGCGTGGTACGCTGCGGGTACAATCGTGCTCGCATATACCCGAGCGAAAGCAGTGACCGCCATGGAGCTCGACATCTCAACCGAGAGCGCGGGAGCGAGCTGTACGATCGCACTCGATGGTGAGGTCGATGTCTACACGTCGCCACGCCTTCGGCAGGAGCTCGCGAACGTGGTCGACTCCGGGTGCCTCCACCTGGTCATCGACCTCGAGCATCTCGGCTTCATCGACAGCTCCGGGCTCGGGGTCCTCGTGAGCACGTTGCGGCGTGTGAAGGAGCGGGGGGGCACGCTTCGGCTCGTATGCACCAAGGAAAGCATCTTGAAGATCTTCCGGATCACCGGGCTCGACAAGGTGTTTCCGTTGTTCACGACCGTGGAAGAAGCGACGGAGTTCTAGACCGTTCGCGCGGCATGCGCGGACCGGTTGGGTCCGTCGTCTCGTCCTCTATCGAGGAGTTGAGCCTTGTTCGGCATCGGCGGCTGGGAGTTCGTCCTCATTGCGGTGTTGGCGCTGCTGCTCTTCGGCCCCGACAAGCTCCCGCAGTTCGCGCGCACCCTTGGGCGTTTCATGCGCGATATCAAGAGGTATCAGAGCCTCATCGAGTCGACGGTCCGGGGCGAGATCCTGGCGGCCGAGCTCGACTCGCCGAAGAAGGACCAGTTCGAGACGGGCAAGGCGTTCCGGGAGCGTGTGGCCGGCGGTGGCTTCACCAAGCCAACGCCCAAGGCCGAAGCGGAGCCGGATGAGGCCGAGGCCGTGCCGCCCGCAGAGTCCGCTGACGGCGCCGGATCGCCTGACGTGACCGTCCCGGTACTGGAAGAGGGAGAGGGGGAGCGGGACGAGGCCTGACGGCCTCCCGCGAGCACGATGCCCATCTCCCCAAAGCGCATGCCGTTCATGTCGCACATGAACGAACTCCGCAAGCGACTGACCGTGGTGATCGCGGTGGTCGGCGTGCTGACACTCGTCGGCTACTACTACTCCGACGAGATCTACCGCCTCCTCATCGGCCCGATGCTGCCCGTGCTGGGCGACAAGGGCGGCTACACGTTCGACCTGCTCGAGGCGATGACGAACCGGTTCCGGCTCGGCATGTTCGGCGCGCTCATCGTGGGTAGCCCGGTCATCATCTACGAGGTCCTGGCATTCTTCCTGCCGGCGCTCAAGCCCAAGGAGCGCAAGTGGTTCAGTTGGACCGCTCTGGCGGCCGCGCTGCTGCTCCTTGTCGGCGTGGCGTTCTGCTACTTCTACATCCTCGAGCCGAGCACGCAGTGGCTCGTCGACCAGAGCGGCGAGACCTTCGACCTGCTGCTTCGTGCGCAGAGCGCCATGACCTTCGCGATGTGGTTCCTCGCCGGCTTCGGCATGGCATTCGAGGTGCCGGTCGTCGTCTTCTACCTCGTCTACTTCAACGTCGTCCCGTACGCGACACTCCGCAAGAACTGGCGGACGGTATGGGTCGTGATCGTGGTCGCGGCGTCGATGATCACGCCCGACTGGAACCCCTGGAGCATGGCCGCGCTGTCGGCGTCGATGGTGGCGCTGTTCGAGGCGAGCATGCTGCTCGTGCGCATAGCGCTTGCGCGCAAGATCAAGACCCAGAGCCTGCCGGACATCGACGAGCCCGACACCGAGTAGCACGGAGCCGCACATGCACGAGATGGGCATCGCCGAAGGAATCCTCTCTTCTTCGATCACTGCAGCCGAAGACGCAGGCGCGACGAAGATCAACGAAGTCGACATCACCATCGGTGTGCTCACCGAAGTGATGGAAGACTCGCTGCACTTCGCGTGGGAGGCGATCACTCCCGGCACCATGGCCGAAACGGCGGTGTTGAACGTGACGATGGTCGAAGCGCGCTCGCGCTGCGCCGACTGCAGTCACGAATGGGCGCACGACCGGTATTCGGGCGCGCAGTGCCCGTCGTGCAGCGGGTACCTGATCCGGTTGCTCGCCGGCCGTGAGCTCAAGATCGACTCCATCGACATCGACTGAGGGGTGTAGCGTGTGAAAGTCGACATCGAACAGCGGATCCTGGCGGCCAACGACGAGCTGGCAGCCGCCAACCGCGCCCGCTTCGCCGAGCACGGTGTGTTCGTTCTCGATCTGATGGCATCACCTGGCGCGGGTAAGACCTCGACCATCCTCGCGACCATCGACGCACTGCGCGAACGCTACGCGATCGCGGTGATCGAGGGCGACATCGCAAGCAAGGTCGACGCGGAGAAGGTTCGCGCCCACGGCATCCCGGCGGTGCAGATCAACACGGGCGGCGCGTGCCACCTCGAATCGGCGATGATCCGCCGCGCGGTGGACACGCTCGATCTCGAGGCGCTCGACCTCATCATCATCGAGAACGTCGGCAACCTCGTATGCCCCTCGGACTTCGACCTCGGCGAGAGCGCCAAGGTCATGATCCTCTCAGTGCCCGAGGGCCACGACAAGCCGTACAAGTACCCGAACATCTTCCAGGTCTCCGAGGCGGTCATCCTGAACAAGTGCGACACGATGCCCGTGTTCGACTTCGACCAGGATGAGTTCACGAGCGTGGTCCGGGCCCTCAACGGTGCTGCGCCGATCTTCCCGATCTCGGCCACCAAGGGGGATGGCGTGGCCGAGTGGGTCGAGTGGCTCGCGGGGCGCATCGAGACAGCGAAGGTGGAGGTCGCATGATGATGGACCGCGCAGCGGCGCTCGCGCTCATACGCGAGCGCATCCGGGGCGCCAACCTCGTGAACCACTGCGTCGCTACCGAGGTGATCATGGAGGCGCTCGCGAAGCACTTCGAGCTCTCGGAGGCTGACGTCGAGCGCTGGGCGCTCACGGGGCTGCTCCACGATCTCGACTATGCCGAGACGGCCGAGGACTTCGAGCGCCACGGCGTGGTCACCGCCGAACTGCTGGCCGACGAGCTCGATGCCGAGCAGCTGCACGCGATCCTCGCCCATGCCGACAAGGCGCCGCGTGAGTCGCTGATGGACCGGGCGCTGTACGCTGCCGATCCGACGACCGGCTTCATCGTGGCGGCCGCCCTCGTGCGTCCCGACAAGTCGCTCGCGAACGTCGAGCTGCGGTCGCTGCTCAAGCGCTGGAAGGAGAAGGCCTTCGCGCGCGGCGCCAGCCGCGAGCAGATGGCCGCCTGCGAGGAGCTCGGGCTCACCCGCGAGGAGTTCCTCCAGCTGGCGCTCACGGCGATGCAACAGCGCGCGGGTGAGATAGGACTCTAGAGGCGCCGTCGGGCGTAGAGGATCCGGCGCTCAGACGGTCCTCGAACGGGGCCCCGAGCGCGCTCGGCACGCCACAGGCGCCCCTCGCACGCTCCTCCCGTTCTGCGGAACTCGCGGCGGACCCTCTACGCCCGTCGGCGCCTACGCGTGGGCGATCCCGCTGCTCCTGTTGCGCCCTTAGACTCACTTTCGGTCAAGATGTGATTCACTTCCGGCTTGACTCGGCGTATATACTCGGCGGAAGTGACTGCCCCCTGGCGGGAAGACGACGAATGAATCTGGTCATCTCGGAGAAGAACATAGCGGCCAAGCGCATCGCGGAGATCCTTGCGGTGGGTAAGCCGAAGGCCGACAAGGTGTACACCACACCCGCCTACTACTTCCGTCGCGACGGCGAGGATTGGGTCTCGATCGGCCTCAAAGGCCACATCATGGAGGTCGACTTCGCACCGACGCTCGATGGCGCGTCGGTGAAGGAGCTGGCCGCAGCCGATCCGCGCGTGCTCTCGTACGGAGCAGGCGATCTTGTCGCGGCCGAGGAAGGCCTCGACCTCAAGCGGTGGCGCCTGGAGACCCTGCCGGTCCTGGCGCGTGTGGCAGTCGAGAAGGTGCCCAAAGAGAAGGGCATCATCCAGTCGATCAAGAACCTGTCGAAGAAGGCGGACAAGGTCATAATCGCCACCGACTTCGACCGTGAGGGCGAGCTCATCGGTGCCGACGCGCGCGACATCGTACGCTCGGCCAACAAGACCGTGCCGGTCACGCGCGTGCGCTTCTCGGCCATCACCAAAGAGGAGATCGAGCGCGCATTCGCCGAGGAGGGGCCGCTCTCCGAGGAGCTGGCGCAGGCCGGCGAGACGCGGCAGGACATCGACCTCATCTGGGGCGCCGTGCTCACGCGGTTCCTCACGCTGTCGCTCCAGAGGATGACCCGCAAGCCCTTCGGCGACGTGCTGAGCTCCGGACGCGTCCAGACGCCGACCCTCAAGATGATCTGCGACCGGGAGCTCGAGCGAGAGGCGTTCGTTCCCGAGGACTACTGGGTTGTTCGTGGCGCCTTCGGCAAGAACGGCGATGAGTTCGCTGCAGGGCATGCGACCGAGCGGTTCACCGCTGAAGATGCCGCGCGAGCCGTGCTCGACGTCGTTGCGGGCGCCTCAGAGGGAGTGGTGCAGGCGGTCAAGCGCACGAAGCGCCAGCAGAAGCCGCCCACACCGTTCAATACCACGGCGCTGATGGCGGCTGCCGCTTCCGAGGGCTTGTCCCCCTCACAGACGATGCGGATCGCCGAGTCCCTGTACATGAGCGGTCTCATCTCGTATCCGCGCGTGGACAACACCGTGTACCCGCCCAGTCTGGACATCAAAGGCATCCTGCGGACGCTTTCGAAGGTGCCGTTCTACCACGAGTACTCGCGAAAGCTGCTCGGCCAAGGGGAGTTGCACGCGACGCGCGGCGAGAAGGAGGCCACCGACCACCCGCCGATCCATCCCACGGGCATCGGGGACCCCGGCAAACTCGAGCCACAGGCGTGGAAACTCTACAACCTCGTCGCCCGCCGGTTCATGGCCACGTTCTCCGATGCCGCAGTGATCGAAGGGACGCGAGTCGACCTCGATGTGGCCGGCGAGCGGTTCGTCGCCAAGGGCGATGTGGTGGTGGTGCCCGGGTATCGCGCCATCTATCCCTACGGACTGCGCAAGGACGAGCATCTGCCGCAGCTTGAGGACGGGGAGCGCATAGACTTCCTCGGTGCGGAGATGGAGGGCAAGCAGACCCAGCCGCCCGCACGCTACTCTCAGGGCAAGCTGATCCAGGAGATGGAGAAGCTCGGCCTCGGCACGAAGGCCACGCGTCACGACATCATCCAGACGCTTTACGACCGCAAGTACATCGCCAACGACCCGGTGGAGCCCACGTTCAAGGGCCGTACCGTGATCGATGCGCTCTCCCGGTATGCGAGCGAGATCACGAGCCCCGAGATGACCGTGTCGCTCGACCGCGAGATGGACGCCATCGCCAACGGCCGCGCCACGCTTCCGGTGGTGGTGGGTCACTCGCAGAACGCGCTTGCGACGGTCCTGGAGGAGCTGCTGCCTCGGGTCGACGAGATCGCCGAGTTGCTCAAGGGAGCCATCGACGAGGACGCGAAGGTGGGCACGTGTCCTGTCTCGGGACACGATCTGCTGATCAAGTACTCGCCCAAGAACCGCACGTACTTCGTGGGATGCAGCGGCTACCCCGAGTGTACCGTCACGTACCCGCTGCCGAAGAACGCGAAGTACCAGTCCTCCGACGAGTCGTGCCCGGAGTGCGGGACACCGCAGGTCAAGATCATCCAGTTCAAGAAGCGCCCGCGCCTGATGTGTCTGAGCACCGAATGCCCCACGAAGCGCGGCCCCGAGATCGTCATCGCCAGGGATGCGTGTCCCACCGGTGATCATGGTGATCTGGTGGTCCAGTACTCGGGCACCGGAAGCCGCTACGTGCGCTGCACCAACTACGAGAGCTGCAAGACCTCCTATCCGCTTCCCCAGCAAGGTGACCTCGAGCCCACGGACGAGGTCTGTGAGTGCGGTACGCCGAAGGTGATCGTCCACACCAAGAAGGGTCCCTGGAAGATCTGCATCGACCCGGAGTGCCCGCTCAAACCACCGCGCACCACGGGTCCGCGCAGGGCCACCGGCGCGAAGAAGCCCACCGGCGCGAA
>WOYI010168535.1_pt1 | contig 10768 bp, 5 predicted proteins | sample 6423411 | NCBI WGS metagenome assembly WOYI01 (sample SAMN13441803, study PRJNA592873) | oil field metagenome | biome: oil field; feature: oil-well bore; material: oil-contaminated soil; isolation source: oil-contaminated soil from oil-well borehole | place: Germany: Wietze | collected 2016-10-18 ... | reverse complement strand
CCATGGGAATAAAGGCTTTCATTCGGAAATGGATACCCAAAGCAGAAGCATATTTCTCCACCTTCCCGTGGAAAAACCTGCTCATCTTTTTATTATTTCTGATGCTGGCCTTTATTTTCTGGTTGATGCTTTTTTTTCAACAGGAAAATGTGGTAGGCACTTACCGCATTCCATTGAAGTATACCCATATTCCGGAAGATGTGGTTTTTGACCATGCATTGCCGGAATACATCGAGATAAGCGTTTCCGACAATGGCGGAGAAATTTTCTTGCTGGATACTCGAAAAAAAGATTCGCTGGAGATCAATGTCACGGAGCTGACGGAGGGAGGAACGACCGAGCTTCAAGGCGACCAATACCGCCAGCTTATTCGTTCACAACTCGCGTCCACGACCAATCTCAGGGGCTACTATCCCATGAGCATCTCACTGGCCACCTCCAAATTGGAGCGCAAAGAATTGACCGTTGTATTCGATGGGGAGATCACAACCAGCCGGGCCAACCTCGTGGCCGACAGTGCCCTGTTTATCCCGGAAACTGTGACGGCATACGGTTCCGGCGCATCGCTCAGACAACTGGAAGCTGCAGTAACCGAATATACCCTCTTCAAAAATCTGAAAGCCACCTCACAGCTGCCCATAAAAATAAAACCCGTGGATGGGGTGAAGTTTGTACCGTCAGAGGTTGAAATTTATATCCCGATTGAAGAATTTACGGAACGTACCTTTGAGATTCCCATTACGGTCACCCATTTACCCGGGGATCTCGATGTGAAGTTTTTCCCTTCGCGGGTAAAAGTCTCCTTTTCGGTAACGCTGGAGGAGTACAAAAAGATTACTCCGGAAGATTTCGAAATTGAACTTGACTACCGGAATTTTCACGAAAACGAAGGGGGACGCGTGGAACTCACGCTCACCAAAAGTCCCGCCACAGCCAACAATATACGGATTTCGCCTTCTTCGGTAGAGTTCCTGTTCGAAAATAAGACGGGACAATAGTTTCGTTACGTAAGATATGCGAGTCAGTCTAAAAACCTTCTTTGAATGATCACAATCGGTGTTACCGGAGGTATCGGAAGTGGCAAATCGGTGGTTTGCGAAATCTTTCGCTTGGAGGGTATTCCGGTCTATGACGCAGACAGAGAGGCCAAAAAGCTTAATGATACTTCCCCCGTCATTCGCGCACAGATTATCCGTCACTTTGGAGAAGAACTATATAGGGATGGCAGGCTCGACCGCAAAGCATTTGCCTCACGTATCTTTCAGGATGAACGTAAGCTGGCGTTGGCCAACGCCATCATTCATCCCGAACTGGCAAATCATTTTCTGGAATGGCGCGGGAGACAACAACAACATCATCATCCGATGTTGGTAATCGATGCCGCCCTGCTTATTGAAGCGGGATTCAACAAATGGGTCGACAAGGTGGTCACTGTTTACGCCCCAAAAGAAGTTCGCTTACAGCGAACCATTGCGCGCGACCGGTTGTCCGCTGACCAGGTGGAAGCCCGCATGAGTCACCAGCTGCCGGAGGAAGAAAAGATAAAACATTCCGATTTTATCATCTACAACGACAACCGTCACTCACTGATCCTGCAAGTATCGGATCTGATTCAGAAGCTGAGCGAAAATGTTGTTTCTTAAGAAATTTACCTGTAAATTTGCCTTCACAAAATAAGGTTATACATTATAAAATATCACGACAATGATTGAAAAAATTGGAATCAACGCGGGAAAAGTATGGACAGTGCTGGATGAAACGGGTCGTCAAAATGTAAAGGATGTGAAGAAAACCACAAAGCTAACCGATAAGGATCTTTACGCGGCAATCGGATGGCTGGCCAGAGAAGGAAAAGTGGCAATGGAAGAAGTAGATAAAGAGCTCTACATTTCATTGACCTGACTGCTTCCCCCGTTCATTCAAAGAAAGAATGCGGAAAACTGTCACCACGACAGTTTTTTTCGATTTTATACAACGAAACCAATTTTTATCTTTACCCAAAAATCAGCACCATGATGGGAAACAAACAATTGTACCAGCAACTGGCCCGGCTGTTTCCTCAGGAACAGCTATTTACCGATGAGCTCTCACGTCTTACCAAGGGGACAGACGCGGGCCTGTACCGGCTTGTGCCCAGGGCGGTGGTGAAAGTAAACAGTGAGGAAGAGGTGATCCGTCTGTTGCAATTCTGCCATCAGTCAAAGATGCCGGTAACTTTTAAGGCAGGCGGGACCAGCCTGAGCGGACAAACCATTTCCGACTCCATCTTGATGGAAACCGGCGAAGGCTTTTCTTTTTCGGCTATCGCAGACAACGGCGCAACGGCCACTTTTGGGTGCGGGTTAACAGGAACTGCGGCGAATCGTATGTTGCTGCGCTATCAGCGTAAATTAGGTCCAAAGCCGGCATCGATCAATTCGGCCAAAATAGGCGGTATCATTGCCAACAATGCAAGCGGATCGAGCTACGGTATCCGCCATAACAGTTACAATACGGTAAAGTCGATGCGTATTATTTTTGCGGACGGCTCCCTCCTCGATACGGGCGACAGTGAAAGCTGCCGGTCATTTGTCTCGCTGCATCCGCAATTTATCGGCGAGATCATGCAATTACACCGCGATGCCACCGAAAAGGAGGTTATCCGCGAAAAGATAGCCCGCAAATTTCAATTAAAGAACACCTGTGGCTACGGAGTCAATTCACTGATCGATTTCAAGGATCCGATTGAGATCATTCAGCATCTCCTGATCGGTTCTGAAGGAACGCTCGGGTTTGTGTCGCAGGTTACTTTCGAAACCGTGCATGACGCACCGCTTAAAGCCGCAGCCATGGTCTGGTTCGCCAACCTGCGTGATGTGAGTGATGCCATTATTCCACTTCGAGGCTGCCAGGTAAGTGCAGCAGAGTTGATGGATCGGAACGCCTTGCGTGCCGTGGAAAATCAGCAGGGTATGCCTGAAGAGCTGAAATCTTTACCCGAAGGAGCAGCGGCATTACTGATAGACACCTCCGCAGACGACGAGGTAACCCTGCTGGCACAAATGATGGAGATAGAAGAAAAACTCGCCCATCTTCCCACTCTCTCGCCGATCAGATTCACCACAGACAAACATCTATACAACCTCTACTGGAACGTACGCAACGGCCTGTTCACCTCGGCAGCCGCCACACGCCCGCCCCATACCGCCTGCATTATCGAGGATATTGCTTTCCGGGGAGAGCTGTTGGGCGACGCACTGACAGATGTGCGAGGGTTACTCGTGCAAAGCGGTTATGCCGATGCGGTGATGTGGGGGCACCTGCTGGATGGAAATGTACATTTTACGGTATTTCCCGATATCAATACCCCCGAAGGGGTACAAAAATATGCCGGCTTCATGCAAGATCTGTGTGAGGTGGTGACCACTAAGTACGACGGCAGCCTGAAAGCTGAGCACGGTACCGGCCGTAACATGGCGCCCTTCGTGGAAAAAGAATGGGGAAGCGACATATACGCGTTGATGAAGAGGATAAAAAAGGTTTTCGACCCGGGCAACATCCTGAATCCGGGTGTGGTGATCAATGACAGCCCCGATGTATTCCTCCAAAATCTGAAGCAAATTCCCGAAGCTCATCCCCTTATCGACAAATGCATTGAGTGCGGCTTCTGTGAGGTTACCTGCCCCTCCAAAAACCTCACGCTAACGCCACGGCAACGGATTGTGGCCTATCGTCATCTGGCCGAAAATGCCGCGTCGGGTGGCAGCCGGAAAATATCCATCCTGAAACAGGTGAAGGAGATTTCTTACCCCCTGGAGCAAACCTGCGCCACAGACGGCTTGTGCGGCATTGCCTGCCCGGTGGGTATTGACACGGGGAAACTCGTGAAGGAACTGCGCTGGCAGCAAAATGGGCGATTCGCAAGGTACACAGCGGCGATGATCGCGAACCACATGGCAGGAACCACCGCTCTGCTACGCGGTTTATCGCGGTTGCCCCATACCCTCGCGAAGTGGGTGGGATATGGCACACTGGAGGACGTGACCAAAGGGCTCTACCGAATGAGTGATGGTATCTTCCCGCTGTGGACACGCTATACTCCCTCGGGCAGTAAAAAAATTACCGGCCCTCTTTTTCCGGCAGAAGCTCCCGATGCTCCCACAGTAGTCTATTTCCCGGCATGCATTACCCGCTCACTGGGAGGGCCCTCCTTCGGATACGAAGAAAACGAGGATCTGCCGTCGAAAATGCTTTCGGTGCTGCACAAAGCCGGCTATACTGTCGTAATGCCGGAGGGGAGAGACAAGTTGTGCTGCGGGATGGCATTCAGCAGCAAAGGATTTCGTAAAGAGGCGCAAAAGAAGGAACATGAACTGAATAATGCGCTGCTTGAGGCAACCCGAAACGGTGAACTGCCTGTCGTGTGCGACATGAGTCCCTGTCTGCTGCACATGCGGGAGACACTCGATCCGCGTCTGAAGCTGTATGACCAGGTGGAGTTTATTCACGATTTTCTTTTGGATCGTTTACAGTTCGTTCCTCAGCCAGTTACGATAGCCATACACACTACCTGCAGTTCCACCAGGATGCAGCTCGGGGAGAAGTTTTTCGCGGTGGCATTGCGCTGTGCGGAAAAGGTGATAGTACCGGAGAATGTGGATTGTTGCGGGTGGGCGGGTGACCGGGGATTTTTCTATCCCGAACTGAATAATGCGGCATTATCACCCTTGAAGGACGGCATCCGGGATGCCAAAGAAGGGTATTCCAATAGCCGTACCTGTGAAACAGGACTTTCCATTAACAGCGGAATTGCCTATAAGTCGGTCATTTACCTGGTGGATAAAGCTACCCTCTAAACAGCATGTTATATTTGCTCCGGAGGTTTTTTACTTCATCCGGTCAAATCCCTGACCGTAGATACCAATTACATTGCTCTGGGAGATAAAAGCGTTTTCATCGATGCTCTTCACCAGCCGAAAAATTGAGTTGGATTCGTTTCGTCTTGCCATGACAAGCAACACCTTTTGTGTGCTTTTCGTGTACCATCCGGTACCATCCAGCACCGTACAGCCGCGATGTAACTGCAGATTGATCTGCGTGGCAATCTCTTCGTAATTTTGGGAAATGATGAAGAACTGAACCGACTGTCGGATACCGTTCAGCACCCAATCAACAGAGGTAGCCATCACGGCGATGATGATGATTCCAAAAACGATGGTTTCTATGCTCCTGAAAATAACATATGATGAGGCAACGATGATCAGGTCCACCAACAGCATCGTGCGCCCGGGTGTGATATTCCGGTATTTGTTGATGACGAGCACAATGATATCCGTTCCGCCACTGCTACCGTTCACCGACATCACCAGACCTATACCTGCGCCCGCCACAATAGAACCAATCAATCCCGCCATCAGCGGCTCTTCTGTCATGATCGGATTCCACTGAAGACGCTCGAACAGACCGATAAAAGCAGTTAGCGATGCCACACCCACAATGGTTTTCACCAGAAATTCCGATCCCAGTATTCTGAAAGAGATCAACAGCAGCACCGCGTTCATCACAAAAACCATGACCGACACCGGCCATCCCAATGCGTAATTGATCAGTACAGCCACACCCGTGAGCCCTCCCAGCACAAACTGGTGGGGCATGATAAATTGGGTGACCCCCAGTGCGTACATGAAGGTTCCCAGAAAAATCATCAGATAATCTTTCCAATAAAACTTCTTCAGGCTAAATTCAGGAAATTTCTCCATTGATATCTTCAGTTGTCAGTTATCAGCACTCAGGTATCCGTTGTCAGTTGTCGCCACTCAACTTACTCCTGATTTCTAATTTTTGAGTTCTTATTTTTGAGTTCTACACGAACATGTGTGGCTGGACAAATTAATCACCACATCATTCAATTCTCAAATCAACAAATCATGAAAGCACCACGTTCACAATTTTTTTGGGGACAATAATGATTTTCCTGGGCATTTTTCCCTCAAGCCACTTTTGTGACTGGGGATGCGCCAGGACTGTCTTTTCAATCTCTTCATTGGCAACATCTTCAGCAAATTCCAGGATATAGCGCGATTTCCCGTTGAAGGATATCGCATACGGATAAGACTGTTCCTGTAGATACTCCTCATTCCATGCAGGCCATGTAGCGTCACAAACAGAGGTTTTATTCCCCAAGGCATGCCACAGTTCTTCCGCGAGATGAGGTGCAAAAGGCGACAGACAGACCACCAGGTCACTCAGGATAATTCTTTCCCTGCATGAAAGTGCGGTCAGCTCGTTCACACAAATCATGAAAGCCGAGACCGCAGTATTGAAAGAGATATGTTCGATGTCGGACGTCACCTTTTTGATCAGTTTGTGTAACGATTTCAATGCTTCTTCAGCAGGTACATCGTCTGTCACAGCCAAAACATCCTCCTTATAGAAAAGATTCCATACCTTACGCAGGAAGCGGCATACACCGTCTATCCCATTGGTGTCCCACGGCTTGGACTGCTCCAGCGGCCCCAGGAACATCTCGTAGAGCCGGAGTGTATCGGCTCCGTATTTTTCCACGATGTCATCGGGGTTCACCACGTTGTACATCGATTTAGACATCTTTTCAATGGCCCATCCGCACACATATTTCCCCTCTTCCAGCACAAATTGAGCATTGGCGTATTCGGGTCTCCACTTCCTGAAAGCCTCTATGTCGAGCACATCATTGTGCACGATATTTACATCCACGTGAATGGGGGTCACCTCATATTGCTCCCTGAGGTTATGCGACACAAACGTGTTTGTGCCTTTGATGCGGTACACAAAATTACTGCGACCCTGTATCATTCCCTGGTTTACCAGCTTCTTAAAAGGTTCCTCTTCGCAGGATACCCCCAGGTCGAACAGGAATTTATTCCAGAAGCGGCTGTAGATGAGGTGTCCCGTGGCATGTTCGGTGCCGCCGATGTACAGATCCACGTCGCGCCAGTAGTGGTTGGCTTTTTCCGATACCAGCGCCTCGCTGTTGTGCGGATCCATGTACCGTAAGTAATAAGCCGACGAACCCGCAAAACCAGGCATGGTATTCAGCTCCAGGGGATAACCCTCTTTCGTCTGCCAGTTCCTGGCCCTGCCCAGTGGAGGCTCACCCGTTTCGGTGGGCAGAAACTTATCCACCTCGGGAAGTTCCAGCGGCAGCTCGCTTTCATCCAGGGTGTAGGGCATTTCGTTCCTGTAATAGACGGGAAACGGTTCGCCCCAGTAACGCTGTCTTGAAAAGATAGCATCACGCAGGCGGTAATTGATTTTTCGGTAACCCAACCCCCGTTTCTCCACTTCATCAATGGCAGCCATGATGGCCTGCTTCACCGTCATCCCGTTCAGAAAACCGGAATTGACCATGATTCCCTCTTTGGCATCGAAACTCTCTTCCGAGATATCGCATCCTTCAATAAGCGGGATGATGGGGAGATTAAAATGTTTCGCGAAAGCGTAATCGCGACTGTCATGCGCCGGCACAGCCATGATGGCACCTGTGCCATATCCGGCCAATACATAATCGGATATCCATATGGGAAGCGGCTCACCCGTGAAGGGGTGCGCAGCATAGGAGCCTGAAAATACACCGGTAACCGATTTATCGGCAATGCGTTCCCGCTCCGTCTTTTTCTTTGTTTTTGCAATGTATGCACCCACAGCTTCGCGTTGCTCATCGGTAGTAAGTTGCTCCGTCAGCTCACTCTCCGGCGCAAGCACCATAAAGGTCACACCGAAGAGGGTGTCGGCGCGGGTGGTAAATATATCGAAAGAGACTCCCTGCAGGGTATTGAAATGGATGACGGCACCCTCGCTACGCCCTATCCAGTTGCGCTGTGTCTCCTTCAGCGAATCACTCCATGCAATCGTATCGAGCCCCTCCAGCAGACGTTGTGCAAAGGCTGAAACGCGCAGGCACCACTGACGCATCTTGCGCTGTTCCACCGGATAGCCTCCCCGGATGGAGAGTCCTTCGCTCACCTCATCGTTGGCAAGCACTGTCCCAAGCTGCGGGCACCAGTTTACCATGGTATCCCCCAGATAAGCAATGCGGTAATTCATCAGAATCTGCTGTTGCTCTTTCTCAGTCATGCTATTCCACGCCTCGGCAGTGAAGGTCATCGGTTCGGTACAGGCAACATCCAGTCCGGCGGTACCCTGTTGGGAGAAGATCCCGATCAGCTCCGTGATCGGCCGGGCCTGCTGAGCCTGGTTGCAGTAGTAGGAATGGAACATGCGGATGAACGCCCATTGCGTCCACTTATAGTAGTCCGGGTCACAGGTACGTACCTCCCGGCTCCAGTCGTATGAAAATCCGATTTTATCGAGTTGCTGCCTGTAGCGGTTGATATTATTTTCCGTGGTAATGGCCGGATGTTGACCTGTTTGTATGGCATACTGTTCAGCCGGAAGTCCGTAAGCGTCGTAGCCCATGGGATGGAGTACGTTGAATCCCTGCAATCGTTTGAACCGCGAAAAAATATCTGAAGCGATGTATCCCAGAGGATGTCCCACATGCAATCCTGCCCCCGAGGGATAGGGAAACATGTCGAGCACGTAAAACTTAGGTTTGGAACGATCTTCGGTCACCTTGTATGTCTGATGGTCGATCCAGTATTGCTGCCACCGTTTTTCTATTTCTCTGAAATTGTAATCCATGACTGTCCTTCATTAAAAAAACGGGGCAAAGATAATGATTTAATGTGAGAATCCGGCAACGCCCTGATCTGTTATCCTTCATACATCCGGTCAATCAGATCGGCATATCTTTCCAGGATCACCTTCCTGCGCAGTTTAAGTGTATTGGTCAGTTCGCCGGTCTCCACTTTGAAAGGTTCCGGGAGCAGCGTAAACCGTTTAATTTTCTCGTAGGAGGTAAATTGTGACTGCAACAACTCAATGCGACCAAAGAGAAAGTCATTTATTTCAGGATGATTTACCAGCTCCTCCACTGCCGTAAACGGGATACCCTGTTCCGTGGCGTACACCTTTAGCGCCTCATAGTCGGGGACGATCAGGGCGCTCACAAACTTTCGCTCATCCCCAATGACGGCCACCTGATCAATATATTTATCCTCGGCGATACGTGTTTCAATCATTTGCGGAGCAATATATTTGCCGTTTGATGTTTTGTAAAGATCTTTGATACGTTCTGTAAGAATGATCTCATTGTTATCCGTCAGTGAACCCGCATCACCGGTTCTGAAATAACCCTCTTCGGTAAAAGCGGCATCATTCGCTTCCGGCTTTTTATAATAGCCAGCCATTACCGTATCCCCTTTCACCAGTATCTCGTTGTTTTCGCCAATCTTCACCTCCACTTCCGGCATCACTTTTCCTACTGTTCCGATCCGAAAGCCTTTCTCGGGAAAGCAGCTCACCGTGGCAGTTGTTTCCGTAAGGCCATAACCATAAATAAGATGTACGTCGATCGATTGCATGAACGCATTGATCGTGTCAGACAAGGGTGCTCCCGCCACAGGGAAGAAATTTCCGTGGTCAATTCCCACGATTCGCTTGATCAGATAAAAGACAGTATGCTGATAGAGAAAAAATTTAATACGATTACCTGCAGGAGGCCTTTTCCCTACATTCACGAACTCCAGGTTGTGGCGGCGACCCGTCTTCACGGCATCGGTAAACAACCATTTTGTGATACCGGAAGCACTGTCTATATTTTCTTTGATCCCATCGTATACTTTCTCCCAAAAACGGGGCACATTGCTCATCAACGTCGGACGTATCTGTTTGAGGGTCTTTCTGATCTCATTCGGATCCCTGTTCACAGCCACGGTAATACCTTTGTGAAGACAGTAATAGGTCCATGCTTTTTCGAAAATGTGGGTCAACGGCAAGAAACACATGGAAAGATCCTTTTCCGACAGGGAGGTGAGACGGAGGTCATGAATACGGAAAGCCTTGATATAATTGGCATGGGTGAGCATTACCCCTTTCGGTTCTCCCGTCGTACCCGAAGTATAGATAATGTTGGCCAGATCACTCTCTTTCAACTGTTTCAACCTTGAGTTAACCATGGCCAGCGATTCGGAATTATCTCCGGTAGTGATGAAATCGTCAAAATAAACGGAACTCTTATCCTCCGGCTTCAGAACCACTTTCGGGTCGAAAATGATCAGTCTTTCCAATACAGGCAGTTCCTGCTGCACTTTACAGGCATTATTGTACTGAAACTGTTCACCCACAAAGAGCACCTTAATCTGTGCATCATTAACGATATAACTCAGTTGCAGAGGCGAGGAAGTGGCATACATCGGAACCATGACCGCCCTGTTTGCATAAGCGGCGAAATCAGTTATCAGGTATTGTTCCATGTTCTGGGAATAAATGCCCACGTTGTCATTTGGCTGCAAGCCCATTTCAGCCATTGCCTGAGCGGTCTTCATGATTTTGTCTGAAAAACTTTTCCAGGACAGATTCAACCATTCTCCGTTTGGCGACTGATACTTTAACGCTGTTTTATATTTCAGCTTCAATGCTTGTTTGTGGATAAGCTCTCCCAAATGATCATATACCATAAATTCTGTTATGTGCTCAAATTTACACTTTTTCCGGGAATTTTCAGCATTCCCGGTTTTTTTTATAGTTTTGTTCTGTTTTCTCTGAACGTTTTCATTAAGCTGATTGGTCAGGGTCTGAATTGTTTGAACTTTACCATAGCGGGAATTGAAAATCGAGGAGCGAAGGCGACTCAATTGAAAATCGAGGAGCGAAGGCGACTCAATTGAAAATCGAGGAGCGAAGGCGA